>RRZU011625035.1_pt1 | contig 16521 bp, 13 predicted proteins | sample 2165561 | NCBI WGS metagenome assembly RRZU01 (sample SAMN10456909, study PRJNA506462) | wastewater metagenome | isolation source: wastewater sludge | place: USA: Moscow, Idaho
AATTACACAGCTCAAATCAGCTCCTTTATCAGAATTATCATCAAACATCGCTTCTTACACCTATCAAGGTATGTTGGCTCACATATCCCAAGCGGTTTCAAGCGGCTCCATAACAACCGAATGGCAGTGTAAAAAACAAAATTCTAAACTCTTTTGGACCGAGATATCGTATAAAAGCAGCAAAATTGGGAGCGATCAACGAGTATTAGCAGTTATCAGAGATATTACTACACGCAAGCAACAAGAGGAGGAGCTAAAACAAAGTCGCCAACTCTTTGAAACCCTTGCAACAATGGCTCCAGTGGGCATTTATAGATGTAATTTGGAGGGTGAAGTCATCTATACAAACACGGCTTGTTCGCAAATATTAGGCGTTTCAAAAAATCAAGGCTTTGGCAATAATTGGGTTCAACTAATTCATCCCGATGATCGAGAAAGAGTTCTTACCAATTGGGGCAAATTGCTTAAAAGCGGTGCAGAAAGCGTAATTTCGGAACATCGATATGTGAAGCAAAATGGAGAATCGGTTCACACATTAATCCATTTGCACGTGGAGCAAACTAATGGAGCTCGGTCTGGTTTTATTGGAACTATCACCGATATAACTCCGATAAAAATTGCCCAAGAACAAATGGCTTTAAGTGAAAAAAAGTTCAGAGAATTAGCAGAATTACTCCCTCAACCCGTTTGGGAGACAGACTTAAACGGTAATTTCACTTATGTAAATAAAAGCGCGCTTAATCTCTTCAAATATGAATACCTCAACATAACCAACAATTTCAATGTGGCTCAAACCATTGTGCCCAAAGATAGAGAACGTGCTTTGCAAAACATAACAGCTATTATGTTTCAGGAAGCTTCGTCCCAAGGTCATGAATATACGGGGATAAACAATAAGGGTGAGCAGTTTCCGATAAAAGTATTCTCAAGTCCCATAACAGAAAATGGCAAAACAACGGGACTCAGAGGTGTAATATTCGATATGACCGAGATTAGAGACGCCGAAAGAGAGCTCCGTGAAAGCGAAAAAAGATACAAAACGATACTTGAAGCCTTTTCAGACATTGTGATGCTAACCAACAATAATGATGAAATTATATTTGCAAACGAAGCTCTCGAACGAATTACAGGAATAACGCCTGAGCAGTACCAAAACACCAATAGATCTGCGCACATTCACCCCGATGATATCAACTTGCTAACAGAAGCAAAAAACGAGTTAAATTCCACAGAATCAATTCATTCCAAAAATATTGAATACCGATTTATTGACACTTGGGGAGAGCAACATTGGTTTAGCGCAAGTATTTCCAAACTTTGGTTACAAGGCGAATTAGTTTATCAAATCATTATGAGAGATATCACTCAAAAGAGAAAAATAGAAAAAGAGCTTGAGAGATATCAACTAAATTTGGAGATGCTTGTAAAAGAGCGAACCGAAGAACTTGAGAAAAAGAATCAAGAATTAAAGTTAACTAACGAAGCACTATTTATTCAATAGGATGATTTAGAGCAAAGTTTAGCGGAGTTAAAAAGAGCACAAGAACAACTAATACAGTCCGAAAAAATGGCCTCATTAGGTGTTCTTTCTGCAGGAATTGCACATGAAATAAACAATCCACTGAACTATATTAATGGCGGCATTTTAGGCATTAAAGAGTATATTAGTGAACATCTGAATGAACATTTAAAAAATATTGAACCACTTGTTAACGCAGTTGATATTGGTATTGAGCGAGCAGCTGATATCGTTAAGAGTCTTGGCCGTTTTAGCCGTCAAACAGACTCTAGCAATGAAATTTGCTCCATTCATGCCGTAATTGACAGTTGTTTAATTATCTTGCATAATCAAATAAAAAATAGGATTACAGTAACGAAAAATTACGCTTTAGTAGAGATAAAAACAATTGGGAATGAAGGAAAACTACATCAAGCAATTTTAAACGTACTGTCAAATGCCATCCACGCAGTTAGCGACGATGGAATAATTGACATCAAAACTGAATGTGACTCAAAAATGGCAACAATAACCATTTCGGACAATGGACATGGAATTGCAAAAGAGAATTTATCTAAGATCTTTGATCCATTTTTCACGACCAAAGAACCTGGTAAAGGCACTGGATTAGGATTAGCCATAACTTATCAAATTATTAATGAGATGAATGGCACCATTGAATTTATGTCTGAACCCAACAACGGAACAACTGTTATAATAAAAATGAAACTATCACCCAACATTATATAGAGCCATGAGTAAGCCAATTACAATTTTATATGTAGATGATGAACCAACAAATCTGTTACTGTTCAACATCCATTTTCAAAAGAAATACAAAGTAATAACTTCTTTATCAGGCAGTGAGGGGTTGAAAATCCTGAAAGATCAACCTGATATCAACGTGGTTGTGAGTGATATGAAAATGCCTGGAATGAATGGCATTGAGTTTATTAAAGCTGCGAAAGTGGACTTTCCCAACATTCATTTCTATATTTTAACAGGATTTGATTTAACCGATGAGATAGCCCAAGCTCTCGAGTCTAAACTGATACTTAAATATTTTAGCAAACCCTTTAATGTGGGACTAATAGAACAAACAATAACTGAAGCGTTAGTTGTTGCAGAGGAGTAATAAAACACTACTCCTGGAGCAGTTGAGCTTTGTAAAGATCCAATTTATCTAATTGCTCTTTTGATAACATGGGGTATTGTGGGTTTAGATAGTTTAATACTTCACTTAAAATTTCGGACACAGCAGCTCTAGCATACCATTTATTATTAGCTGGAACCACAAACCAAGGAGACTCTTTTGTTGAAGTGTATTTTATACATTCAGCATAAGCCTTTTGGTATTTATCCCAATATTTACGCTCGGCAATATCTAATTCAGCAAATTTCCAGTTTTTTGATTCGTCATCAATTCGACTTAATAATCTATTTTTCTGCTCCTCTTTTGTGATATGAAGAAATATCTTTACTGTAAGAATACCATTTTCAAGCAGATACTTCTCAAAATCATTAATCTGACGATAGCGTTGCTTCCATACATCGTCAGTTATAGTAGATGAAGGCAGACTCTGTTTCTTTAAGAGATTGTGAACCTTTACAACTAAAACCTCTTCATAATAGGAGCGATTAAAAATACCAATATTCCCACGCTCAGGCATATATTTATGGGCTCGCCATAAGTAATCGTGATCTAACTCTTCGGAGGAGGGTTGTTTGAAACTTTTAACTTGGGTTCCTTGAGGATTAAAACCCGTCATAACATGCTTTATCGCATCATCTTTCCCTGCGGTATCCATTGCCTGAAAAATAACAAGTACGCCCCATTGATTTTCAGCATAAAGACGACTTTGAATCTCTTTGAGTTGTTCTACATTTTTTTGGAGCAACTCTTTTAGTGATTTTTTATCAAAATCACCACTTGGATCACAAGAGATCTTTTCAAGATCTATATCTTTCTTTCCTTCTACAATAAAGCTATGACTTTTCATCCGTTTATATTTTAAAACATTATAATCCAAAGATCACACCCATTGTACGAAGGTTGATTACATCGAATTACAAATAAATATTAATCAATATAAGATGTAAGATAGCAAATTTATATCACAAATGCATTAACTCACGATAGAGCTTCTCGACAGGAAGACCCACCACATTAAAATAAGACCCATTTATGCGCGAAACTCCCACTAAGCCAATCCACTCCTGAATTCCGTATGCCCCCGCCTTATCAAATGGTTTATAATTATCTACATAATACTCAATTTCTGGTAGCGATAGGCGTCGAAAAGTTACTTGAGTCGTATCAGAAAACGAAATTGTTTTTTGTGCCGTTTTTAAAGTTACCCCTGTAACCACAGCATGCGTAATTCCCGATAACTCTGTAAGCATCTGTATCGCATGAGCTCGATCGCCAGGTTTTTCAAGAATACGTTCTCCAATAGCAACAACCGTATCAGCCGTAATTAAAACACCATTTTTATCCTCTACTTGTTCCCAAAGAGAGCGCGATTTATGACTAGCCAAATAGACTGGAACCTCACGTGACGTTAAAGATTTTGGATAAATCTCCTCTAAATCAGGTAATGTCACCACTTCAAAAACAGCCCCCATTTCACCCAACAACTGTTGACGTCGTGGTGATTGAGAACCTAGATATATTGTCCCATTAAATTTTTCAAAAAGGGGGGATTTCATAAAATAAACTTATTAAACACGAAACATAAAATAGCCGATTGCTGCGAAGAAGAGAATGCCAACAATCATAACCAACTTACTCAACGTACTACAACGTTTAAAACTCTTTTGCTCCTTTGCAAAAAAGAGTTGTATCATTAGAATTAATATAAATAGAGATAAAATCGACGCAAGAATATAAACAAAATTCAGATTTTCACCTAAAGTGTCAATCTCATTTACTCCAAACCAGATAGCACCTAAAAGTGTTATATTTAAAAGCGTGACGATGATTTTAGAGTTCTTTAACCCCACCTCAATCGGGAGCGTTTTGCATCCACCGCGCAAATCTCCCTTCACATCTTCCATATCCTTAACAATCTCACGCCCTAACGTAGAAATAAAGGCAAAAAATGCGAGTGCCGATGTCCAAAACCAAGCAATAGAACATGCTGGGCTTGAAAGAATTGACTCGCCATAAACTCTAACCAACATTGCAAATTCGAGCGACACAACCAAGTACGCAACCAATGCTGAAAGAAACGCAATTAAAATATTTCCAATTAAAATCTGCTTTTTAAAGGTGGTTGAATAGTACCACAAAATAATGGGTATAGACAAATACATCACCACATAGCTCTCTTTACGAGCAACATAAGCCAAAAAGAGACCAAGCAAAACGCCCGAGAGTGTAAAAACAATATGTAAGAAAAGAGCCGTTCGACGACTATAAACTTTGCCAATCAAAACTTTAGAAGGGCGATTTACATGATCTATCTTTACATCAAAATAGTCGTTAATCACATAACCCGAAGCCGCTAATAAGACCGTGGCTAAAGACATGAGCGCAAAACGGAATTCTGTTAAAATTGGAGTAATGCGAAATCTCTCAAGAATTGGCAAGATAAAAGCATATCGTAACAAATACTGTAGCAATACTATAATAACAAGATTCTTAAATCGCACTAATCGTAAAAACTCCATGGTTAAACTATATGCAAATAAAAACTACCAAATAAAATCTTTAGCCCACTGATTATTAACCCGTAACACCTGTTCTACCACATCTCTCACACACCCTTCGCCACCATTGCGATGCGAGATATATTTACTTATTTCTTTAATCTCTTCGGCCGCATCAGCTGGGCAAACTGGAACTCCAACAACCTTCATTACTGGATAATCTGGAATGTCATCGCCCATATACATAATCTCCTCAGGTTTTAACCCTCGCTTTTCGATCCAATGATTGAAATCGACAATCTTCACCGACGAAGCCATATAAACATCTTCGATACCCAAATTAATAAAACGTTGCTTTACCGCTTGTGTATTAGCACCTGTAATGATAGCTATTGGATAACCCTGTTTAACTGCATATTGCAATGCATAGCCATCTTTAATATTAACCGTCCGCATAGGTTCACCACTTGGGTGAAGCGGAACCAATTGTCCTGACAACACTCCGTCCACATCAAATGCAAACGCTTTAACGCGCGCTAAATCTTCCTTAAAGTTGCTCATATTCAATTATAAAATAAGATGGTCAAAGTTATGGTTAATTCTTTAGGTCGCAAAGAGTGAAACAGCGGTTTTTAACTTTTATTCATAAGACAAACAAAAAATTGCAACAATTTACTATCTTAGGTAAATATTTTAAACAAATCATAAAATTAAGACAATAAATAACGTTTGCATACGTTCAGAAAGAATAATCTCTATTAAACAAATTCAATCATGAAACAAACAAAACTTCTTTATTTGCTACCACTACTAGCATTTGGTTGTTCAAATCCAGTTCAACAAAAAACACAAGTAGAGGAGGTTTCACTTCTAGGCAAATCAGCAACAATCTACGCTACAGAGATGAATAGCGACAAGCGCTTAGCTCAAGTAGAAAAGTCTCAATTTGGAAAAGAGGATCAATCTCGCGAAAATGAAATTTCAGTCTATGTAAATCCAGAAAAGAGCTTTCAAACCATGCTTGGTGTTGGAGGGGCTATTACCGACGCATCAGCTGAAGTTTTTGCCAAACTACCAGCAGACAAGCAAGAGCAAATTGTTAAGGCGTACTACTCTAAAGAGGGTATCAACTACAAAATTATCAGAACAAACATCCATAGTTGTGACTTTAGTAGCGGTAGTTATACATATATTACCGAAGGCGACTCAGCATTAACATCTTTCTCTATAGAGCACGATCAGGCATTTAAAATTCCGCTTATCAAAAAAGCAATGGCCGCAGCGAAAGAGGATGTAACATTTTTTGTAAGTCCTTGGAGTCCTCCAGCATTTATGAAGGATAACAACAATATGCTTCAAGGAGGTAAATTACTACCAAAATTCTATCAATCGTGGGCAAATTACTATGTAAAAACCATCAAAGCTTACGAGAAAGAGGGAATGCCAGTATGGGGATTAACCGTACAAAATGAACCAATGGCTGTACAACGATGGGAATCGTGCATCTACACAGCTCAAGAGGAACGCGACTTTCTTAAAAACTACCTAGGCCCAACTTTAAAAAACGAAGGTTTAGGCGACAAAAATATTGTAGTTTGGGATCATAACCGCGATTTAGCTTCTGACAGAGCCAACATCATTTTTGACGATCCTGAAGCTGCAAAATACGCTTGGGGAACAGGTATTCACTGGTACGAAACATGGTCAGGTGCGACTGCAAAACACGAAAATATTGCCAACATCAAGGAGTCTTATCCCGACAAAGGTATTTTATTCACAGAAGGTTGTGTTGAGAGCTTTTCGCAAGAAGGTTATCAGCGTTGGAGCAATGGCGAACGTTATGGTCGCAACATGATTAACGACTTTAACACTGGCGTTGAGGGATGGACAGATTGGAACATCTTACTAGATGAAACTGGTGGCCCTAATCATGTTGGAAACCTATGTTTTGCGCCAATTCATGGTGACACAAAAACAGGTGAGGTTATCATTACCCCGTCATATTACTACATTGGTCACTTCTCTAAATTTATGCAGCCAAAAGCCGTGCGTGTATCAACAACTACTAGTAGAAGTACCGTTTTAGCAACCACATTCAGAAATCCTGACGGAAGTTATGCAACCATTGTTATGAATCAAACTGACGAGACTATTCCTTATAAAATATATGTAAATGATAGCGCCGTTAAATTTACACTTCAACCACACTCAATACAGACTGTAGTCTATTAATTGAGAATTACAAATTAAGTTTTTAAAGGAGTGAGATAGATAATATCTCGCTCCTTTTTATATTAATATCTCATCATCACACAACCTTTTACTCCAAATTTGAGTTATTGCTACAAGAACATATTTGCAAACAGATGAGAATTGGCAAATAGATCAAATCAAGCCAAAAAATAGCTATTTTTAGACTTGGTGTATTTTAAGTATGCATTTTTAAAAATCAATAACGATGGAAGAGAGAGCTACAACGCTAAAACAGATGGGCGATTGCCTGATGGAATTGGGCGCTTCATTGATGAGTTCAGGTGCAAATACGGGAAGAGTTCGATTAACAATTGAACGCATCTCACAAGCTTGGGGTATTGAAGCAGAGCTTTTAATCACAAGCAGAGCGCTTCTAATTATGGTATCTCGCCCTAACACAGAGGAGTCTGTAACCATCGTAAAACAAAATCCACCATTAGCAATAAATTTCACTACCGTATCGGGTATTTCACGAATGAGTTGGAAGGCCATAGATCAAAAATGGGGCGTAGAAGAGATCAAGGACGATTTAAAGCGTATAAAAGCACGCCCTCATTACAACAGATGGTTGATACTGCTTTTTGTATCACTAGCGGGAATGGCTTTTTGCCGTAATATGGGCGGCTCCATGATTGATGCATCCGTAACCTTTGTGGCAACCTTTGCTGGACTTTTTGTACGACAAGAGGCGCATAAAAAGGGGTTTAATCCCTATTTAATTGTTGTATTTGCAGCCGTCACCGCCACCATGATTGCTGGGATTTATACAAGAGCCATGCAAATTAACCCACGAGAATCAGCCGCATTGGCAACCTCAGTCCTCTTTTTAATACCTGGAGTTCCTCTGATAAATTCATTTTCAGATTTAATAGATGGCAACTTGCTAAACGGCATTATCCGAAGTGTAAATGGGCTAATCATTGCCTTTTCGATTGCATTAGGGTTAGTCTGTTCGTGGGTAGTTTTAGGGTTTTAACAGTAAAAAAATAACTATGGAGTGGTTTAAATATATTGAAACAACATTTTGGTTTGGTGTGGCAGCTGTTGGATTTGGAATTTTATTCAACGTTCCAAAGCGCACACTATTCTCTATTTTTTTACTCGGCGCCATTGGTGGATTAACCAAGGTAGCTATTGTAAATATTGGATATGGTGCTGTTCTGGGCTCATTTGTTGGCGCTATTATGATTGGAGTTTTAAGCCACATTACCAGCTGGTGGAAAGTGTCTCCACCCATCGTTTTCTCAATTCCTGCAAGTATTCCAATGGTTCCAGGGGTATCAACCTACAAAATGATGGCTGGAATTTTACAATTAACTATGGTAAAGGATCTTAGCGAGTATAACACCATTTTACACAACACCATTCACAATGGAATTACAGCTCTCTTTATTCTTTTGAGTTTAGCTGTTGGAGCTGCATTGCCTCTTCTTTTGGTACGAAAAAAATCGGGTAAAGAGTTACAAGGAATCGTAAAACACAAGGGTGAATAGATATCTCGCCTTCGGCTCGATATAGCTATTACGCAATCGAAGATCAACGGAGTTAAAGGGGCGCAAAGAGAAAACGCAAAGTTTCGCAAAGAGGTGATTAGCGACGAAACGCACCTCACACTCTCTGCAATAACTCTTTAAGATAATCGACTTTTATAATCTTCGTATCCAAATTGGCGCACAATTCGTAAGCCTGTTTCGTCGTTCCAAATGGCGATATGCGGATGAGGTACACCGTTAAACATGGTTGTTTTTACCATGGTGTAGTGAATCATATCTTCAAAAACAATTTGCTGACCCACTTCTAGCGGTTTATCAAACGACCAATAGCCCATAAAATCGCCTGAAAGACAACTATTTCCACCAATATTATAGGTTGGCAAACCCTCTACGGGATTAAAATGCGAGTTGATAATTCGAGGTTTATAAGGCATCTCCAAACAATCGGGCATGTGCGCAGTAAAAGAGACATCTAAAATAGCCGTTTTGATACCGTTATTATTTACCACATCTACCACTTCGGAGACTAAAACCCCTGTTTCCCAAGCAAAGGCACTACCTGGCTCCAAAATCACCTCAATACCCCATTTACTTTTAAACGCCTTAAGTAACTCTATCAAATGAGCAGTATCGTAACCTTTACGAGTCATTAAGTGGCCTCCACCCATATTTATCCACTTAACCTGCTTCAGGTAGCTTCCAAATTTCTCCTCAACAGCTTTTAGCGTATTCTCCAAATCGACAGAATAAGATTCGCAAAGAGCATGAAAATGCAATCCTTCAATCTCTTTAGGCAAAGTTTCAGGCATATTGTCAATGGTCACCCCCAAACGTGAACCTGGAGCACAAGGGTTATATAAATCGGTAGAGACATCGGAATATTCAGGATTTATACGAATTCCAAAAGAAACGTTTTGATAGTCTTTAGCCAATGGCAACATGCGCTCAAACTGATCAAATGAGTTAAAAGTAACATGGCTACTATACTTTAAAATAGTTGGAAACTCCTTAGCTGTATAGGCAGGAGAATAGGTATGCGCTGGTGCACCCATATCTTCAAAAGCGAGTCGAGCCTCGTGAATAGAACTTGCCGTTGCCATATTAATATACTCACGCACAATAGGAAAAGCACTCCACATCGAAAAAGCCTTGAAAGCCATTATAATCTCGATGCCAGCAGCCTCTTTAACCGATTTTATCAGCTCTAAATTTTTACGCAACAAACCCTCATCAAGCACGAAACATGGTGAAGGAACTTTTGAATAATCGATGGCCATTTTCTTAAAAGTTTAATAGGCAGAAGGCAGAAGGCAGAAGTCTTACGGGGTACTCTAAAACTTAAAATAGCAGAAGAGACTCTTATATTCTCTTCTGCTATACCTTCAGGCTTGCGCCCTAATAAATATTATTATTCTTGATGGCACAAAACACTTCTGCCTTCTGCCTATCAACTTCTGCCTTTTTATACCTCTAAATCAATATTGTGATACTCAACCCAAGGTAAACCGTGAATGTTTAATTGTTCCAAGAATGGATCAGGATTGAACTCTTCTACGTTAAAAACACCCGATTTTTTCCATTTACCTTGCAGATACATCATAGCTCCAATCATAGCTGGAACTCCAGTTGTGTAACTAACACCCTGAGCTCCTGTCTCGTTATAAGCATCTTGATGTTTGCAATTATTATAAACGGCATAAGTTTTTTCTACCCCATCTTTGATACCTTTAATACGGCATCCGATTGAAGTTTCGCCTGTGTAGTTTTCACCTAAATCGCCAGGATTTGGAAGAACTGCTTTAAGGAATTGAATAGGCACAATCTCGCGTCCTTCATACATAACTGGCGCAATACCAGCCATTCCGATATTTTGAATCACACGAAGATGTGTCAAATACTCTTGTCCAAAAGTCATCCAAAAACGTGCACGTTTAAGAGTTGGGAAGTTTTTAACCAACGACTCAAGCTCCTCATGATAGATCACATAAGACTCCTTAGGACCAACATTTGGATAGTTTAACGGCTTATGAATTTCGTGCGGAGCTGTCTCAACCCACTTGCCATTTTCCCAATATTTACCCTTTTGAGTTACCTCGCGAATGTTTATCTCAGGATTAAAATTGGTAGCAAACGCCTTACCATGGTCGCCTGCGTTACAATCTACAATATCTAAATAGTGAATCTCGTCAAAATGGTGTTTAGCGGCATAAGCTGTCCAAATGCTTGTAACGCCTGGGTCAAAACCACAACCAAGAATAGCAGTTAAGCCAGCTTTTTTGAATTTATCTTGGTAAGCCCACTGCCAGCTATACTCAAACTTAGCCTCGTCAAGTGGCTCATAATTAGCAGTATCAAGATATGCCACACCTGTCTCCAAACAAGCATCCATAATATGAAGATCTTGATATGGAAGAGCCACGTTCACCACAATCTCTGGCTTAAACTCTTTAATAAGTTTCACCAATTCAGGAACGTTATCGGCATCAACCGAAGCCGTTTTAACTCTATCAGTACCACAAGCCGCTGCAATTACATCACACTTGCTTTTGGTACGACTAGCTAAAAGAATTTCGCTAAAAACCTCAGGCACCATGGCCATTTTACGAACTACGACAGTACCTACGCCTCCTGCCCCTATGACTAATACTTTACTCATAAAAGATCAAATAATAAAGAATCGATTAAATTTAGTGCAAAGTAACAAAATATTATTGGTTTTATCTAAATCTCACACGAATGGAGGGTGGTTTTGAAGATATTTAATTGACATAAAAATCAGACTTTCCGCACCTTTAATCGAGTTACACCACAAAACACAATAAATGTTAAAATATTTATCTTACTTTTACGTTCTACAGCATAAAGTTCAAATCAAAAGTGGTTGCGAAGGAGATGTCTGAGTATATGAAAAGATTAATTTATAGAAAATATCTACTAGTTCAGGTTTTAGCCGATTTTATTGCGCTAACATCGGCACTATTGATTTTTTTCGATCTTTTAATTACCCTCGCCGACAATCCTCTCTATCGAGATTTAAAAATCACCTACCTTAATTCCAACACATTAATCTACATTATAGCACTCGCCCTTTTTCATATCACCATTGCTTCTTTTGGTAGTTTTTACCACCATGTTACACGCGAAAACAGCAAAGGGGCCTTAAAAAATAGTTTCTATACCAGTTTCATCTTCATATCGTCACTAATTGCACTATTGACGTGGCAAAACGACTACAATATCAAAACCCTTTTACCGCTATACTACACTCTGGGATTAACCCTTTTCGTAGCCACATTTTCAAGCAAACTTATTTTTGTTTGGTGGAGATATATACGCATATCACAAGGAAAAATTGGATATAACACACTTATTGTTGGATCGGGTAAAGAGTCACAAAATCTGCTTCGAGAGATAACCACTGGACGAAAAACCTACGGGAATATTTTGCTCGGATATGTTAAAACTGAACAACGATATGATCTACTTGCCAATAAACTCAACTGTCTTGGTACAATTAACGATATGGATCAAATCATTAACACCTACGAGATTGATGAGATTATTATTGCCACCCGAAGAGTTACGCACCTTGACATTGAAACCAAGATTGGTAACTTGCACAAAAAAAACATCGTTATCAAGGTAGATGCAAACCTCCGTAACATACTTGCCGGAGTTATAAAAACCAACGACATCTTAGGCCCTGGATTACTGATACTTAAAAGCGAACTCATGAGTCGTTGGCAAAAGTACGTCAAAGTAATGTCCGACTACATTTTAGCCCTTTTGGCCCTTATCATCATCTCACCAATTTTGTTAATCATCGCCATCGCACTTAAAATAACTAACAGCGGATCAATCCTTTACAAGCAAGAACGGTTAGGGAGATATGGAAACCCATTTTACATCCTAAAATTTAGAACAATGGTTGAGAATGCCGAGCCCAATGGCCCAGCACTCTCCTCTACAACCGACCCCCGAGTAACTCCAATTGGACGCTATTTGCGCAAGTGGCGATTAGACGAACTACCCCAATTTATTAATGTTTTAAGAGGAGAGATGTCGCTGGTAGGCCCTCGCCCCGATCGAGCATTTTTTGCCGAACAGCTTATTAAAAAAATGCCCCACTATCAATATCTCTCCATGGTTAAACCAGGCATTACCTCGTGGGGAATGGTAAAATTTGGTTATGCCGAAAGTGTTGAAGAGATGATGATGCGCGCAAAATATGATATAATTTATCTCGAAAACATGTCGTTACTTGTCGATTTTAAGATAGTTTTGCATACTATTAGAACGCTTCTGTTAGGAAGAGGTCGATAACGCCTAAAATCGTCATTCTCAAGAACATCTTTCCGCGCTGAAGCTTGTTGCTATCTTAATTAAATTGTATAGAGATGAAAATTGCATTATCACAACTCAACTACCATATTGGCAACTTTAAGGCCAACAGCGAAAAAATTATTGAGCAAATAGAACGTGCTAAAAAAGAGAATGTTGACTTAATAATATTCTCTGAATTAGCCGTTTGCGGATACCCACCTTATGACCTGCTTGAACGTAGAGAGTTTGTTGAGAGTTGTTTTGATGCCATCAACGAAATTGCCAAACATTGTCATAACATCGCCGCCATTGTGGGGGCTCCAAGCATTAATTTTCAAGCTAAGGGAAAAAAGCTCTACAACAGCGCCTATTTTTTGCAAGAGCGAGGTGTGGCGGCCATTGTGCACAAAACACTCCTTCCAAACTACGATATTTTTGATGAGTATCGCTATTTTGAACCCAATAAAGAGTTCGATTTAATAAAATATAAGGGAAAACGCATTGCCATTACCATTTGTGAAGATTTGTGGGATGCGCAACCCGTAGCCAACAGTTTTGGGCGTGATAAACTCTACACCATCTCGCCCATGGAAAAACTAGCGCCACTAAAACCCGATTTTGTGGTAAATATTGCCGCATCGCCTTTTAGTTACAATAAAGGAGAAATCCGCAGAGAGATTGTGGCCGAGAAATCAAAAAGCTACAATTTGCCATTCTTTTACGTAAACCAAATTGGCGCCAACACCGAAATCATTTTCGATGGCAACTCGATGGTTGTCAATGCCAAAGGTGAGATGATTCATGAACTTGCCGACTTTAAAGAAGATTACTACTCTATTGATTTAGAGGAGCTTGAAGAACAAGCTCCAATTCCATTAGCAAAACCAGAAAAAATTGCCTCAATTTACGATGCGCTTCTTTTAGGTATTAAAGATTATTTTGGAAAGATGGGATTCAAGAGTGCCACTTTGGGGCTTTCGGGCGGAATCGATTCGGCCGTAACCGTTGCCTTAGCCGCCGAAGCACTTGGAAACGAAAATGTTCGCGTGCTACTTTTGCCGAGTCAATACTCATCAGATCACTCAATAAAAGATGCTGTTGACTTAGCAAACAACTTGAAAATTGCCTACGAAATTGTACCTATTAAAGATATTTTTGGAAGTGTAGAAACAGCTATGCAACCGCTATTTAAAGGTCTTCCAAGCAATTTAACCGAAGAGAATATGCAAGCGCGCATTAGAGGTCTGCTTTTGATGGCGCTATCGAATAAATTTGGCAATATTTTACTTAACACCTCCAACAAAAGCGAGGCGGCCGTAGGTTACGGAACACTTTATGGAGATATGTGCGGCGGACTTTCGGTGCTTGGCGATGTTTACAAAACAGATGTGTTTGCTTTGGCAAGATATATAAACCGCAATGGCGAGATAATTCCAGAAAATTCCATCTCAAAACCACCTTCGGCAGAGCTTCGTCCCGACCAAAAAGACTCTGACTCACTTCCCGAATATCCAATATTAGACGACATCTTATTCAGATACATTGAGTTAAATCAGTCGTTTGAAGAGATTTTAGAAGCTGGTCATGATATTGCAACGGTTGAAAAAACCGTTAGATTGGTGAATATGAATGAGTATAAACGTTTTCAGACGCCTCCAATCTTGAGAGTATCGTCTAAGGCGTTTGGAATAGGAAGACGAATTCCGTTGGTGGCGAAACTGGGTTGATTGATGTTATACCGCAAAGTTCCGCAAAGATTTCGCAGAGGTTCGCAAAGAAATAAATGAACGTTGCGAAACTCTGCGTTTTTTCTTTGCGGACCTTTGCGTAACAACCCTTATCACCTTTACATCGGATCAACATCCACAATCACTTGAACGGCTCTAAAATTAGGCAACGAGTGAAGATGCGTAGTGGCTTCACGCAAAATTTGTTTGGCTTTGGGAAGCGAATCGGAGAGCTCAAATTTAAAGAGAATCTTACGCAAAAAGAGATTTTGAATACGCGGAATTGGTGGTGTTTGAGGACCTAAAACACGTTTATCGAGAACTTCACGAACAATTTTAGCATAATAGAGCGCCGCCTGATGCACAACCTCCTCCTCTTTATGTTTGAAAGAGACGCCAATTAATCGCACAAACGGCGGATACCCATACATTTGACGTTCAGATAATTGCAACTTAAAGTGGCGTTCAAAATTATTCTGTAACACATCTAAAATCACCGGATGTTCAGGATCGCTGCACTGCAACAACACGAGTCCTTGTTTGCCTTTTCGTCCTGCCCTACCCGACACCTGTGCTATGAGTTGAAATGCACGTTCGTGCGCTCTAAAATCGGGGATATTCAACATCGCATCGGCATTTAAAATCCCAACCAAGCTCACATGGTTAAAATCCAAGCCCTTGCTAATCATCTGAGTGCCAATAAGAATATCTACTCTTTTGTGCTCAAAATCGTCAATCATCCGCTCAAAACTCTTGCGACTTTTAGTGGTATCGGTATCCATGCGAGCGATATTTGCCTGCGGAAAGATAAGCTGTATCTCCTCCTCCACTTTTTGCGTTCCAAAGCCAACCGTTTGAAGCGTTTGATTCTTGCACGCCTTACAGGTAGAGTACATCACGTAACTCACACCGCAATAATGACATACGAGCTTATTGCCATTTTTATGGTAGGTCATACTCACATCGCAATTCTGGCATTTAGGCACAAAACCGCACTGCGAGCACTCCACAAAAGGTGAAAAACCACGACGATTTTGAAACAATATCACCTGCTCTTTTCGTTCTAAAGCAGCACGTATCTCCTCAATTAACTGAGGCGAGAAGGTCGATTTCATGATCTTTTTGCGGCGCAACTCCTTTACATCAACCGTTATAATTCGAGGCAACAAAATTCCCTCGTGGCGCTGCATCAACTGGACCATGCCAATTTTGCCAGAGATACCGTTATAGTAACTCTCAACACTAGGCGTGGCGGTTCCTAACAATAGTTTTGCCTTGTGAATCTTGGCTAAAACATAGGCTGCATCGCGAGCGCTGTAACGTGGCGCGGGGTCAAACTGCTTAAACGACTGCTCGTGCTCCTCGTCCACCACAATAAGTCCTAAGTTACTAAAAGGCAGAAAGATAGAGGAACGAACACCAAGCACAATTTGAAACGAGTTGTTTTGCACTATTTTTTGGTACACCTCTACCCGCTCAGCATCTGAGAATTTAGAGTGATAGATACCCACATTATTCCCAAAAACTTTAGCTAAACGAGTGGTTATTTGAGTGGTTAGAGCAATTTCTGGAAGCA
>RRZU012021555.1_pt1 | contig 16521 bp, 16 predicted proteins | sample 2165561 | NCBI WGS metagenome assembly RRZU01 (sample SAMN10456909, study PRJNA506462) | wastewater metagenome | isolation source: wastewater sludge | place: USA: Moscow, Idaho
CGAAACTCAATCCCGTTGATTTCCTCCTCCAGCGGATTAATCCTCGCATCCTAGGTCGTTGGAGCTCCTGATTCTGCACATCGTTCGAGTAATCAGGCTCCTGAGTGATCCAATCAGTCGCTTACCATCGTCATCACGCCGGCGTTGTTGCCCAAATCGACTATTGAAACGCCCTTTCCTCCGGCCTTGAGCGATGGCTACACTCGGGGCCTTCTGATAGGTAGACCAAGGGCGTTCAGTTTGTTCATGGCACAGACATAGGCCATCACTTCACCCACTTGGTTGTTGTACTTGCGCAAGCTCAGTTTCCCCGTCAGCAACTGCTTGAAACGGCACATCGCCGTTTCTGCCAGCGAGCGCCGATGATAACCGGATGCCTTCTTCCAATGAGGTAGCCCCTCCTTGCGCATGACCAGCACCGCATCATTACGCGGATGTCCTTCCTCCCATAATCCAGCATTCTTGCGTGGTGGAATGCAAGCCGTGGCCCCTTTGCGGGTTATCAATTCATGGCAGGCCTTGGCGTCATAGGCACCATCGGCATACACCGTGCCCAGCTGACGGCGCAGTGGATTAAGCAGCGTGGGCAAGACTTCGGCATCATGGACATTCTCCAGCGAGACCTCTGCCGCCACGATGTCATGGCTGACAGGGTCCACCGCCAGATGCAGCTTGCGCCATACCCGGCGCTTCTCATGGCCGTGTTTCCTGACCTTCCACTCCCCTTCGCCAAAGACCTTGAGTCCCGTGGAATCGATGACCAGGTCGGTGATTTGGCCCTTGGGTGGCTGACGGTATGAGACCTTGATGGTGCTGGCACGTTTGCTGACACAGGTATAGTCGGGGGCGCACAGCGGCACATTCATCAGCTCAAACAGCGAGTCGAGCAGGCCCTGAGTTGCCCGTAGGGAGAGATTGAATATCCCCTTGAGCATCAGAAAGGTACAGATGGTCTGGTCGGTGTAGAGGGTGCTGCGCCCCCGCCGGCCATGATGATCTTGATGGAACCAGTTGTTCATGGCCTCGGCATCGACCCAGAAGGTGAGCGAGCCCCGGTTGATCAGGGAACGGTTGTACTGCGACCAGTTGACGACAGGGTGAAGCGACTTGCCCATGATGCTGATATGAAGAGGGATTTGGTGATCAGATCATGGGCTTCACCAAAGGTTCCATTCAGGTCGAGCTGATTTGGGCAACAACGCCGTGATCTACTATTCGGAACAGCTATTTAGAGGGGTGTATTTTGAAATTCAAAACACTGGCAATGCTATGCGCAATGAGTTTTTCTGCGGTCGCTCATGTAGATATAGACCCTAACGATGAATATGGTTATGGCCAGCATGATGCGCAGAGTTTTAAATTCAGCGTAGAGAGTTGCAATGAGAAAGTGCCGGTGCTGCTTGGTAATGCTCAAAAGAAGAAATTTACGCAGAATGACGTGTCACTATTTAAGGTGCTGCAGGAGAAAGTGATGGAGGAAAATAATGTTGCAAAGGAGGCATATCGCAGTGGAATTAAATTGGTCAACATGCCCCCCAAGAAAGACCTCGACAAATGCTATGGCTACTTATCAGATTACATGAGTCTTTACAGCGCAGCCCTCTCTGCTCGGGGTTAGCATCTGGCGTTCCACTATAATGCCTCGCTGTTTACTAATCCCTGCGCTTTGGAGTCCTAAACCCCAGGTGATAGATAGCAATCATGGTACTCACGAAGAAGAGTAAGAACGGCAGCACAGTCCTGAATGGGAATGCACTGGGGGCCTGCCCCTCTCTCGGTATGGTCATCATCTTATAGTCACGAAAATGCCAGATTCGACCGCTCATATCTGCCAGACGGTAAGACCGGTCCCAGGCGGTGGTGACATCACCCGTGAGGGTTTGATCGTTCGGAAGTGTCACGGTGACTTGATGGCGAACAGTGCTGACCGATTGCCATTGAACGCCAAAATCCATGACTCGCATTGCCAGCCATAACCAGCACAAACCGGCTAGAAAAATCACAGGGACATCGAGTGTTCTATTCAACATTCATTGGGCTTCCTTGCGAAGACAGCCAGATCTGACCGCCTGCAGACTTGGCAGGTAAGTACCGCTTTGCAAATTAGTGGTATGCCTCAACCAGATGCTCACCGCGGGACGAATAGGTGAATATGCCGCTTCCACATTGCCCACCGATCGCTGGCTGCATGTAGCCCTGCCGGTGGTCCCAATCCTCACACGTCTGTTCGATCTGGTCGTAAGTGACCTTGAATCGTTTGGCGACATCTCGGAAGGTCGGGTACTGAGCGCCTATCGCTTTCGCTGCAGGCGTGGTCGCATATTCGCTGGCATAACTGAATAGTTCAGATGGAGACACAGAGCATTCCTCTAATCGCGTAGGGGTGAAGCCATCACGCAGCGTGGTTAACATCCTGGTATGGGGTGGGCTGGGGTTCATCGGTGGCCGTTACACTGGTCGGCATTGACTACAGTGATGGCCACCCGGTGTCAGTGTCGGGGATCATGTGGGGTCCGCTTCTTTACTTCAGGAGCAGGGTAAAGCTCCTCGTGATAGAGGGACACGAGGTGTTTGACGGCCGCCTCGATCTCACGCAGTCCCGTCAGGCGTTTAGACAGAAGCCCGCGGTTGACGCCATGTTTCTCCGCAGCCTCCTTCTGAGTGCTGCCTAACACCATCACTTCATACATGGCCTGGATAATGGCGTCTGAGGTCATCTTGGTCAGCGCTATTAGCCCGTCGAATTGTTTCTTGTTCATCTACGAAGTCCTACAACAACCAACGGATGATAAGGGTCATATTCTCTCTCCGGTAAGCGTCCCTCAAAGTAGCTTGGGACGCCCCATAGGCAACATCGAGTATCCGTCCGGGCAGGACTCTGACCATGATGTGGTCGGGCTACCGGGCAGAGTACCCATCTATCATCCCTGCTAGGCCGGTCATAAAGCAAGAAAAATGACTAATAAAGGTCATTTGGTTGCTCGGAGTGGCAGTCTTAGCCGGACATTTTGATTCTGCAGCGTTAAAAATGAAAAAAGCCACTGTGTGTTGAACACGAGTGGCTTAGTGAGTTAATGGAACATCATGCCGGTCAAGGTCACGAGTTCACGTAAGTTGCGGAACAGCTGGCCGTGCGCTGCTTTCGCAGAGCTTGGCTCGTTGTCGAACATGCACATCTCTTTGATCACGTAACCCTTCATGGGAACACGTTGGAGATAGCACAGAGCGGAGTTGTCCGCAGTGGTAATGGCACCGTTGAGCAGGGTCACCTTGAGGGTGTTAAGACAAACTCTATATTCGAAACCATCTCCTTCCCGAACAATGCTGTTCTCGGTATCGAGCGTACAGCGCCGTTGCTGACGTTTCAGCAGATCAGCGAGTTGAGCAGTGATGGAGGTGCAACCACCGGCGTTAAGCAGGTAGGCGGCGTTCAGTTGGCTCAGATTAGTGATGCACATAATATGTTTCCTTTGCCAAAAGGCATTTAGGTCCACAAAGGACATGGTCAAGACCGGTCAGGTCTTTGATCGGGGGGTATATCCAGAAGGATTGGAGCAATGCCCTCTCAGGTGAGAGGGGCATTGTTGGGGGGGTTGCTTAGGCTGCTTTGTGGGTCGGGGCGCTGAATTGCGATCCGGCACCACCAGACAGTGCTGCGAGCATATTACTGCCCAGCGCAAAGCCGACTGCTTCGAATGGTGGCCAGCAGACAGACTGCCCAAGAACCTCATGGGCGGTTGTATCACTTAACCCGTCGATAATACTGACGGGAATACCTTTACCTCTAGCGTGCTCAATAGGAGTGAGCAAACGAGAGAGCGCAGGATCAGTTGGATGACAAATAAACGGCTCGGTGGAGCGCGCCTTATTATACCCCTTGGCCACACAACCATATTTTTCGTCGCTTGCTTTAATTAGCTGGCGGCGAAATCCTTTCCCAGCCTCTAAATCTCTCAATTCTTTATCTGCCAGGTAATCATAAGTTTTCCACATCGGTGAATTATCTGGAATATTCTCCAAAATATCACCAACACAGGATTCTTTGACCTTGGTAGGAATCAGAGTTTCGAGCACTGCCGTTTCCATGGCACCGGGGGTTCTGGCAATAACACAAAGCCGTTGCCGATCCTCGATACAGCCATGTTGACTGGCATCTAAGATGGTTTCTTCCAGCACGTAACCGCGACTGGAAAGCACCGAACGGATGACCGCCATACTCGCCGTGGACGAATATGGGACCACGTTCTCGATGACCACAATGCTGGGGTTTAGCGCAGTTACCGCCGAAAGGAAGTAATAGAACAATGCCCCTGCTTCTTGATGGTCTTCAGCGCAAGCCAATTTGTTTTTAGCTCTGCCAGATAAACTAGCGCCTGTGCATGGGATTCCAGCACAAACGACATCTACAGATGTGCCGCGTGGATTGAAATGCTCAATACTACCCTCAAACAAAACAGAATCTGCTTTGAACAAATGGTAGTTGTTGGCGAGCGAACTCTCCAGATACTTCGACTCAAGCTCTACGGCGACCTTCACGTAACTGGTAACACCAGCACGTTCAAGCCCTGCATGAACTGCATTGTCCAGTACACCACCGCCGTGGAATAACGACGCCACAGTGATAGCTTCCCCCGTCGCCAGCTTGCGCTGAAGACGTTCGACCCGCTCCTTAGCATCACTGCTAGAGACCTGGGCGGTTATCACCATTTTCTTGTCACGAATGGCAATGCGGATCTCTTCCGATTCGGAAAAGAGGTCCAAAAATTCACGACTATTCATGTCAATAACTGGGAGATAACTCTCGTCCGAACCCCTCAGCTTGCGCCGAGAGACCGTGCCAGAATAATTCTCCAAGTCAGTCCCAAAGGTCACTTTCACTTGGCCCGCGTCCTGATCGAAATTCAGTTGGTATTTCATACCAATCTCGATTCCTTCGCGTTCCAATTTCCGACCTTCGAGCCACACGCGGGGTAAACCTTTATTTGTAGAGCCGATCTTAGTTGCGATTACAGTAGCCATAATAAAAATCTCCATTGCCAAAAGGCATTTAATTCCATAAAGGAAGGGTGTCGTATTACCGAATGGGTAAGTGAATAAGCCTGAAGGAAATCAGGCTGATTTTGAGCGCAACATAACCATCAGTTGAAACGCCTCTTGGTAAAGTCGTTCCAGGTTGTCGTAGGTAAGGTAAATAACAGCTCCATTTAAGAAAGCTGCCTTTTTCCAACCAGCGACCACAGCTACTTCGAGAGCAGAAATATACTCATCGACATTGCTATGCCCAATCTGATACCGGTGCCCGTCCATTACCAACCAAGCAGAGGCTTGTTTAGTGCAGGTATGGGTACAGCCAGCATCAAACTGGTAGGTATCGACATGCAGCATGTCGAAAGAGATGGAATATTGGCCACAATCAATATCAAACACGTAAGTCGAATTAAGCACTGCACAGTTGGAATCAATTTGACGCGACGTAATGGAGTCGGCGTGTTTGATGGCAATAGCGTTGATCTGTTCCATGATAAATATCTCCATTTGCCATAAGGCATGAATTTCCATAAAGGGGTTGGCAGAAACCAAAGTTTCTTAGGGACCAACCAAGAAGGTGTGGTCCCTAAGCGGGTCATGCGTACATCAAAGCGGCAGTCCACACATGGCCGAACAACCGCTCACCGAGCGCAAGGATCTCGCTGGCGATACGGTTGTGGCGGTAGGGTGTGCCGATGACCAGGTTTGCTACACGAGTGGCCAGCAGAACTACGTGGCTATCGGTATCCCCCTGGAAGAGGTCGTGTTTGGCTTTGAAGTGCAGCGCCAGGAGGTCACCCTCTATGCGAGCCAAATCAGCCATGACTTCCAACTGCTCCAAACTCACCAGCGTTTCGGCCAGCGGGGTCTGGATCTTACAGACAGCGTCCACACCCTGAGCCAACAGGCGAGTAGCTTGGCTACTCAGCGTGCGTGCTTTGGGGTGGGAGAGAGGGCTTGCAACAAAGGCCATCGCGTCGTTAAGAGCGCGATTAGCCAAAGTGTAACGACCCTTCATCCGGCACTCTTCTGCATACGAGAAGAGCGCATACGCCCGGTTTACCCGTTCCTCTTCGCTTTTCAGCGTTTTGGCGTCGACATTTCTAACAGTGCAGGCTTGCTGTCCAGCTGCGGTATAGAAGCGCAGCGTGAAAGCGATCTGACCGTCGCAAAGCACAGCGAAATTCGCATAGCCTTGTACTGAGGCGGACATTTGCTTTACCAGCGAAGTAACGAACTGTTCGCAGTCTTGGTTATTACCCTCGAAGACAAAGTTGGTCTGGCTATCAAGGGTGTAGGCTTTGAAGTTGCTCATAGGGGTGCTCCATGCACGACAAAGGCACCTCACGAGGTGAGGTGTCTTGCGTCGTCAAAATGCCAAAATGGCGGTGATGACCGAGAAGGTCGTTAGGTGGCTCAGTGAGCCTTTGAGGTACTGCTAGACATGAGTTGGCGCATCAGGTCGGTCACCATGGCCAGTCCCCGTTGCCAGGTACTGGTTTCAGTGAGCCGATCAAGCTCGCCGGGAATAAGCGTGCGATAGCCCATGTAGATGGCGTCTCTCAGAGCTTCTTCCGGGGTGGTGTAACACATGTGGCTTTGCGGGCCATGGCTGTCGTAGAAAGAGAGCCGATAGCCGCCGTTATAGCGCGGTTCGGGGAACACACAGGCTAGGTCTGCACGATCTCCTCCACGGCTCAACTCCAGGCCACACGCATCGCCGCCGTTTCTGGCAACGATGTCGTCTATCACCTTTTGTCGGCACTGGTTGATGTAGTCCTGTTGCTCCAGCAGAACGGTGATGATGTCGATGTCGACGTCATCAGAGTCTGCCGGTAAGCGGGCCAGGAAATCTGACATAGAAGCGGTAGGTTCCACCGCCAGGTCGGCAATCAGATCAGGGCAGGCCCTGATCTCAGCTTTACTCGGCATGATGTCACCCTCCTCAGTGGAACTCGGCATTGAGCGCTTGAACTGCCCAATCTGTCCCGATATAGCCCCACACCTCGTCAGACACACCCGTTTCCCATTCAGGATCATCTTCGGTGCCTACGTTTTCGAACGTCGCTACGACAATCCCATAGCATTCGCCAGCGAGATAAGCGTTGTACTCATCGAGCACGTTTTGACACAGCGCAGTCCGAGCCCGGTCGCGTCCAGTCTCCAGCATGGCGGCGGTAGCCGTTTTGCCAGAGGCGAACTTCACGAGCCAAGTCCACGCATCTGCCCAGGTAGCGAACTCCGGTTCCACACTCTCTCCCGTTGTTACCTTCCATCCTTTGCCACGACCCATGTCTTCGATGTTGCCGAAGGCATAGATGGACTCGTTGTGGTTGATATTGTCGAGAGCGAGCTCATCGGGTACCCAGACTCCAGCCCTACGTGCGGTATCCCAGTGGCAGCTGTTATGCGTCCCACTGATACTCCACAGCGTGCCTGAGTGCTCATAGCAATCGAGTGATACAGCGTCACGGTTACCAATGACGCCGCGAGCAACCAGATCACTCCACACATCGGTCGCCACTTCCAAAGAGAACGAGAAGTCCCAGAGGTCTTTCCCGCTCACGCTCCCACCAGCGGCCTGCTGCTTCCAGAAAGCGGTAGCACGGCGCTTGAGGTACGCGGTTGTGGATTCGGTCTTGCGACCGGTGGACTCAGCCCAAACACAAAATTCGGCCCGGATAGAGGCTTGCCGTATCCATTCCTTACGGAACGCATCTTCGGCAGGGCCCCCGTTGCTCAACAGCTCCAAATCTGGCTGCCAGTCGGCATCCAGAGCCAGCGCTTCTTGCATGTGCGGGTGTTCGTCTCGTGCGTGACGGTGTGCGGTGAACAGGTGTCCCTGACCATCGCAACATACCATCGGGTCTTCACCATCCAGATCGTCAGCCAAATAGCCGACCTTGAGGGTATTGCCCTCTTGCTTGACTATGAAATCCTCGAAGTCCATCACGAAGGAGGGTGCTACGGGGAAGTCCAGCTCACCAATTTCGGTTTTCAGTGCGGTAGTGTTCATTGAATTGCTCCATTGCCAAAAGGCATGTAATTCCAGAAGGGAAATGTCGTATCGCCGGATGGCGATGAGGTACAGGCAGGCATTGGCCGATTCAGGGTGAACCAGCCTGGTGCGTGTTTAAGTGGGGGTGTGACCGATGAGGGTCACGGAATGACGCCAGGCCCACGACTGCACCCGGTGGGGTGAGTAGTGGGCTGGTGGCGTGTTTACTTGCGGCCCATGACCATCTGCAGAACCTCAGCGAACATCTCGGGGAGATGTTCAAGGTCAGCGCAGAAGGGTTGGAGCTCAGGAGCCAGACCGTGCAGCATTTCGTTACCATCGCCAAAGCGAATGGCACAAATCACACAGCCGTGCTCTTGTGCGGCAGGAACGACGTCCCGCAGGTCACCATAGCCATCGGTGAGGATGAACACGATCTTCGTGTCTTCCTTCCGGTGAGCCAGATTTCCCATTGCAGCAAAGGTGGCTTGCGCCGTCTCTGTGCAACCATTTGGCCAGGACAATTGGCTCAACTGTCCGCGGGTCTCCCAGTCATGAACGAGGTTTGCATCGTCATTGAACTGGATAACAGACACCGCGAAGTCCTTGAGACCTTGCAGAGCTTTAACCAGGGAGGCACAGGCCACACCCGCCGGTTGGTGAGTGACAGGCCACATGGATCCACTGGTGTCCAGCATGATCTGCACGGCAGCAGAGGGGGTCTTTGCACGGGTACTGTGCTCAAACACCCGCAGATTGCCCGCAGGGATACCAGCTAACCGACGCCCGTTGAGCTTGCTGCCCGAGGTACGAGCAGTGGTTTTGCTGGTGGTAAAGCTCGCGCACCATTTCTTCAATGAAGTTTGAGCTGATTGCACTGCACGTTGGTTGATCTCGTACTGGCACTTGTTCGGGGTCATGTAGCGGGTCAGCACCATGGAATCCACGAAGGGATCCAGTGTGCCGGGCTCATACGTTTCCTCGAATCGAGCGTTCATGCGCTTGGCCACACCAGAGCAAATATCCTCCGGCATGATCTCGTCACCACAATCGTCGAACCAGTTACGGTCAGGTGTATCACCCTCGCTCGGACCGTTGCCGGTACCGTTCAGAGAGTCAGTGTCACCGCTTGCGTCACCGTCAGCTTCGCCTTGGGCATCACCATTGGATTCACCGTCAGCATCGCCTTGGGCATCATCATCGGATTCACCGTCAGCATCGCCTTGGGCATCACCATCGGATTCACCGTCAGCATCGCCTTGGGCATCACCATCGGATTTACTGTCAGCATCGCCTTGGGCATCACCATCGGTATCACCTTCAGCATCATCGCCTTCGGCATCACCATCGGTTTCACCTTCAGCATCATCGCCTTCGGCATCGCCATCAGCGTCACCATCAGCACCGTCGCCTTCATCTTCCGATTCCTCAGAGTCAGACTGCTGTTGTTGCTGTTGCTGTTGCTGTTGCTGTTGCTGCTCTTTCTGCTGCTGTTCCTCTTCTTTCGCCTCGTTCAACCAATCAACAATGTCGAGGGCCAAAACGAGAGCGCCTTGGGAAGAACTGATCTTGCTCAGCCGGACAAAGCCTTCCACGAACTTCGCGTGAAGCTCAGGGCTGACGCGACCTTGCAGCAGGGAGAAAGCCAGTTCGGATCTCTCCTTCATGGCCAACTGCTTGAGCAGGTGATAGCGCCCACCGTAGAGGTAGAAGCAGGACACCAGCGAGGTCAGGCCCATGCCTTGGGAGGGCATAGACCACATATCGCCACCTTCGCACAGCTTCTGCACCATGCGATTGAGGTTGATGGCAGCGCCTTTGTAGCGCAGACCAATCAGAGCCTCGATCCGAATATCCTCAAGGATGTTGGTCAGGTGTTTCACAGTGCTACCGGCAGCATACGAGGCTTTCACCACGTCCCAGTCGGTAAAGCGGACATGACCACATTCATGGTCGATGTAGCCGTCCACCAAGAGCATGTCCTGTTCGGTCATGTTTTGGTTGATGGCAACCGTGATCACCCAGTTATGGCCAACTTGTTGGCAGTAGGTGCCATGGCCAGTTACTACCTTGGTGTTTGCTCCGCCAACGGTGGAACCCAAGGTGCTCAGAACCCGCAGGTTTAATTTTTTCATGATTTCATTCCTTGAAAAAAAAACCCTCCGGTTAAGGAGGGTTGATGGCCAGAAGGCATAGTTAAATCCCAAAGGATTCCCAATCGTATCCACCGTCAACCGTTACAGCTGGTGCTGCAACAGTGGCCGGGGTGAACACGGGTGCAGGTGCTACCGAAGTGGTACCTGCTGGATTGAAGATGCTGTTAAGCAGATCGCCATCGACTTCAGCCTGGTTGTTGGTCATCCAGGTATTGATTGCCTGTGGGTCTGCCAGCACACCGAGGTATGCGAGCACGTTCATTTGCTTGTCACCAACCAGGGGCGGGACAAGCGTGGCGGCCAGGGTGTCAAAGGCATCGCTAAACGACCCAAAAGCTGGGTGCAGTATCGCGAAGTCTTTGCACTTCTCAGCAAGCCGTTTGATGGGCTTAATCGACTTGGGGTCGATCTGAGATTTACCGAGCAGCTTATTGATCATGCCTTGCGCGTCTTTGGATATTTCATCCATCGCCGTGTCGACAATCTCATTGGCACAACCATTGAGGTCGTCAGTGAGAGGTTGGAAGACCGACGGAGTCGGCATGTGGATCTTGAACGTTGCCCGGAAGGTATCCCAAGGCAAGCGCACTGCATCAATAACACTCTGCACTGCAGCAGGTTGTTTGCTCTTGTGGTCGTCGATCAAGCGATCGTAAACCGGCTGAAGCAAATCAACCTCATTCATGAACCGTCCCTTCTCTATCTCAAACTCATGGATCAGTTGATCCAGTTTGGCGAGAGGTACCAAGGTACCTGCTCCCCATGCAACGCCGTAAGACTGGATTAACCGGTCGATGGCGTGATACACGGTCGACTTGAAGCGCAGTTTGTCACCTGGGAACCAGACGACGGAGCCAGCGTTGATGGCATCACCGTTCAGGTGGTTGCCATTCAGCACTGCTTCTGCACCTTTCAGAGTTGCCTTGCCGTCAGACCCACGCTTGATGGGGCTTTGGACCAGAGCAAAACCAACTTTCATCAACACTTCCATTGAATCGTTCATAAGATCTTCCTTTTTCGCAGAGCGAATAGAGAGCGCACAGCGCTGGGGTTTCATATCCGCCGGACGTGCCAAATCTCATCAGTCATGTCTGACTGATGGGGCTGCGTCCGTTGGAGTAGGGGTTTACCTGTCCGAGAGAACAGGGGGTGAAACACGTTGCAACATTGCAGCGGGCTTCGATTCCTGGGTGTGATCAATCGCACTAGCCATTGCTGACTAATGTGAGGGACACAACAGGAGGGGCTTGCCGGGGGGAGACTGCTTAGAGGGTATTGTTCAGATCACCAGTGGTGGTGAGGTCTGTAGACAAGTTCATACCCAGTATTCTCTGGCAGATGCCATCAAACACTTCACGGTCGGCTTGGCTCAACATATCGCGGTAGGCGAAGTTGATAGCCTCGATGAGGGGAGTTTTCGAACCGAACGCCATGGCAGCTTCCAGCACGTTGCGCTGAGCGCGGGTGCTATAGATGCTGTCCATAGGACGGTCAATATTCCCATCACGTTCAGGACCGAGAGCCGCATCGCGACACTCATTGGCAAGTCTAACCATTGCGGTCAAAAAGCCTTTTTTGAAGCGAGGGAAAGCCATTTCTAGCATTCTCAACTCTTCAGATGCAGGAAGGTACTTAACCTCTATTCCAGCCCAACGTGCGCGAAACGCAGCGTCGAGAGGACGGGAGGACAAATACCTGACTGAAGTACCATCACCGATAGTGTTGGAAGTGCCCCACACACGAGTGTTTGGGTGCTTATCAATCACTTCACCGGTTTCAGGTATGGTGACAGATTTGCCATCACAGATTGCGTGTAAGCGACTGGTGACTTCATCGGAGACCTTATCGACCTCGTCAAACAGTATCCAGCCACCATCACGATAGATCTTCATGATGTCTGACAAAACGTACTTCGTAATCACTCCATCGCCTTGCGGGTTTGGAAGTAATCTGACGCCGCCATCAAGGATGTCGGGAGTCATCGAGCCGTGGCATTCAACTCGTGCGAGCGGAATACCAAGTCGAGCAGCGAGGTAAGTGACCAGTTCAGTTTTACCTGTACCGGTTTCACCACGCAGAAGCAGGGACTGTCTCATGGATGGAGAGCTGGCCCAGATCAATGCTTTCTTACACTCCATAGCTGGCACCACATAATTGAGCGGAGCAGCTGGAACGAGTCCGGCATATTTACCTGGGTTAGCGCAGTGAATAGCTGGGAATGCAATTCCGAGCTCTGGCAACCTGATATTTGCAGCTTCCAATCCGAAGACTGGGGTATCAACAACAACAGGGTCCAGAGTAACAACGTTAGTAGCGTTCATATAAATCTCCTTGTCCGAAAGGGACATTGTCATAACCAAAAGGTTTGGATCTCTGGCCGAATAGTCAGAGAGGGGGTCATAGCCAAAGGGCTTAATTCAACTAAGGGGTAATCAGAGGTCTAGCAACAAGCACTCGCGTACCTGTTTAACAAACTCACGACGTGAACAGTTATAGACATCCAACCAATCAACGCCTTTCTTACCTTCTTTGTCGAATCCTGGGGGTTCCATAGGAACGAGGATCCGAACACAGAAGCCTTCTTGCCGTAATCTGACCGCCAGTGTTTCAGCAGAATCAAGTCCAGCTCCACCGTTGTAGTCGTAGTCAGCGAATATGATCACTTTCTCGACTTCTTTGGGGATCTGTACGGCTTCAAGCAGAGCAGTTGAGTAACACGACCAGGTAGGGAGTCCAGAGCCAGCCATTACAGCAAGTCCAGTCTCGATGCCTTCGGTGAGTGCCAAGATGTTCCCACGCGGTCCTTTACGGGTCGGTGCGAGACGAATGGCGGAGCCCAACAGTTCTTTTTTCTGGCACGGAGGAGGCAACATCATCTTGCGATGAGCGCCTTTGATGCCATGACCGTTTTCATCAAGATAGAGCCGATGGACAGTAGCAACTGAACCGTCTGGCTTTCTCATGACTCCAAGGATGGCGTTTTTGCGAGACACGGTGGCGTGTTCGTCGCGGTGGTAAACATTGGTTGCAACGAGCAGATCAGCGCACGGTATCGCAGGGATGCCACGGCTTTCGCAGTAACTCTTGTAGAGACGGTGACCAGCGGAGGGCTGAGCACTGTTCATCAGGGCACGCAGAGTTCCAGCACGCTTCTTTATCTCATCCTCGTGGAGGATGGGAACGCGGTTGGAAACAACATGTTTGACCTGGGTGGGAGCAACTGTACCGCCGAGCAATTTGATGATGTGCTTGGCAGCTTTACCGGGGTTATTTTCACAGGAGGGTTCAAGGTGCATGATCATATCAATTCCACTAGGAATACGACCGAGATCGTTATGAAAACCAGCGCCTGAATCTTCCCAATCTTTATAGAGCCTGAATTTAGTATCGCCTTTGCCAGTAAATGGGCAGGGCACCTGAGACTTTGTGGCGGCCTGCATAACGCTTGGATAAAGCGTATATACAGAAGACCATCCACCGCGAGAAGACACAAGATCCCACGCTTGTTGAATGATACTCATAAAACCTCCACATTATTTCTTAGCACGCAAGTAACTCGGAGTGTCATAAAAACCCTCGTCATACATTGGAGCCAGCGGTTGCACATGCTTGTTACTGAACATCTTTGCGAACTTCTTCATCAGCTTTTTCATATAAAACTCCTGCCAGAAGGCGTTAATTACCAAAAGGTATTAGTGGGTTACTCAATGAGTGAAATACTCAGCGAGTGGGTATCCAAAAGGATGGATGGTTGGTATTGCAGTGCTCAATCAGCGGAACTTATCTGAGGTCAACACTTCCTCGGGAATAATGCCGAAGCAGTTAAATCCACGAGGCAGGACTACAGGAGTGTATCGCTGAGAACAAGGCTCGACGAACAATCCGGGTGGTAAGGTATTGCTTTGCTTTTTGGAATTTGGAACGGTCTAGCGTGACTGGGTGTGCGAAGTGAGCAAGTCACAAGCAACCAGAAAGAGAGACCATTAGAAAGACCGGGTTCCTAGATGGAGATATAGGACCAGAAGGGGGGGAATATCCGAAAGGGATGGGGGTGGTATCGAAATAACACAGAGCTCAATCAGCGGAACTTAGCTGAGGTCAACACTTCCTTGGGAGAGAAAGCCGGAGCAGTCATCATCGCAAGGCAGGACGACAGTAGTGTATCGCTGAGATTAATGTGGTTTCGATGGTTCCAGAAGGAAGGGTACTGCAGGTGTTGCGGTTTTGAGAGGGCAACGGACTCTTAAAGCAAGCAGCGAGGTGCGTTGTGATGTTTTCACTAACAACTCGTTACTGTCACGTACTGCGATTACAGGACGCCGCGTTTGATTGACAAGGAACGCTTAAACTTGCGTGAAGAAAGCACTAAACAAGCAATATATGCTTGAGAAGATTATTCAACACGATTGGGGAAACCGGGCTTGGTCTGTGTGACCAAGGGTAAGTGCGACGCATGACAATAGCCCCAGTCCTTCAAACCCTGTGGCAGCGTAAAGCGGCAGGCTTGGGGAGTGGGGTCACTGTCACAGCGCAAAGCGCGGGGCTTCACATGAGTGCTGATGTCCTGGGAGGACGACAGCTGGTGGAGCCGATGGCCCAAGAGGGCGGAGTATGCGGGCAAAGGGTAGCCTCACGACTAACATATTTGCACAACTTTACCCTGTCAAGCCATCATGCAGCGTTTATGTCAGAAAAGGGACCGTAGCCCGGTTCGTTCGGATCGGCCAGATAGCGCACCCATTTAACCGGCAGCAGGCGGTCCAGCAGCAGCTCATCGAGATAGTGGGACCGCTCCCCGTGGGTATGGAGTTCGAGGCGATGAATAGCCCGCGTCATCCCGACATACATCAGGCGGCGCTCTTCCTCGATCCCCTCTTCGGTATCGACCTTGGGACTGGGGATGCTTTTCACGTTGCAGTCCACGATAGCCACATTGTCCCACTCCAGCCCCTTCGAGCCGTGCAGGGTGGTGAGTACCACGACGGTAGGCTCCAGCTTGAGCTCCTTGTTCTCCCGCGTCGGCGTCAGCCTGCCGACAAACATGGTCAGCCGCTCGTGCCAGCTGCCGGTGCTCTCCTCCAAGATCTTGAGGATGCTCCGTGCAATCGCGAGGTTCTTCTTCTCCTCGACCAGCTGCTCAATGGCTGCAGTCAGGAGGGTTATGTTGCGCTTGATAAAGACCGGGTTGATGGTGTCGGCAAAGACCGTCGTCACCACCTGCAGCAGCTGCTTCCCCTTGCTCTCGGGAAGCAGGTACAGGGCCGCCGAGATGTTCATGGCTCCCCGCTTTTCGAACTCGTTGAGGTCGTCCCCCTGTAACTTCATCAGGGCGGTCAGGGCGTAATGAGCGCTGTCATCCACGTTCTGGTTGAGGATCATTCTGAACACCCGCAGCAAGCTATCTCCGGTGGAGGTGGTCCAGATCGAGCGGCCCGCTGTCCTCCGGCAAGCAATCTTTTGGCTGTGCAGTAGCAGCTCAATCTTGTCCAGATGAAAACCCGTGCGTGCCAGCACTGCCCAGCTGCCGGTGTGGCGGGTGATGTTCTCAACCAGGCTCTCATAGGAGAGCTCGCGGTTTGCGGCTTGAATGATGGTCACGTTGCCCGCGTGGTCGGCGGCCGCCTTCATCTCCTTGGGGATCCGTCCCTGGTTGGTGGTGATGATGCGCTCAGCGGCCTTCAGGATGTCGCCGCCGCAGCGGTAGCAGGTAGAGAGGTAGTAGGTCTTGGCATCAAAGCGCTCGGTGAACTGGGACATGATCTTGAAGCCGAGTCCCCCCCGGAAAGAATAAATGCTCTGGTCATCATCACCGACAGCGGTGATGGACACCCCGCTGAGCGCATGTTCTTCCATCCAGGCCAATTGGACCTCGTCCGTGTCTTGGAACTCGTCCACGATCATGTGGGTGATGGCGAGCCGCTTGATTGCGCCCTTGCGCAGACCAAACACCACTTCTCTGCACATCAGGTTGAAGTCGATGAGATTGCGCTCTTCCAGCACACTCAGGTAGGTGCGGGTGATGGTGGAGATGGTGTTGACGTCCATGTTCAGCTGGCGGGTTTCAAGGTCGATGGTCTGCTTGGCTTCGTCGTGCTCACCCATATAGCCGCAGGCCATCATGGCTTCGCTGACCTTGCCCTCAAACCGTCCATCCATGATGAGGTCACACTGCTTGGGCAGGGTCTTGTACTGCTCAAGGATGATGCCGTGGAAGGTGGAGACCCCAACCCGGTCGAAGTCCTTTTTACTGAGCAGCAGGCGTAGTTTATTGGCAATGCTGGTGGTGGCGGCGCGGGTGAAGGTGACCATCCAGGGCCGAGCCTTGCGGTTTTGCTCCAA
>RRZU011016673.1_pt1 | contig 16513 bp, 10 predicted proteins | sample 2165561 | NCBI WGS metagenome assembly RRZU01 (sample SAMN10456909, study PRJNA506462) | wastewater metagenome | isolation source: wastewater sludge | place: USA: Moscow, Idaho
CGGTCAGCAAGTGCTGTGCCTCGGCTCCACGAGGGAGTGCGCGATGCCGGCGACCGGCGAGCAACAGTATCCGTCCGCCCACAAGCTTGATCAGCGAGGCGAGCACCGACACGATCAGGCCCAGCCCGATCTGCTCGAGTTCCTGCGGTGAGAGTAGACGCTGGATTGCAGCAATGCCGATGGCCGCGGCGGCGAACAGGATCAGCAGTCCTTCGAAGCCGCTCGAAAAGTACTCGGCCTTGCCGTGGCCAAAGGAATGCCCCTTGTCGGCTGGCCGTTCAGCCACCGCCAGCATGGCCAGCGCCATCGCCGCACCGGCCAGATTGACGACTGATTCGAGAGCGTCGGAGAGTAGCCCGACGGAGCCCGTGAGCAGCCAGGCAGCGCCCTTCAAGGCAATCGTTGCCAGTGCTGCGGCAATCGACAACCATGCGTAGGATATCAATGAGGTCACAGCCATGCGTACATTATCGCCCGCCCGCGATGATCCCGCCATCGCCGGGCATCGTGCTAAACTCGCCGGACCGTAATCGAGCAGCGAATCCCGGCCTTGTCTTCTTCCTCTTCTTCACCATCGTCGCGTGCGATGCGCGTGCGCAAGGCTGTTTCCCCGACGCATGCTGCGTCCCGAAGCGCAAGCCCGCCCGCGCAATGCGCTCTGGCGCCGGACTCCCTGGCCCAGAGTCTGTTGCTGGCAGCACGGGTGATTGCTCTGGTGCAGGCTGGACAAAGTCTGACGCAGGCGCTGACCGCCCTGAGCGCGGCGCCAGCGGCGGCCCGCGCAGCCGCCCAGGATGTCGCTTACGGCACCTTGCGGCGCTATGGCAGCGGCGAGTTCATTCTTGCACGCCTGCTGGAAAGAGCTTTGCCCCACCCCGAGGTCGAAGCGCTTCTGCGCGCAGCGCTCTACCGCTTGCAGACTCGTCCCGAATCTGCCTACATGGTTGTCGATCAGGCAGTGGCGGCGGCTGGCGAACTCGCCAGCGGATCTTTCAAGGGACTGGTCAATGGCGTCCTGCGCAATTACCTGCGCCAGCGCGATGTCTTGCAGGTGGCCATGGCCGCTGACGACGAGGTGGCGCAACAGCACCCACGTTGGTGGCTGTCCCGTTTGCGGCGTGCCTACCCGGAGTGCTGGCAGGAAATTGTCGCGGTCGGCAATCGCCAGCCGCCGATGACGCTGCGCGTGACTCGGCGCCGCGTCACGCTGGCCGACTATATGGAACGTCTGCAAGAAGTGGGTTTGGCCGCCCGGTCGGTGGGCGGCGATGCACTGATGCTCGATAAACCCGTCAGCGTCGATTCCCTGCCAGGTTTCGCCGACGGACTGGTCTCGATTCAGGATGCCGGTGCCCAACGTGCCGCGCGAATCCTCGGGCCACTGGCTGGTCAGCGCATCCTCGATGCGTGTGCTGCGCCAGGTGGCAAGAGCGGGCACTTGCTGGAAATCGCGGACATCGACCTGCTGGCTCTCGACATCGACGGCAGCCGCACGCAGCGCGTCGAAGACAATCTGCGCCGCCTTGGCTTGTCGGCCACGGTCACGGCAGCCGATTGTCGAGCCACCGATCAGTGGTGGGATGGCCAGCCCTTCGACGCCATTCTCGCAGATGTGCCGTGCTCTGCTTCGGGCGTCGTTCGTCGTCACCCGGACATCAAGTACCTGCGTCGTGAGAGTGATATCCGAAGCTTCGCCCGCCAGCAGGCGGCCATCCTTGACAGCCTGTGGTCCTTAGTGAAACCCGGCGGCAAGATGCTCTACGCGACCTGCTCCGTTTTCCCGGAAGAGAACGGCGCGCAGATTGATGCCTTTCTCGTTCGCCAACCGGCAGCCAGGCAGCTAGCCGAAGAAAGACTCCTGCCCCAGGAAGAACATGACGGATTCTTTTATGCCTTGCTACGGAAGACTGTTTAGCTCCTTGCTCGTCGCGCTGGTGCTGCTGTTCGCGTCATCTCGCGCGCCGGCTGCCGACATCAGCGTGCGCAACCCGAGCCTTTCAGCAGGCGAAGACGGCTACACTCTATCCGCCGATTTCAACATCAATCTCAATGCCCGGCTTGACGAGGCGATTGCCAAGGGCGTCACCCTGTACTTCGTCGTCGACTTCGAACTGAGCCGTTCGCGGTGGTATTGGCTGGATGAACAGGTGATCAGTCGCAGTCAGACCTTCCAGCTTTCCTACCATGCGTTGACCCGCCAGTATCGATTGTCCAGCGGTGTCCTGCACCAGAGTTTTCCCTCCCTCGACGATGCCCAGCGCATCCTGTCGCGTCTGCGCAACTGGCAGGTTCTCGACAAGGGCTCGGTCAGGCCCGACCAGACTTATCTTGCCGCCGTGCGCATGCGTCTCGACCTGACGCAAATGCCGAAGACCTTTCAGGTCAATGCGCTGGCTAACAGAGACTGGAACCTCTCCTCGGACTGGGCGCGCTGGAACTTCACACCAGTCGAGACCGCTCCGTCGGCACTCACCACCACGTCGGGGTTACCGGCTGCCCCGGTTGAGGCCAGATGAAGGGCTTGATTGTCGCTGCGGCGTCGTTTGGCGGCATCCTGCTGTTCCTGCTCGCCTCGGCCAGCGCCAATACCGCCCTCTTTGCTCGTCACTACCCGTGGCTGCTGGCACTCAACGCGATTGTCGCGCTGTCTTTGCTGGCGCTGATTGCCTGGCAATTACACGCCCTCTGGCGAGAACATCGAGCGCAGGTTTTTGGCTCGCGTCTCAAGCTGCGTCTGGTGCTGATGTTTGGCCTGATGGCGGTTTTGCCAGGTGTTCTGATCTACGCCGTATCGGTACAGTTCGTCACCAAGAGCATAGAAACCTGGTTCGACGTCCGTGTCGAGAAGGCGCTGGAGGCGGGGCTGAATCTGGGACGAAGTGCGCTCGATTCGCTGCTCGAGGATCTCGCCACCAAGGCGCAGATCATGTCCATCGAACTCGCTGAACGCTCCGAAGCGCAACGGCGCCTCGAACTCAATCGTTTGCGGGAGCAGAATGGCGTCCAGTCGGCAGCGCTTTTCTCCACCAGTGGCGATTTGTTGGCGACGGCTACCGGCGAACTGATGACCTTGCTGCCGACCAAGCCGACCGCAGAGCAATTGCGCCGGGCGCGCAGTGAGCGCAGGTACGCGGTCATCGAAAGCAGCGGCGACAAAGACCTCACCCTGCACGTTCTGGTGACGGTTTCACCGCAGGGTCTGGGCGTTGAGACGCGCATCCTGCAGCTCACCGAGCCGGTACCTAGCAGCCTCGCACTCAATGCGGACAGCGTGCAGACGGTGTACGCAGACTACCAGGAACTTTCTCTGGGCCGCGAAGGGCTGACCCGTATCTATGCCATGACCTTGACTTTGACCGTCCTGCTCGCCCTATTCACGGCCATCGCTCTGGCTTTCGTGCTGGCTCGTCGCTTGCCGGCACCGCTGTCGATGCTTGCCGAGGCCACACAGGCGGTGGCGGCTGGCGACTACACGCCCCGCCAGGCGGTCTACAGCGGGGATGAGCTGGGTGTCCTGACGCGCTCGTTCAAGCAGATGACCAGCCAGCTCGACGAAGCGCGCCGCGACAACGAGCGTCACCGCGCCGAACTCGAGGCAGCGCGTGCCTACCTCGAATCGATTCTCGCCAACCTGTCTGCCGGGGTGCTGGTTTTCGATCATCGTTTCGCCTTGCGCACCGTGAATGAAGGCGCCCTCACTATTCTTGCCGATGACTTTGCCGGCCTGCTCGGTGAGGTAGTGGCGGTCTGGCCACGCCAGCAAGTGATCGGCCAAGCCATCCGTGATGCTTTTGGAGAACACGAATCGACGGAATGGCAAAAGCAGATCGAGCTGGATCACCCCGGAGGCTTGCCACAGATACTGTTGCTGCGCGGTACGCAGTTGCCGGCGGGCTCGCATGGCGGTTATGTGGTCGTGTTCGACGATGTGACGCGACTCATCGCTGCCCAGCGCAGTGCCGCGTGGGGTGAAGTGGCGCGACGTCTGGCGCACGAAATCAAGAATCCCCTGACGCCGATTCAGTTATCCGCCGAACGCCTGCAAATGAAACTGACCGGCCGACTCAGTGGCATCGATGCCGAGATGCTCGCTCGCTCGACGCAGACCATCATCACGCAGGTGCAGGCGATGAAGCGGATGGTCAATGATTTCAGCGACTACGCACGAATGCCTGCGCCGGAGTTGGCCGCCGTGGACCTCAACGCCCTGGTCCGCGAAGTGCTGGGCTTGTATGAGACCTCGCAGGCGACCATCGAGCCTCGGCTGACTGCCAACCTGCCGCTGGTGTGGGGAGATACCACGCAGCTACGGCAGATTATCCACAATCTCCTGCGTAACGCCGAAGACGCGCAGGAGGCGGTGGATTCTCCGTCTATCGCAATCAGCACACGCCTTAGCGAAGGCATGGCCGAAATGGTGGTCAGCGATCTGGGACCAGGCTTCCCGCCCGAAATCATTGCCCGTGTCTTCGAACCTTACGTCACCACCAAGGTACGCGGGACCGGCCTGGGCCTGGCGATTGTCAAGAAAATCGTCGACGAGCATCACGGCCGTATCCGCATCAACAACCGTCAGCCGCTTGGCGCCGAGGTCAGCATCCTGTTGCCTCTGGCTTCCTTGCCGACGCCCAGGCGACGCGCAAGTCAACTTTCCTCCGAGGCCTGACCATGGCACAAATACTGATCGTCGACGACGAAATGGGCATTCGTGAATTGCTTTCGGAAATTCTTGCCGATGAGGGTCACTCGGTATGGCTGGCCGCGAACGCGGCCGCGGCGCGCAAGCTACGCGCGGAGAAACGGCCCGACCTGGTTCTCCTGGACATCTGGATGCCCGATACCGATGGTATCTCGCTGCTCAAGGAGTGGTCGGCGAGTGGTCTTCTGACAATGCCGGTGGTGATGATGTCCGGACACGGGACGATCGACTCGGCGGTCGAAGCGACGCGCATTGGTGCCACCGATTTCCTCGAGAAGCCGATCGCTCTGCAAAAGCTCCTGCTCACCGTCAAGAAAGCGCTCAAACATGAAACGGTGCTGACGAAGAAGCCTTTGACGCTGGACGCCTTCGCCCGTTCGCCCTTGCTCAAGGATCTCAAGCGGCGCCTCGAGCAGGCCGCGGCGAAGACCTCGGTGCTGCTTCTCAAGAGTGCGTCCGGCGGCATCGCCGAAGTTTGCGCACGTACCCTGCAGACGCACCGGACGCCCTGGCTCGATCTGTCGACAGCGAGCGCGCCACTGACGCAGGAGATGTTGCAGAACACGGACGGCGGTATCGTCTTTATTGCCGATCTCGCGCAGCTTGGGAAACTTCAGCAGATGAATCTCGTATTCGCGCTGGAGCGGCTCGAAAAACATCATCTGCAACTAGTTGCCGCGTCGACCCGCCCAATGGCAGGACTCGTTGAATCTGGTTGGGACCCGGTGTTGGTCAGCCGGCTTGGTGAAGTCTGGGTGGCCCTGCCGCAGGTCTCCGGGCATCCTGACGATGTTCCCGAAATTGCCTCGCTGCTGCTGGCTCATCTCGCGGAGCGTGGCGAGGTCCCGTTGCGGCATTTTTCCAGCGGCGCTCAGAACGCGCTGCGTCTGCACCGTTGGCGCGGTGAATGGGCCGAGTTGTTGACCACGGTGAAAAACCTCGCGCTTTCGGCGCTGGAGGAAGAAATCAGCGCTGATGACGTCACCCGCATCCTGCAGACCGAGCTTGGACAGACCGCGGTGCCAGCCTCGCTGCCGGCGATGTTCTTCGATCAACCGCTGCGAGAGGCCCGTGAGGCCTTTGAACGAATGTACTTTGAATACCATTTGACCGGCGAGCGGGGCAGCATGACGCGTTTGGCCGAGAAAACAGGTCTCGAGCGTACCCACCTCTACCGCAAGTTGAAACAGCTGGGGTTGAACGTCGGCCGACGCGGCGACGAGCGCGATTGACTTTTCCACTGCTGGTGGTCCTGACTCCGGCTTTCTGGCGTAAGTAGCGCCGAAAGGCGGATAATCCTATTTTTGTGGCACTTTGTGTGGCGGATCTCAACGTGACCAGACCCTGCAACGATACCTTTCTGCGCGCCCTGCTCAAGGAGCCGACCGACTACACACCGGTCTGGCTGATGCGGCAGGCCGGCCGCTATCTGCCCGAATACTGCGAAACACGCCGGCGTGCGGGCAGTTTTCTACAATTGTGCAAGAATCCTGCCCTGGCCTGCGAGGTGACGCTGCAGCCACTGGCCCGCTACGACCTGGACGCAGCGATTCTCTTTTCGGACATCCTGACGGTCCCCGACGCGATGGGTCTCGGACTCTATTTTACCGAAGGCGAAGGGCCGCGCTTCGAACGTCCCTTGCGCGAGGAGTGGGCAATCCGCGACCTGACAGCCCCTGATCCCTGGCATCATCTGCGCTACGTGATGGATGCGGTCGCTGAAATCAGACGAGCGCTGAACAACTCGGTGCCGCTGATCGGTTTTTCCGGAAGCCCCTACACCCTGGCTTGCTACATGGTCGAAGGCGGTGCCAGCAGCGATTACCGTTGCATCAAGCGCATGTTGTACGAGCGGCCGGACCTCTTGCATCACATCCTGTCAGTGACTGCCGACGCGGTCAGTGCCTATCTCAACGCCCAGATCGAATCGGGAGCACAGGCAGTCATGATCTTCGACTCGTGGGGCGGATCGCTTTCAGCTGCCGCGTACCAGGAGTTCTCGCTGCCCTATCTGCAACGCATCGTCGCCAAGCTGATCGTCGAGAGCGGCGGCGAACGTGTTCCGTCGATCGTTTTCACCAAAGGGGGCGGTCTGTGGCTGGAATCGATTGCCGACATCGGCTGTGATGCGATCGGCCTCGACTGGACAATCGACATCGGCGAAGCGCGCCGCCGTGTCGGTCACCAGGTTGCTCTGCAGGGCAACCTCGATCCTGGAGTGCTTTTTGCGTCGGCGGACAGGATTGCCGATCAAGCCAGAAGAGTGCTCGACAGTTACGGCCCGCACAGCACCGGCCATGTTTTCAACCTGGGCCATGGGATTTCACAGTTTACGCCACCCGAGAGCGTGACCGCGCTAGTCGAAGCGGTGCACAGTCACAGCCGCCTTTTGCGCACTGAAAGTGAATAAACTACGTTCCACCCGTTGACTTGTTCACAGAAATGCCGCCGACTAGTTGTCGCCAACGAAGGTCGCTTTTGACTCGATGCCGTATTTTTAATAGACTGATTTACATGGGGTTTTAAATCGCCTATTTTTCCGGCGTTTGCCGGAAACCCTTGCGGGAAGGGCTTTTGCGGCACTCTTCAGGACTCTGATCCACAGAGTTATCCACAGAAATGTGTATAGGCCAGAAAGCTGCAATAACTGAGCGCCTTAGCTCGCATTGCCAGAACTGGCGCGAGCTTCGGCAGCTAACTAAGGAGCGTCTGCACCGACTGCACACGCCATATCGAGACCGGATATCCAGCATGCAGATTGCCCGTGTCGCCCTCGACGTGCCGCTGCACCGATTCTTCGACTATCGAGTTCCCGAGGGAGAGCGGCTGTCGCTGACGGACATTGGCTATCGGGTGCGAGTTCCCTTTGGTCAGCAACAGAAGATCGGCATCCTTACTGAGTTGCCGGTCAACACAGACTTCCCACTCGACCAGCTAAAGACGATTGGCGAGGTGCTGCGCGACTTGCCGCCGCTACCGGCCGCCTGGTTTCGCCTGGCCAGGTTCTGCGCAGCCTATTATCACGCACCGCTCGGGCAGGTCATGCTGTCCACCCTGCCGGCGGGTCTGCGCGCGTTGACGCCAGCCAAGGGCAGACCGCGCCGTCGCTTGGCTGCCGAGGCATCAGCGCAGCCGGCGCCGACGCTGACCTACGAACAGCAAGCGTCGCTCCTGGCCATCGCCAATGGCGTAGACGGCTTTCATGCCTATCTCCTGCACGGTGTGACGGGCAGCGGCAAGACCGAAGTCTATCTACGCCTGATCGAGCGGACCTTGGCAGCCGGACGGCAGTCGCTACTGCTGGTTCCGGAGATCAACCTGACGCCGCAGCTCGAAGCCAGAGTCAGGGCGCGCTTCCCGGATGCCGGGCTGGTCAGTCTGCACAGCGAGCTGGGCGAGGCTGCGCGCAGCCGCAACTGGCAGGCCGCGTTGACCGGTGATGCGCGCGTTGTTCTCGGTACCCGCCTGGCGGTATTTACACCACTGACAGAGCTAGGGTTGATTGTCGTGGACGAAGAGCACGACGTTTCGTTCAAGCAGCAGGACGGGATTCGCTACTCGGCGCGCGACCTGGCCGTCTTCCGCGCGCGCGACAGTGGCATCCCGATTGTGCTCGGTTCAGCGACCCCATCGCTGGAGAGTTGGGCCAACGCCAACGCCAACGGCAGCGATCGACGCGAGCGCTACCGCCTCCTCTCGCTGCGTGAGCGAGCCTTCGAGGGCGCCCGCCTGCCCTTGGTTCGCTGCGTAGACACGCGCATCGACAAGCCGCAGGACGGGCTATCTGGAGCCTTGCTGGTGGCTCTCGAGCAACGTCTGGGGCAAGCCGAGCAAAGCCTCGTTTTCCTTAACCGCCGCGGTTACGCGCCGGTCCTGGCTTGCGCGGCCTGCGGCTGGACCTCGGCCTGCCATCGCTGTGCTGCAAATCTGGTGCTACATCTGGCTGACCACTGCCTGCGTTGCCATCACTGCGGCTTCGAGGCGCGTGTGCCGAAGCTGTGCCCAAGCTGTGGCAACCAGGACCTCAGTGCCTTTGGTCGAGGTACGCAGCGTCTCGAGGTGATCCTTGCCGAGCACTTCCCACAGGCGCGCATCCTGCGCGTCGATCGTGACTCCGCCAGTAGCCGTAAGCAATGGGAAGCACTGGCCGCACGCATCCAGGGCGGCGAGGCCGACATCCTGGTAGGAACGCAGATGCTGGCCAAAGGCCATGACTTCCCGAAGCTGACACTGGTAGCTGCGATTGCCCCGGATGCCGCCCTGTTTGCCGCCGACTGGCGCGCACCCGAGCGCCTATTTGCGCAACTGATGCAGGTAGCCGGCCGCGCTGGCCGTGCTGACCGGCCTGGCGAGATGCTGGTGCAGACACAGTTTCCCCAACATCCGCTGTACGCTGCCCTGGTGCGACACGATTACCAGGCCTTTGCCGCCCAGCAGCTCAAGGAAAGGCAGCAGGCAGGCTTCCCGCCCTACGCCTATCAGGCCATGCTGCGTGCCGAGGCTCCGCAAATGGCCGATGCCCTGAGCTTTCTGGCCATCGCACGCGCGTGCTCGCCGTGCGAGATGGCTGATCAGGTGACCTTCTACGATGCCGTGCCGATGCGCCTTTCCCGACGGGCAAGCCGCGAACGCGCGCAGCTGCTGGTCGAGTCGTTATCGCGGCGGGCACTGCAGGGCTTGCTGGCGAACTGGGTGACTCGTCTCGAAGCCATGAAGATCCCGTCGCGCTTACGTTGGCATCTCGAAGTCGACCCGCTGGAATTCTGACTCGGCGGCTGGCGGTCGGTCGGCCACGCGGCCAGGGCTTTTCGGTAGTGGTCAGTGATTGACCGCGGCGTCGAGGGCAGAGATACTGCTGCCGGGGCGAGCGAACCGTGTGACATTTCACAGTGTCTCAACACTAGAAGAGCTAATCTCCCGGCTGCCAGGAGGTGCGCGCCGTGCTTGCTACGCCCGTGGCTGCAGAGAGAATAACGGACGCAGACGGAGCCCCCTGGCGCCAGCGGCGAGCTTTGATGACGGTTTTGCGGCGTCGGATCGTCCGGTTTTCCAACCATCTTGAGGAGTTCTCACGTGTCTTCCGATTTTGTAGCGGCCATCGACCTGGGTTCGAACAGTTTTCACATGATCGTCGCTCGGATCGCCAATGGACATGTTCAGATCCTCGACCGCTTGCGTGAAATGGTTCAGCTGGCGGCCGGTCTCGATAACCATAACCGGCTGTCGCCAGAATCGCAGCAGCGGGCGCTGGATTGCCTGGCACGCTTCGGGCAGAGATTGCGTCACATTCCTGCGGCCCGACTGCGCATCGTTGGTACCAACACACTGCGGCAAGCCCGTAACAGTGCCGAGTTCGTGACTCGTGCCGAGCAACTCCTCGGGCATCGAGTGGAAATCGTCAGCGGCCAGGAAGAGGCGCGCCTGATTTACCTGGGCGTTGCGCACAGCGTCGGCGACATTCCTGGCCAGCGGCTGGTAGTCGATATTGGCGGTGGCAGCACTGAGTTGATCGTCGGCGAACAATTTGACCCGGTGCACCTGGCGAGCTTGCGGATGGGCTGCGTCAGCCTGACCCGCGCCTGTTTCGCCGACGGTCGAGTCACGGCGAGTCGCCTGCGCGAGGCCGAACTGCTCGTCCAGCTCAACCTCGAGCCGGTTCGTGAAGCGTACCTGGCGCGTGGTTGGCAGGTGGCCACTGGCGCTTCGGGATCAATCAAGGCGATCCAGGACGTCCTCATCAGCGAAGGCTGGAGCCGCGAGGGAATTACCCTCGATGGATTGCGGCGGCTGCGGGCGGCTTTGCTGGAGGCACGCAACACTGCCGGAGTGGCTAGCCGCTGGCAACTCGACCCAGCGCGAGCGCGTGTCTTCGTGGGTGGCTTTGTGGTCTTGCACGGGCTCTGCGAGGCGCTCGGCATCGAGTCAATGGAGGTCTCGGAGGGGGCCCTGCGCGAAGGTCTGATCTACGATCTCCTCGGCCGCATCCGGCACGAGGACGTACGCGATCGCACCATTGCCGACGTCATCCGCCGCTTCGATCTGGATGAGGCGCAGGCTGGTCGGGTGAGCGCTTCTGCGCTCGATCTCTTGCGGCAGGTACGCGCCAGGTGGCGACTGGCTGGCCAGGAGGCGCGTCACGTCCTCGAACGTGCCGCCCGCCTGCACGAGATCGGTCTGCTGCTGACCCACGACCAGTACCACAAGCATGGCGCTTACGTGCTTGAGCACTCCGATCTCCCGGGTTACTCACGCAATGACCAGCACCTGCTGGCGGCACTGGTCAGACGCCACCGGCGCTCGTTTCCAGCTGATGCCTTTGCCGATCAGCCCAGGGACTGGGTACGTCCTGCCCGCCGCTTGTGCGTCCTGCTGCGTCTGGCAGTGGTGCTGCACCGTGGTCGCAGCACTGAACCCCTGCCACCAATCAGTCTGCACGTGCAGCGACAGCGGATGCAACTTTGCTTTCCTGCGGGTTGGCTGGCCAACCACCCGCTGACCTGCGCTGATCTGAGACTAGAGGCTCGTGTGCTGCGCAAGGCCGGTTTCGAACTACGCCTTGGCAGATCCGCCGCCGCGGTCGAGGTGACGCCAACTGCCAACGACTCCCTGTCGTGAGTGCACGCTCCTCCCGGGATTCGCCGCGCCACTGCGGGAAGGGGAGTTTTGGCTGCCTTCCCAGTTACGCACGCGCACGCGAGAACGCGGCGGCGCTTCGCGATCAGATCTGTTTGCAATGATGATTTCACGATCGCTATCTCGCTGTCGGGCTGCCTAGCGGATGCGTCGCGTCGCCCTGCTGCTGATGTTGCTGCCGTTTGTTGTCGCGATTGTCGTGTTCGCCGCGACCGATCAGACGCCACTCGTCAGTCGTGACGAAACCATCTCGTCACAGTCGATTGCCGAGGCCAGACGCCTGCTGGCGAGCAACGATCCACGCTCACTGCAGCGTGGTGATGAGCGAACGGCCGTCGTCCCCGCCGTGCTGATCGACGCCGCCGTCAACCATTGGGCGAGCCGCGCCCTGGGCGCTCGCGCCGCTTTCCTCATGGGAGAAGATACTGCCGAAATACAGATCAGCGTTCCCGCCCTCGGGATAGCTGCAGCCCGCTATCTGAATCTGCGCGTGGTGTTCCTGGAAGCCAAGGGAGAACCGAAAATCATCGGCGGGTCGATTGGGTCGCTGCCGGTACCAGCCGTTCTCGTCGAGTGGCTCATCGGCACCGCGATCAGGATCGCGGGATATGCTCAGGAATGGCGGCTCGCCACGCAGGCGATTCGTCGGCTCGCTTTCGAGCCGGCCCGCGGCACTGTCGACGTCAGCTACGTCTGGGAGCCGCAACTGCTGGACCGTGTCCGGTCGCTGGCGTTCACGCCCGAAGATATCGTTCGCCTGCACGCCGCCCAGATTGCCCTGGCGGGGCTCCTCGACCACCGTGCGCCTCGCTCCCGGCTCCCGCTGAGCCGGATTCTTGCCCCGCTACTGCGCTGCTGCGGCGATGAAACCCTTCAGACCAGCCGTGCCGCCTTGCTGGTTTTGGCGACCTATCTCGCAGGAAAGGATCTCGCGCAGCTACTGCCGCAGGCCAGGTCCTGGCCGCGTCCACGCCGGCTGACGCTGACCTTGCTTGGCCGCGAAGACAGCGCTCAGCACTTCGGCATTTCGGCTGCCCTGGCGATCTGGGCCGGCGAGCCAGCGGCGAACGCGATCGGTATGTACAAGGAAATCGATGACTCGCGGGGAGGTAGCGGCTTCTCGTTCGCCGATCTCGCGGCAGACCGAGCGGGAACACGCTTTGGCGAGTTGCTCGTCGAGTCGTCGGCGCACCTGCACGCCGCCCTGCGGGGAACCCTCAGCGACGCCGACTTGCTTGCTTCCCCCGCGGGGCTTCCCGAGTCTCTTTCGGAAGCTGATTTCAGGCGCCGCTTTGGGGACGGCGACAACCTGGCCTATCGCGAGCTGGCTACCGAGATCGAACGTCGCCTGACCGCCCTGCCTTTGTATCGCTGAGCACCTTCTCCTGCGTCTATCGCCTTGGTTCAGGAAGGGGCTACGTCCCCCGACTCCCCGCCAACCGGCGTTACGGTAACCGCGACATCGAGTTCGTGCGCATCGCCGCCGAGGATGACCCCCCGCAACGGCGAGACGTCGGCAAAATCACGACCCCAGGCGAGGGTGATGTGCTGGGTATCGGGCAGCAGGTTGTTGGTGGGATCGAAATCGACCCAGCGACCGCCTTCGAGTTCAGGGCAATACACCGACACCCAGGCGTGCGAGGCATCGGCGCCGACCATTCTCGGTTGGCCCGCTGGCGGATGGGTGAGCAGGTAGCCGCTTACGTAACGCGCGGCCAGTCCCTGCGAGCGCAGGCAGGACAACATCAGGTGGGCGAAATCCTGGCACACACCGCGCCTCTCGGCCAGCACCCTGAGCACCGGGGTGGCGACCGTGGTTGCCTCGGGGTCGAACTCGAACTCGCTGTAAATGCGGTTCATCAGTGCTTGTACCGCCGCCAGCACCGGCCGCCCGGGAGTGAAACAGTTCTGGGCGTAGGCAGCGAATTCGCGTTTTACGCGCACATAAGGCGATTCGAACTGAAAACAACTGGCTTCGAGGAGAACCGGGCGGGCGCCATAGGCCAGGGCATCGCGCACCGCTTCCCAGGCTGGCGAGGTATGCAGGCAAGCGGAAAGCTGCGTTTGATCGGCGTGCGCGGCAGGTGGTCGCGAAGCGATCGTCAGGCAGCCGCCCGGCAGGTGTGGCTGGACTTCAATAGTGCTCTCGGCGTGGACGCTGAGACTGTCGTGCGGGAACTCGATCGCCAGCTCCCTGACCGGATTGCCGAAGTAGTCGAGGCGTTCGCGCGCCGAGCTTGGGTCCGGGGTGACGCTGATCTGATGGGCGAGGCAGCGCTGCCACGTGCAGTCGCGCGGCGTCAGATGCAACAGCTGGCGCGACAGCGACACCGGGCTCTCATAGCTGTAGATCGTCTCATGCAGGATGTGATAGCGGGCAGCGGGCAGGGTCACGGCAATCAGGAAGCAAAGGTTTGCCGGCTGATGTCGCCGACGTGACTGAAGTAGCGCATTGCCAGACGGTCTGAAAGCGCGGCAGCAGCGATCGAAATGTCACCGAGGATGCTGGCAAGGTCGAGGCAGGGATCACAAACACGACACTGGATGAACGCCTTCCCTTCCAGACGCGCGAGGTCGTAGGATTGCAGGCGCAACAGGGCCAAGCGCATGGCTTCTTCGCGCGGCGCGTCGAGCAGACGAGCCAGGTTGTCGAGGTAGCGGACCAGAATTTGCAGCTGAAACGCCACCGAGTGCGGATTGCCTTCATCGAAAACAATCAGGTCCAGCGCCGGCAGGACCTGCGGCTGGGTGATGTAACGCGAGCGGTAGGTGATGATGCTGTCGGTCAGTTCCAGTAGCCATTCGAGGCTGCCCGGAGCGCGTGTCGATGGCAGGCGCAGGAAGCCTGAGATAGCGTTGGCAAGAAAAACCAGTCGTTCGATTCGTCTGCCAATGATCAGCAAACGCCAGCCGTCGTCGCGGGTCATGTTGTCCATCGCGAAACCGGCCAGCGACGCGGAGGTGAGCAGGACCTGATCGAGAAAGGCGAGCGCCTCGCCGACTTCATGCTGCGAGCGGTCGCTCACCCCCTCGCTGTATCGCTGCAACTGGTGTTGCAGCCGATTGATCGAATGCCAGTTGTCGAGCGAAAAGCGCTCGCGCACCTGTGTCGCAACCCATAGCAGACGGCGGATGTCGCCGGCAAGACCGGTTCCCCATTCGCTGCTGCAAACCGCGGCAAGAATCTGCGCCTCGCGCGGCAACTCGGGAAGCACGGTTTTCACCTTGGTGCCCACCCTGACTTCAGCCTCGACCGTCGGCAGCAGTTGCAGAACGCGACAGAGATCGACTGCCGAGGCCAGCGCGGGCAAGGTGTCGGCACCGGTGTCGACCAGGCGTGACAGAGCGACGCGCAGCATACGGGAAGTCTTGTCGCAGCGTTCGGCGTAGCGGCCAAACCAGTACAGGTTTTCGACCACTCGCGACGACAGGTTGCGGCCCCCGCGCACGAGATCGGCCGTGCCGACCGAGTGTTTGAGCAGGCTGAAGGTGTTGACCGCGGCGTCGGTCAGTACCCAGGTATCCTTGCTCGAGCCACCGCGCTGCATTGAGATGACTCGTGCATTGGAAACCGCCGACACGCGCGCCAGGCCACCCGGCATCACCACGTGACCGGTCGGCGTGGCGGCGACGAAAACCCGCAGGCCAACGCCGCGTGGCAGCAACTGCCGCGCATGCCGGCTGCCCCACGCCGGCGCCTGCGAGAAATTGACCAGTTCCTGCGCGACATAGGCCTGCGGTCGGGCGCGCAGACGAGCGATCATTTCTTCGCGCCGACCGCCGGTCAATTCGTTGCCGAAGATCGGATCCAGATTCTGTGATGGGTAGGAACCCTTGATTACCAGCTCGTCGAGGTGCCCGATGGTAAACTCCAGTGCCGCCCGCTCGCCGCACCACCAGGTCGCCACGGAAGGCATGGCCAGCGGTTCACCGAGCAGTTTTTCGCAGGCACCGGGAAGGAATCCCGGCAACGCCGCTGACTCGAGCAGGCCACTACCGAGTGCGTTGGCGACCAGGACGTTGCCGGCTCGCACCGCCTGCAGCAGGCCGGGAACGCCTAAGGCCGAATCACCGCGCAGTTCGAGCGGATCGCAAAAATCATCGTCGAGGCGGCGCAGGATGGCATGCACGCGGCGCAGGCCGATGAGTGTGCGCAGGTAGACGCAATCCCGGCGGACCGTCAGGTCTTGGCCCTCAACCAGAGGAAAACCCAGATAGCGCGCCAGGTAGGCGTGCTCAAAGTAGGTTTCGTTATACGGACCCGGCGTCAGCAGCACCACCAGCGGCGCCTCACTGCTGCGCGGTGCCCAGCAGGCAAGGCTGTCCTGCAGTTCGCGGAAGAAGAAGGCAAGATGCTGGACGTGCAGATCGCGGAACTGTTCGGGAAAAACGCGTCCGACGATGGTCCGGTTTTCGAGCGCATAACCGGCACCCGACGGGGCTTGCGTGCGGTCGGCAATCACCCACCAGCGGCCGTCAGGCGAACGGGCAAGGTCGGCAGCGTAGAGATGCAGATAGGTGTCGCCGGCCGGCCTGACCCCGTGGCAGGGCCAGAGAAAATGGTTGTGGCCGTAGACCAGGGCGGATGGCAGGGTGCCGTCTCTGAGCAACTCCTGCGGCCCGTACAGATCCTTGAGGACTGCGTTGAGCAGGCGCGCGCGCTGGGTCACCGCGCTCGCCAGCTCCTGCCACTCGTCCGACGACAGGATCAGCGGCAGCGGGTCGAGTTCCCATGGCCGGTCAGTGCCTTTCGGATCGGCATAGACGTTGTAGGTCACGCCGTTCTCCAGGATCCGCCGCCGCACGTAGTCGAGCCGATGCCGCATCTGCTCCGGCGTTGCCGTGGCGATGTGGGCAAGAAAGGCTTGCCATGGTGGACGAACGCTGCCGTCCGCGGCGAGCATCTCGTCGAAACGGTCGGTCTTTTGCGAGTAAGTCGAAAGCAGCGATTGCGGCATGGAGAAAGCGCGGGAGATTGCTCTCGCGCCGAGCGGTTTCAGGATTGGCGCAAGTCTAACGTAAACACGGAGTCGGAACGGGCTAGCGCTGGCTGGCGGCAGGTGGGCGGGGCTGGGTGCGTATGGTTCACCGTATGACTGACTGGCTGATCGGGCCGGATCGGCAGGTCGAGAACGGCAACAGAGCTCGAAGCGCACGCGTAAGCTTCGGCACGGAGAATCA
>RRZU010913551.1_pt1 | contig 16512 bp, 9 predicted proteins | sample 2165561 | NCBI WGS metagenome assembly RRZU01 (sample SAMN10456909, study PRJNA506462) | wastewater metagenome | isolation source: wastewater sludge | place: USA: Moscow, Idaho
CAGGATTCTATGCAAGACCCGTGGTATCCGCTCGGCAACGGCAACATGATGATTATTCTCGACTATGTGCTGCACGTGGCCCAGATGATGAGCTTCCCCGAAATCGATGACGCGATGAAGTTCCTCACCGTCAACGGCGCGTCCACGCTCGGCATGCTCGATTCGTACGGTGTGGAAGTCGGCAAGCCCGCGAACTTCGTGGTGCTGGATGCGGACAGTGTGTTCAACGCCGTGTACGAGCGCTGCGACGTGCTGCGGTCCGTGCGCGACGGGCGGACGCTGTTCACCGCGACGACGAGCGTGGATTCTGCGACCGAACTGCTGTGAGCGCGGGTGCTGTGAGCGCGGGTGCTGTGAGCGCGAGTGTTGTGTGAGTGCTGTGGCCGGTCGCGGGTGGCTGCGGGTGAGGCGGATTATCCCCTGTTTGTGAGGATTCGCTCGCACGGTGGCCATCTGACCGGCCGGAATCAGCTGTTTTGTTGTGCTGACGGGTGACTTTGTGAGGATTCGCTCACACTGACGCGGTTGGGCTGGCTGAATCTGCCCGATTGGGCGGACCCGAGGGCGTCTGTGTGAGTCTCGGCTCACATGGTGGCGGTTGGAACGGCCGGAATCCGTCGATTTGCTGTCGTGAGGGGATGACTTTGTGAGGATTGGCTCACACAATCGGTGCCGCTACGACTGGATTGGGCCGGTGTGATGACCTTGGGCGTGTCCGTGTGAGGAGTCGCTCACACATAACTGTCATACTGCTCACGCGGCGGACGGCGACATCGATTGTGCGTATGCCAAGACATACGTAGACCGCCAAACGCACGACAGCACAGTGGCTAAGCGCCGCGATACCGCCTGTCGTGTATGTCCTGACATGCGTAAGTCATCCGATGTCCCAGATTCGGCGGGTCGGGTGTGGGACACGTTCGGTTGCGTATGTTCCGGTATGCGTAAGTCGTCAGATCTCCACCGGCATCGAGGTCTGTCCGGTAGGTCTGTCGGTTTGCGTGTGCCCCGGCATACGTAAATGGCGGATCGCAGGCTGTTGAAGTCAAGCACTGCCACCTGGCTTGTCGGCTGTCGCAGTGGTGACTGCTGCGGTGACAGCCATCGTAGCTGTGACTATCACGGTTGCGACCGTTGTGGTGTCGGCATCCAGACATAATTAATCATCGCTCAGTCAGTTTCGCCAATACCCCCAGTTCTCTGGCCGCCTGATGTCTACCGCTCGCCGCCGCGTCCATCCGTGCCCCGCGCAGCCTCGGCGATCGTGTCGCACAGCAACCGGATCCCCGGCACGATCTGCCGGGAATCAGGCCGCACAAAATTCAGCCGGATATGACTGCTGTCGTCCTCGTCAACCGCGAACATGTCGCCGGGCATGAACGTCACTCCCGCGTGCCGCGCGTCATCCAGCAACCGTGCGGCCCGTAAGCCATCCGGTAGCCGCGCCCACAGGTAGTAACCGCCCAGCGGCGTGTTCCAGCGCATCCCGTCCGGCGCGTACCGGCGCAAGGCATCGAGCATCAGGTCGCGCCGATGCCCGTAGATTTCGCACAATCGCCCGATATGCCGCCCGATATGCCCACTGCTGAGCAGCTCCATGCAAATCAGCTGCGATGACGAGCTCGTGTGCTGGTCGATCATCCGCCGCAGTGCTGCAATCCGCGCGATGACATGGCTGTCAGCCACCAGCCAGCCGGTTCGCAGCCCCGGTGTCACTGTCTTTGAAAACGTTGACAGGTAAATCACGTATCCCGCGTTTTCCATGCCTTTGAGCGGTGTCAGCTCGCGGGGACGCTGGGAGGGCGCGCCGCTTGCGTTGCCTGCACCACTTGCGTTGCCGGGGATGCTTGCGATGCCGGCGGTCCCGGCATTGCCGGTACTGCCGGTACTGCCGATCCCGCCGTAGCCGCCCGCATCCATTGCCCCGTCGGTGCGCCCGCTGTAGCACAGTTCGCCATACGGGTCATCCTCGATGACCAGGCATTGGTAGCGCATCGCGGTTTCGACGATTTCGCGCCGTCGACGCAACGGCATGGTCGCGCCGCTCGGGTTCTGGAAGGTCGGAATGGTGAAGATCAGTTTCGGATGGAATCGTTTGCAATACCCGTCGAGCAGGTCGGTGCGCATGCCGTGTTCGTCGATCGGCACACCGATCACCCGCGCGTCCGCGGACCGGAAGGCCTGCAATGCGGGGAAAAACGTGGATTGTTCGACCAGTACGCAGTCGCCGGGGTTCACGAATGCGCGCACGCACAGGTCCAGCCCCTGCTCGGCGCCGGACAGCACCATCACGTTGTCGGCGTCGCAACGCACGCCGCGTTGCGTCATGTGGTCGGCGAGCAGTTCGCGCAGCTGGGGGAACCCTTCGATGGGGGATTCCTGCGTGCTGTGGAAATCCGCTGATTCGAACGCGCGGATGCTGACGCTGCGTAGCAGATTATCGGGGATATCCGCCGGATTTTGCGAGCCGGTCGCGAAATCGATGGCGTCGGGCGCTTGCTGTGCCTGGTCGGCGGCGGCGATGTCATGATAGGTGAAGCGGTTCGAATAATCGCTGAACAGAATCTGCCACGGCGGCGCGCCGCCTTGCCGGTCATCGCTCGCGCACACGAAAGTGCCGCGCCCCACGTGCGAGGCGATCAGGCCTTCTGATTTCAGTTGTTGGTAGGCTTGCAGGACGGTCGCGCGGTTGACGCCGAGCCGTTCAGCGAGCTCGCGTTCGGGTGGGAGCTTGTAGTTCGCGGCGAGCGCGCCGGAGACAATGTCCTCACGCAGGGCGTTGACCAACTGCCGGTACAGTGGGACGCTGCTGTGGCGGTTCAGTGTGATTGGCATCGGCGGCGACCCTCCTTCCGGTTGTCGGGTTCTGGCTGTTGGTTGTTGGCTTTCAGTTTCCGGCGTGATGTCTTGCGCGACATTTTAGCTGGGACTGGCGGTGCGTGGTGCTGGGTGAACGGCAGGCGGACGGTCGAGGGACGGCAGCCACCCGTGCATCAGGCATCGCCGGAAATCCCAGCATTCCTTCCACAGCGCGTCGGGCGCGGTGTGCGGCGACGGCTCCAGTTTCCACGACCAGTACATCCACCCTGCGGCCTGCCCGAAACAGTCGAGCTGCATGCGCGTGACATGCGCGAACCGGCGGCGTCGCGCGTCATCGAACTGGTCAAGGTCCATTTCGCCGGGGTCAAGGTTCTTCGCCCACTCGTTCTCCACGCACCATTCGCCGACCAGCACCGGCACCACGCGCTGCATGCTGCGGATTCGCCGCCGCTGCCAGTGCAGGAACAGTCGGTACGCCCACGGACTGTGCACCCGGGCAATCCGCTCTGCCGCCGACAAGTACACGTGCGCGTCCACATACACGTTCGTCATCTGGTTACGTTTGAAGAAATCTCGCCACAGACCGAACCGGAACCCGTCGTGGAACACGATCGCCTTATCGTCCGGCAGATAGCGCCGCAATCGCCTGTAAGTCGCGCGGTAATACTGCCGCAGGAAACTCATCGGTACGTAGCTGGAGTACCGTTTGTCTTTCGGATTGCGCGCCACCAGTTTCTTGCGGTTGGAGAAGAACACCGGCCAGCTGACCGGCTCGTTGATGACTTCGATGCCGAATAGGGCGGGATCATGCCCGTAGCGGTGGGCGAGCCCTTCCAGCACGGTGATGGCTTTTTCCACGTTCTGCGGTTTCTTATGCCACGTGACTGCACCGATCAGCCCGGAACTGTCGAAGCCGTTCTGCCCGCCCGGCGCGGTATGCAGGTCGAGCAGCACGCGCAGATGATACGTACGCGCCCACGCCATCGCCTTGTCCACGTAGCGCCACGCACCGCCCAGCGGCGGCTCGGATTCGAACACGGTGTACGGCACCGGTAGACGCACCAGGTTCATGCCGCAGGCGGCGATTTCGCGGAAATCCCGTTCGGTGATGTACGTGTCGCGATGATGCCGGATGCGTTGTGCGAGTTGGTCTTTCGGGGCGACTGTCGCGAGCGTGTCCTCGTCTTCGGCCCGGTAGCCTTCGAACAATGCCGGCTCCATCCACTTTTCCAGGACCAGCCAGTTGCCGAGATTCACGCCGCGAATCGGGGCGAGGCCGCCAGGCTCGGCACCTGTGTCCGCAGTAGCGGTGCGCCAAGGCAGAGGTAACCGTTGCAGAGATAATCGCTTCATCGCAGGCTCCTGTCTTTTTCCTCACTGTAATACACAAGTCGTCGCGAAAACGCGCGATAATAGGCGATATCAGCGATTGACGAAACTCAACAACCGGCGAATCGGCCAAGGACGGGCAAGATGGCGGAACAGCAGACAGAACAATGCATCGAATCGAATACCGAACCGCAGACCGGTAGCGACAGCCGGATATCAGCCTCAACCGGAACTATCGCCCCAGCCGCCCCAACCGTCAGCATCATCGTGCCGGTCTACAATGCCGCCGGCGCGCTGCGACGCTGCATCGACAGCATCATTGGGCAGGAATACCGCGATTTCGAGCTCATTGCGCTTGACGACGGCAGTCATGATGATTCGCCCGCGATCCTCGACGAATACGCCGCCAAAGATCCGCGCGTCCGTGTCATCCACAAGCCCAACAGCGGCGTGTCCGACACACGCAACCAGGGCATGGCGCTCACCCGCGGCACCTACATCCAGTTCCTTGACGCCGACGACTGGATCACCGAAGACGCCACCAAACTGCTGGTGCGCGCCGCGGAGCACAGCGGGGCCGACATGGTTATCGCCGATTTCTACCGTGTGGTCGGCGAGGGCACGTCCCGCAAGGGCGGACTGACGGGTATCGACCGCGTGATTTCGCGCGAGGAGTATGCGGACGAACTGCTCAAGGACCCCGCGGATTTCTACTTCGGGGTGCTGTGGAACAAACTGTACCGGCGTGACATCATCCGCGACCATCAGGTGAGTATGGATACGAGCGTCAACTGGTGCGAGGATTTCATTTTCAACCTCGACTACATGGTGCATGCGGCGAGCGTGTACCCGGTTCATGTGCCGATGTACTACTACGTGAAAACCGAGGGGTCGCTCGTCAACCATGCGATGAAACTGTCGGAAACCGTGCGGATCAAGCGCTATGTGTTCGACTATTACACCGAGTTCTTCCGTCAGGTGTACGACGAGGATACGTTCGCGCGCAAGCGGGCCAGCATCTACCGGTATCTGATCGCGTGGGCGTCGGACGGTTCGGCGAATCCCGCTCTGCCCAGCACCAAGCGGCTTGGCGAGGAGCGACTTCCCCTGATTGTGCCCGACGGCATGCGTGACAATCCTTTCATCACGGCACATCTGGCATCTCGAATACTGGACCGATATTTGGAACGTATCGCTACGCAGTTCGGTATGGATCTTGGCGAAGTGCGGGTCATCGTGTTCCTGCATTATGGTGGTGATACCGCTGATTTCAAGGCCTTGCAGGATTATCTCGACGCCGGGCGCGTGTCGGCGACCCGGTTGGCTGAAAGTTTGGCGCTCAAAGGGCACGTGGATTCCAGCCTCACCCTTAAGGGTGCGAAACTCGAACTGACTGACAAGGCTGCACCCGTAGAGCATATGATCGATCAGGCGGCCGCGGACTTCGAGCGGCTCGCCATGGGCGGGCTGCAGACCGGCGAGACACTGATTGCGGAAATCCGAGACGCTGCAGCGCGTGGCGAGGCCGAAACCCGGGAGGCGGTGGATACCGCGCGACGGGCGGCTGATGTCGGTGCCGGGGCCGTCGCCGCCGGAGCGTGATGGCCGGGTTACCGGCGTATCTCCGGGTTCCTGTGTGCCGGGGCGTGCAGTGTGTTGCTGGTGTGGGCGCTTTTCCCGCGGGTTGTGGGTGATGTGACGGCATGCTGCGGTTTCTGGGTATCGTGGTATGCGGCGATGCGAAGTTGTGGCTGTGTCTCGCGGTTCGTGTGCGCTGGCTGCTGCGGGGATTCGGGATTGCGCTTCTTGCCGCTTCGGGTTGTTAGAGGTGTGTTGCCATCCTGCGGTTCCTGTGTGGTGCGGCGCGGTGTGGCGTACGGTGACGCGCCATTACGGCGATATCTCGGGTTTTGTGCGTGCTCCGGTGTCCGGCGTGCCTTGGTTGGTGGGGTATGGGCGGCATGTTGTGGAAGGTGCGTTGGTATCCGTGCGGTCCGTGTCGTGCCTGTTCGCGGCGGGTGCGGGTTGCGGCCGTATCTCGGGGTTCCTGTGCGGTGTGGCGTACGGTGATGCGCCATTACGGCGATATCTCGGGCTTCGTCGGCGTGCCGGCATCTTTTGACCACATTCCCCGGTTCCGCTGGACGCGGCGGTCTTCTGCCCGATACCGTCGAATCATGAATACCGAAGAACCCGCCTATGCCCCGCTGACCGGACAATCGCTTGCCCAACGGCGGCAGCGAACGCTGACACAGTGCCTCGTCGCCCAATACCCCGGCGCGGTGTCGCACATCACTGCGCTGGACCTGTGGATGGTCGAGCGCCCTGACATGCCGCAACCCGACGACATCATTCACACTACTGTCCACGATGAAACACTTCGGCAGCGCAATCTTCCCGGCGTGCAGGTTCACGTGTGGCAGGGCATGAATCAGCGTCATATCACAGCGACGCCGGAAGGTGTCAGGCTGCTTTCCGTCGAGGCCGCGTGGGCGTCGATGGCGGTGCACCTGCGCATCGACCAGCTGGTCGAGCTCGCGGAATCATGCATCCGGCATCAGGCGACGACTCTCGCACAGTTGCGTGATTTTGTTGCCGTAGAACGGTTCCGTGGGCGTGAAACGTGCCGCAAATCGCTTGGCTTGGTGGTCGCCGGCAGCGCGTCCCCGAAGGAGACACAGCTCAGACTGTGCCTTTATGCGCATGGCCTTCAGCCGTTCGTCACGAATTACACCGTTCCTGACATTGCCACGGATAATGGCGGTGCGATAACGCTGGATTTGGCGGATCCCGAACTGCGAATCGGCATCGAATATGATGGCGATCATCATCGGACCGATAAGCATCAGTGGCGCCGGGATACGCACAAACGAATGCAATTGAGTGCCTTGGGATGGTCCATCGTATCGGTTACGCAGCTAGATCTGGACGATGAATCGCGTCGAGCGAGACTGGCGATGAATATCGCGATGATTCGGGCGCGGAAAACCGGGAGGTCGGTCCGTCTGACTACACCGTTGACATGGCGTGAACTGGCGGATTGTCGCCGTCCGTGGAGCCGTGGGGCATCGGAGGGATAGCGTGTTGGAGGAGCGGCGCATTGGAAGGATGGTGAGGTTGCGAGATGGGCGAGTAGGGAAAATCGCGGCGCTTTGACTTCGTTCTTTGGCTATCCGACGTGTCCTTTGCGGATGTGAGATTCTGTCTCGACGACGTGGCTGCCTCGGTAATATTCCTGTATGACGATCACGATGTGGCCGTTTCCCCCTTATCTGCGTACTGCGCACGGGTGTGCCGGCGTGCTTTTTGATTTCGTCCTTATGCGATATGCGACACCGACGGGCGGCGCGGCACCACCGATACGCCGGGATTCATGCGCAAACGATTGATCGCACCACGACGCGCTTTCTCCCGCAAGGGCTCGGCCGTATCATTGGCACCACGGTTTTTCCTATACACCCGTAGATGCGTGCCTATCGCCGTGACGCCGTAGTGATGACCGGTGTGGGGCCGCGTGGTACCGCTGTTTCTGTGTGATGTTGTGTGGGATGCGCGTGTATTTCGGTGGTTCCGCGATTGGTGGTAGGCGGGAATCGGCGGATGGCGTTGCGGTTCGGAGTTCCTGTAACAGCAGGCTTGCGGTAGGCAGGCGGCAGGTGCCCGGAGCCGTGAGACGTCGCGGCATTTGCATGATGGTGCACGGAATGTACGCGTATCTCTGCAAGCCCGTGGGCATCAGTTGGCGGGGACCGGGAGATAGTTTCGTGGTTTTGGACTCCTGTGGTGGCGGGTGATCGGGAATCGCAGGATGCATGTGTTTCTATGTCATGTTGTGTGGGATGCGCGCCCGCGTTCGTGATTCTGCGGTGGGCTGCTGACGGGAATCGTGAGAAGCCGTCGTATCTTGGGGTTCCCGTGGCGGCGGCTGATCAGTGATAACGGGATGCGACCGCATCTGTGCGATGTTGCGCAGGATGCGTGTGCAACTCCGGGATTCCGGGACCGGGGGGTTGACGGTGATCGGGGGATGGCGTTGCATCTTGTGGTTCCCGTGGCGGCGGCTGGTCGGCAATTGCGGGATGGGCGCGCATCTATGCAATATTGCGCAAGATGCGCACCTAAATCCGTGATTCTGCAGGCGCGGCGCAACGGGAACCGGGAGATGGCGTCGCAACTCCCGGTTCCTGCCCCCTTATCGCCCCTGTCGCCCCGCTAGCACTATTTGCTGCGCCCTGCGCCTCCGTAGCGCAGCCCTATAGCGACAGGAACAACTCGTGCACACGCGTGTCGTCGGTGAGTTCCGGGTGGAACGCGGTGGCGAGAATGTTGCCTTGCCGCAGACCGACCACATGCCCGTCCACTTCCGTCTCGACAGTGGCTTTCGGGCCAACATGCGCGACATACGGACCGCGGATGAACACGAGTGGCAGGTCGTGGATGTCCCCGAACGAGCCGACAGTCTGGAAGCTGCCCAGCTGTCGGCCGTACGCGTTGCGATGCACAACCGCATCAAGCTCGCCGAAGTAGACGTTGTCGTCGTTGTCGAGTTTGCTGGCGAGCAGAATCATGCCCGCGCACGTCCCGAGCACCGGCTTGCCTGCGTCGATATGCTGTTTGATCGGTTCAAACAACCCGGTCGAGTGCAGCAGCTTGCCTTGCGTGGTGCTTTCCCCGCCGGGCAGAATCACGCGGCTGATGGAGTCGTCGAAATCCTCGGCCGCCCTGAGTAGACGCCAGGATGCGCCCCGTTTGTCAAGGGTCGCCGCATGTTCAGCGAACGCCCCCTGGACGGCGAGGATACCGGTGACGTCGTGCGTCTGGTCGCCGCCCTGCTCCTTTTCGATGTACTGGACCGCTACAACCATGTCACTCGCCCCTTGCGGCCATGATGGTCTTGATCTCGTCCTCGTTGATGCCGACCATGGCCTCGCCCAGGTTTTCGCTCAGGCGGGCGAGCAGGTCCGCGTCCTGCCAGTTGGCGGTCGCCTGCACGATGGCGGCGGCACGCTTGGCCGGGTCGCCGGACTTGAAGATGCCGGAGCCGACGAACACGCCTTCAGCGCCCAGCTCCATCATGAGTGCCGCGTCGGCCGGGGTCGCCACGCCGCCGGCGGCGAAGTTCACGACGGGCAGACGGCCGTTGTCATGCACGTACCTGGCCAGGTCGTAGGGAACTTCCAGCTTCTTGGCGGCTTCGAAGATCTCGTCGTCGCGCAGTGCCTGCAGCTCGTGGATTTGACGGTTCATCGTACGCATGTGGCGCACGGCTTGGATGACATCGCCGGTGCCGGGCTCGCCCTTGGTACGGATCATCGCGGCACCTTCGGCGATGCGTCGCAGCGCCTCGCCCAGGTTCTTCGCGCCGCACACGAACGGCACTTTGAACTGGGTCTTGTCGATATGGTAGACGTCATCGGCGGGGGAGAGGACCTCGGACTCGTCGATGTAATCGATGTCGATGGCCTGCAAAATGCGCGCCTCGGCGATATGCCCGATGCGCACTTTCGCCATGACCGGGATGGTGACGGCTTCCTGGATGCCCTTGATCATGACCGGGTCGCTCATACGGCTCACGCCGCCCGCCGCACGGATGTCCGCGGGGATGCGCTCGAGCGCCATGACCGCGCATGCGCCGGCATCCTGGGCGATTTTCGCCTGTTCCGGGGTGGTGACGTCCATGATGACGCCGCCCTTGAGCATCTGGGCGAGGTTCCTGTTGAGTTCCGCACGGTTTTCTTCGGCCATGTCAATCCTTTCCGGTTCGGACGGGCGGGGCTGCCGAGGGTGTCGCGTGGTTGAACGCTCGCGAGTATTGCGAGTGTTGCGAATCTGCGATTTTCCGCGGTTTTCTCGCCCGTCATGAGTGATTACGCATCATTATGGCGGGCTGATTGTTTGAAATCCATTACGAAATCGATCCAATACGCGATTTTGTGACCCAGCCAATTCGCGATTGGATTGGTTGGGTGCGTGGTGGGGTCAGTGTGTGAGGATTCGCTCACACGGTAGGGCTGTCGGAAGCTCGGGACCGGCTATTGGCCCATCCGGATGGGTGGCTGTGTGAGGATTCGCTCACAAACTGGGGGTTGCGTCGGCTGGGATCCACTGATTTGGCTGGGCTGGGGGTGGCTGTGTGAGGATTGGCTCACACAGCGGCCGGTTTCGAGGTGCCGGGCCGGGGTATGAGCCGGTGGGGGTGTCATTGTGCGAGGTTTGGCTCGCACACTCACCCCTTGCCGACTTGGAAACGACCAATCGAGCTGATGGCACCGTCATTGTGTGAGGATTCGCTCACACAGTGAGGGCTGGCGTGGCTGGAATTCGCTGATTTTGCTGGGTGGGGGCGACTTTGTGAGGTTTGGCTCGCATCTCGCCGCCCCGCTTCCCCCGCTTCCGCGCTGTCGTCCATGGGACGTTCGACGACCAGACTGCGAATCGTTCTGCTATATGCGCCAGCGATCGCCGGATGAGAGACGTCCTGCCCTACCTGGGGGCCATCATGCCGCGCTGCGTATGCGCCAGCATGCGTCGCGCCGCAGATACCAAGTGTTCCGCCTTGCCTTGGGGCTGTGATGCCAGACGACGTATGCTGTGGCATGCGCAAACCGCAGACACGGCTCGGTGCTGCCGTTTTCTGGCGAGATCTGATTAGCTGCGCATGTCACGACACACTGGATGCGCATGGAGACCGGAACATCGATTCGGATTCCCATACGCCCCGTCGCCGGTCACGCATGATGGCAACGAATCGGAAGAATCGTGGTGCTCATGATGCTGCCGAGCCATTGTGGGAGGGGCGTGTCGTGGGGTGATTAATCGTTGGCATAGTAATTCCCGCCTCTCGGGATGTCGTGTTGTCGGCCGGAGAAGGAAGGCTCTGCCGGGAGAAGAGAAAAAGAGAAACCCGGCGGGGAGAAGAGAAACCGCCGGGTCAGAGAGAAGAAGAGAAGGGATTGAATTATCGGGTTTGCGCCCGGTCAGCGGCTGTCCGCTGATATCTTGTACTGTAACGGGCAAGTCATTGAACACGCCCGTGTTTCTCTGCGAATTGTCTGAGAGTCGTTCGCTTGCGGGAGAAAATCCGCGTCGCGCATCCGCGTCGGACGATTAGCGGTGCCATCCTTTGCCATCCGTCAATCCGCGACGATAGGCGATAAACATCCAACACGACACGCCATCCGCGCCTGCCCATAGCGCCGCCCACAAGCTGATACGATGGCAGAAGTCGCGCACATGCGCGGTCAACAATAACTGAACTCCATAACTGAATATGTCATCTTTACGCCGTGTATCGGAGGCGCTTGTCCCGGGATCCCAAGTCCCAGCACCAACAACGCAGTCGGTGGGTTAACAAGGCGTGATTGCAGAACCGGATGCAATCACTTTGCGTCCGGCCCCGTATACGAGCGTAAGGAGAAACGATGAAACGCATCATCGATCTTTGCAAGCGAGTACCGCTCCTACCCATCACCATCATCAGCGCATTGCCGATTGCGCTGCTGTGGAATTTCCGCCCTTGGGGCCATTCTCTCGGCTCCCTCGACCCGTCACTGGGCCAGTACTTCATCGTCGCGCTGGTCGCGTATACCGTCGTGGACACGATTATCGGCATGGTCGACGATTTGCGGCATGGGCATGTCGGCGTTGATATTCTCGCGGTGATCGCGATTCTGTCCACGATTGCCGTGGGCGAATACTGGGCTGCCTGGACTGTCGTGCTCATGGTCTGGAGCGGCGAAGCGATTGAGGAATACGCGCAATCCAAGGCGGAAAGCAACTTGACCGCGCTAATCAAGGCGGCCCCGCAGACCGCGCATATCGCCACGCTGCCGGGTGTCGGTGCCGCGGCCGGCAAGACGCAGCGCAGTGAGGAAGGCTTCCATAAGACCGCAGACGTGAGCAGTGCCGCAGCCGGCGATTCGGCGTCCGGTAGCGTGGTATCTAGCGCGGCATCCGGTGGCTCCGAGCCCGACACTTCTGCACCCGGCAACGCTGATTCCGCGAAAACCACGGAGAATCCGGCCGATTCCGCGGCATCCAACGACAACATGCATTTCCGCACCATCCCGGTCGAGGAAGTCAAACTGGATGACGTGCTGACCGTGCTCCCCGGCGAAACCGTCCCCGTCGACGGTGTGCTGATGAGCGGTCAGGCGACCCTCGATTTGAGCAATATCAACGGCGAGCCGGTGCCCCGCGAGGTGTTCGCCGGTGCTCGCGTTATGTCCGGCGCGGTCAACGGCTCGACCGCATTCACGATGCGTGCCACCCAGTTGTCGCATGATTCGCAGTATCAGCGCATCCTTGAGCTCGTCTCGTCCGCGCAGAATTCCCGCGCGACCGTCGTCAAGACCGCGGATATCCTGGCTGTGCCGTTCACGGTGATTTCGCTGGTGATCGCGTGCGTGGCGTGGGGCGTGTCTGGTGTGCCGACACGGTTCGCGCAGGTGCTCGTGCTCGCCACGCCATGCCCGTTGCTGATCGCAGCCCCGGTCGCGTACATGGCGGGTACCGGACGCCTGGCGAAGGCCGGGATCCTGATCAAAGCGCAGGAAATCCTGGAAAATCTTGGCCGCGTCTCGCATATCTTCTTCGATAAGACCGGCACGCTGACGGTCAAGCAGCCGCAGGTTGTACGCGTTGATCTGCTGCCGGATGCGGGTGCTGGCATCCCGATGCGCGTCACCGAATCCGGTACGGTCGCCGCCGGTGCCGAGAACACTGAGGCCGCAGCTGGAACCGGAACCGGGGCCGGAAATGAAGCCGCTGCCGCAGCTGGAACCGAAACTGCCCACGCCCGCCTCGACAAGGATCATATTCTCATGCTCGCCGGGGTTGTGGAAACCTACTCCGTGCATATTCTCGCCAAAGGCATCGCGAAGGCGGGCGCCGCCGCGCTCGACCGTCTGCATGACCGCTTCGACAAGGGCAACCGCAATTGCGCGCAACCTGCGACCGATCCGGGGCATCGTCGCGGTGATTACCCGGTTGTCAAGGACATCCATGAGGATGCCGGCAAGGGTATTTCCGGCAAGGTCAACGGGTTGAACGTGAGCGTCGGTCGTTTCGCGTATGTCACGCAGCCCCAGGTGGATGCCGGGCTGCAGCCGCAATCCGCCACACCGCTCGACTTCTTCCCGGACAGCCGCTTCGGCGGTCTCGCGCCTGACGAAATGGCCACCTATGTGGCAATCAACGGCAGGCTCGCCGCCCGTATTGTGATGAAGGATATTCCGCGACCGAATGCGAAGGAATCGTTGCAACGCCTGCGTGAACTGGGCGTAGAACATTTGACGATGGTGACCGGCGACAAGGAGCCCAGCGCCCGCATCATCGCCGACGAGGTCGGCATCACCGACGTGCATTCCGAGCTGCTGCCGGAAGACAAGGTGAACACGGTGCGTTCCGCCGCCCAGGACAAGGTCGCCGCGCAGCCGTGGTGGGATCGGATCATCCAGAAGCTGGTCGGCGAATCGACCACGCGCCCGGTGTCGATGATGGTCGGCGATGGCGTGAACGATGCCCCGGTGCTTGCGGCCGCTGATATCGGCATGGCGATGACCGACGGTACGACGACCGCCGCCTCGGAATCCGCGCAAGTGGTCATCATGAACGATGACATCGCGTGCGTACCGAAGGCGATTGCGATCGCGCGCCGGACCAAGCGCGTCATGCTGCAGGCGGTGGTCGCCGGCCTGTCGCTGGCGATTATCGGCATGGTGTGCGCCGCGTTCAACCTGATTCCCGCGGTTGTCGGCGCGTTCCTGCAGGAGGCGATCGACGTGGTGTCGATCCTGTGGGCGCTGACCGCGCTGCTCGACCGCGAGTAGGGAAGCCGGGCTTCGGGGTTGGTATCTGCCTGCTGTGTGACTCGCTAGTCGCATGGCGGCGGGGTGCGACCCTGGTTCCTTCTTTCTCTGCTCGGTATCTGCCCGTCGTGTGATTGATTGATCGCACGGCGGGCAGTTTTGTGACGGAATCCTGCTCGGGCGCTCTCTATCGGTCCGTTGTGTGATTGATCGGTCGCACAACAGCCGGATATGCCATGAAATTTGGTTGTGGTGGCTGATACTTTGACGTGGTGCGACTACCCAGTCACACCACGGGCAGGTACTCTCGTGGTTTCTGTCGTTCCGCCGGCTTTCAGCATTTTCAGCGTAATGCGCTGGTCATTGATGTGCCGGACATGAATGGCGTTATACCGCACCTTATCGGACGACGGGGTTTGCTGCATAGAACCGCGCGATGGAATCCTTGCCAATTGTCCGATTGCAGGGGTCGGCCGGTGAAAGTCCGGCACGTGCATCCCGCCAAGGAGCTTCAGCGTGTGTGCGTTCGCTAAGCTGATTGCCGGTCTTTGACGCGAGCTGCCCGCACACCACGTCGATAAGCGTTTTTTCCTCGTCCGTCAGGCGTGGTGCGCCATCAGGAAGGAACTGGTCAAGCTCGCCAGCGTGGATGAGGAACAGATGACGGTGAAGATTGAACAGTGTCGGCGACACTGGCCCATTGCGCCATGCCTGGAAGTCTTCGTCAAAAAGCGGGATGCCGCGTTTCGATAATGATTGGGCTTGGGAGTAGAAGCACAGTTTCTCGAGCTTCATGGTGCTCATCGTGCCGTTATTCTGGAGTATGTATGCTGCGACGTCGGTTATCGTTGTCATGCCATCCTCCCCTCTGATGCTTTTCTCTGCGATGTTGTCCTCTGTAATGTTTTCTGCGGTGCGTTACGATTGCCATTATCCGGAATCTTTGAGAAATCCATGATACGCGTGGAAACGGACAAGACAAGTTGTTGAGCCGGAGGTGAAGATGGACGTAAGCCGCAGGAAAGCGACAGTTGCGGGAAACGCTTTGCGCGACTGCTCACCGGAGTCGCAAGAGTATCAGAACGCGCTGGCAGTCATGCTCCAGTGGAGGGAGCAGCACATTGTTCCGACCCAGGAGAGCTTCCGGCGTCTTCTCAAGATTTCCAAGGAATTTCCAGGCAGCGTGGCGACGTATCGATTAAAGCGTCAGCCGTCGATCCTGTCCAAGCTGAAACGCCATGGCAACGCCTTCGAGCTTGGTGCCATTGATGACATTGGCGGTTGCAGGCTCATCGTCGATGACATGCGTCAGCTGGAGGATGCCTGCCAGCGGATGCATGACTTATTCCCGAACGCCAAGCAGCCTAAGAACTATATCGAGTATCCGGAGCCCAGTGGATATCGAAGTTGCCACGATGTCGTTCAAATCCAAGCCGGTGAAGGAAAGAATCCTCTTCTCTACCGTGTTGAGATACAGATTCGCACAAAGCTTCAGCACTACTGGGCGACGACTGTGGAAGCCACCGGAGAAATATACAGCCTCGATCTCAAGACGCCAAAGCCTGAGGAGAGTCTCTCCGAAACAGAGAAACGCATGCGCGACTTCCTCCGTATTGCATCCGCAGCCTTTGCAATAGAGGAGGGGACATCGATACCTGCAGGGTTCGAAGGCGTGGACAGAGACACAATTGCCGAGACAATCCGTTCAACACCCGGTTTCATGACGTTGTTGGATGACCTCGAAGCATCAAGCGACACGGTTTTTCCGGTGCCGTGGTCCGAGAAAGTGCATGCTGAAGGGGCAGGACTGTATCTGTTGGAGTTCTCTCGTGCCGAGCAAATCCTCAACATGAGCGTGTTTTCTGCGGGTGCACTTGATACTGCAATCCGTGCTTATCAGAATGCCGAGAACGCCAGTAAGGTCAATGAGTCGACTCTGTTCGACAATGTGGTCCTTGTCTATGCGCAGAATCCCGATCAGTTGAAACTCGCCTATCCAAACTACTCATCCAATGTGCAGGAATTTGTCATGCGGGTGAAGGATTTCATTCAATGACAGACCACTTCGCCGGGATTTCATGTTGATATTATGATTCCTGGGCGGTGGTGAATTCCGCGAAGTGTGCCAGATTATGTTCGTTGTTCCTCATTTGGTGAGTGCGCGACATCGAGTTGGATTTGGCTTCTTCATGCCGCGATGAGTGCTTGGTGCGATTGTTGGGGCGCATGTGACAGGTTATTTGGGAATCCTTCCTTGTTGCCTTTCTATCTGCTTGTTGTGTAACCGGCTGGTCGCACGGCGGGCGGGGTGCCTAAGGAATTCTCTTGCTTTGTCTCGGTATCTGCCCGTCGTGTGATTGATTGATCGCACGGCGGGCAGTTTTGTGACGGAATCCTGCTCGGGCGCTCTCTATCGGTCCGTGGTGTAATCGGCCGGTTGCGCTGCACTCGTACATCTTCCGCAATTACCGAGGTTGCGTTAGGCTGGAACGCATGGTTGACCAACATGATGACAAGAATGGACTGCGGATTGCAGTGATCGGCGCCGGCCCGG
>RRZU011422597.1_pt1 | contig 16509 bp, 14 predicted proteins | sample 2165561 | NCBI WGS metagenome assembly RRZU01 (sample SAMN10456909, study PRJNA506462) | wastewater metagenome | isolation source: wastewater sludge | place: USA: Moscow, Idaho
CAGGCCACCGAAAATTGAGCGGGACGCTGATCCAGAGCCGCGCCGAGCCAACCGGGAGAGTTCCTTCTCGCTGAGATCCAGCCCCGCAGCAGCAGCGGCGGCACCTGCGAGCGCTGCAAAACCGGAGGCCGAGCTGGCGAGTCCCGCCGCAGTGGGGACCGTGTTCAGCGAGGTTACCTCGGCGGGTGTGCTGATACCAGCGAGTTCACGGACGATGTCGAGCAGTGCGGAAATGCGTTCCATGGGGCGCCCGGTCACCGGCTTGCCATCAAGTGTGGCCCGGTCCTGTCGATTAGTGGCTACCACAGCGGCCTTGCCGCCAATAGAGGCGTCTAGCCCCGTCTCATCGCCACTAAGAAACCGCACCGTGGTTGTCGTGTACAGCTCGTCGAGGGTGAGTGAGAGGCTGGAGGTGCGGGGGATGATAAGTTCGTCGTTTGCCTTGCCCCAGTATTTGATGAGGGCGATGTTGGCGTGCGCGGTTGCAGTCGCCTCGCCCGGCGAGGTGCTTGTCACCGCACTAGCAGCCGCGGATTCACGGAACCCGGCAGCGGGAGAGATAGCACTGTCAGTCAATGTGCCCGGTGCGCTATCCGTGGCGGAAACCGTCACGGATACTTTCTTGTCCCCGGCGCCGCTCACGCGACCACCTCGCGAGCAAGCGGTGCGTGTGTCCATGCAGCATGGGCACCGGCGGCAACCATGGCATCCTCAATTCTCCGAGCGTCCTCACCGCTCTGAGCAAGTGCAATAACGCATCCGCCTCCACCACCACCGGTGAGCTTCCCGCCGACAGCTCCGGCATCAAGAGCCGCCATGACAAGCGCGTCAAGCTTGGGGATACTCACGCCGAGTTCCCCGAGTAGGCCATGCGCCTCGGTCATCCTGGCGCCCAAACCCTCGATATCCCGTGTGCGGAGTCCCTCGATCGCCTCCTCGGTGATGGCTCCCAGCCGGGCCAGCCGTGGTTGGGTGGTCTCGGGTGAGTTTTCGTATAGCGACCGGACGTGTCCAACTGTTTCCCGGGTGCTTCCCTCGATCCCGGAATCGGCGATGACGATCCAGGCTGCCAGGTCGAAGTCCAACTTCGTCGTCACCCCAGCCTCGAAGTGGACGGGGAAGTCGGCCGATGTGGTGACAGCGTCGAGTCCAGACGGACGGCCATGTGCAATACGCTCGGCCTCTTGGGTAAGCTCGAAGAGCTGTTCAGGAGTGGCCGAAACGCCGTAAGCGTTGAGAATCGCGCGAATAACGGCACCGGCGGCAGCCGCCGAGGAACCAAGGCCACGCTGCTGCGGAAAATCCGATGCCGTGGTGATGTGGATCGGAGCGTCCGGGTGACCCACGAACTCCATTGCCACATCAACGGCCCGCAGGACACTAGCAAAATGAGCGGGAGCCTCCTGCATCGGACCGGACCAGCCGAGGCTCGTGAGAGTGCTCTGGCCGGCTGCGTCGTCGACCGGTTCAGCGTGTGCAGTCATACGTAGCGAGTGCAACGGCATCGCGATAGCCGGGTATCCGTACACCACGGAATGCTCGCCGAAGAGGATAATCTTGGCCGCGGTATGGCCGAGTCCGACATGTGGAGTCACGAAACTCCTTCTCATAGCAGGTTCTGAACGATCCAAGGAGAAGCATATAGCGTCATGAACTGCACGCCGTAGCCCACACCCAGCTTATTGAAAGTACCGCAAGCAATACCCACGAGAAGTACGCCGAAGATATTGGCCACGCCAGCATCCAGGTAAGCCAGCAGCAGGATAAACCCAACGAACAGTCCGAGAACTGCCTCGTGAGGGATGTAGCGCATCACGAAGTAGGTGATCTGGTACGAATACCGGACGGCGATGATGTAGGTGGCCACCAGTGCCAGTGCCGCACCGAAAACTACAGCTGTGATGAACTGGCCGGTGCTCAGCATGTGATGCAGGTTGTTCTCAAGGGAAAGGACCGGCGGAGCATTAAACAATGCCTGGGCGGGGCCGATCGCCACCGGGGACAGGGGAATTCCAATAGCAAGCAGCGGAATGATTGTGCCCGAGAGGTAAGTGGAGTGTGCGAGCCCGTTCATGGCCGTGATCGACCGGTTGGCTTTGGTGATGCGATCGCCGGTACGACCTTCGGCGGCCTTGCCAAGCAGGAACACTAGTCCGACTGGGCTGAGGAAGAACAGCGGTGTAGACACCAGGGACCAGACCGCGGTGCGGCCCGCCTCTCCCTTGGTGAGGATCTTGGTAGGGGCAAGGGATTGTCCGGCCATGTCCTGGCGCGAGATGTCCAGCTTGATGGGCTGGCGGCGAGGCATTGCCTCGCGGCTCTTGCGGTTGAGGAGGCCGAGGATGGACACCAACATGGGGCCGATCGTGATACCGAGGAAGAATGACACCGAGATGTTGCCATCCTCAGGGATGACGCCGCGGTCACGGTAGAGCGAGAGCAATCCCTGGAACAGTAGGGACATGGGGATGATGGCAAGGAGGGACAGCAGCCGGTTCTTGCCGAGCAGCGAGAGAACGATGGCGCCGAAAACGAATAGTAGTGCACCGTACTGGCGGAGCGTCTCGGCGTAGGGGGTAATCGCGGTGGCGATGAGCAAACTGACCGGGATCGCCACGATGGTGCCGATTGCGCTTCCCGCCGCCATCTTCTTGATGGTCTCGGCCGCTCTGCCCTGGCTCTTCAAATAAAGCGCATGTTCCATCATCGGCGTGGACAACACGCCACCTGGAAGCCCGACAAGAGCGGTAGGGATTGCATTGGTGAGGTCGAGGGTGACGATCGCCGCGATGAAGAACGTGAGAATAACGATTGGGTGCACACCGGCGAGAACCAAGGCGAGGGTGACCGGCACCAGCACACTGGTTTCGTCGGTACCGGGAATGAACCCGATGAAGGTGTAGAGCAGGATCGCGGCAATCGCCGCGATCGGCATCTGGAGAAGGAGGGGGATGTCCATCAGTGCGCGGCTCCCGTCACAGCGTCTGTGTCGAGCTGCGATGCGGCCAGCGCCGACTCGGTGAGCCCGTTGGCAGCCCCCTTCGCGTCAACGATTTGCACCATGCGCTTGGGCGTAAACGCCACCGCGCAGATAATAAAACCGACGACGGAGCCACCAAGACCCCAGAAGAACAGACTGGAGGATAGGAGGGTGGCGATGACTAGGGCTGCGATGGTGGCGCCCCCACAGATGGCGAGCGACAACGTCAGGTCGCGGGGTGATACCAAATCGTTCCATACTTCGATGTATTCTTCGCTGGAATCGACCTGGTGCGCACCAAGAAATTCGGCTTTGGACATGGTTACAAAGGGTAATGGTCCAAAGAGAAGTTGACAATGATGCACATGGCCATCTCGACTCTTGACAAATAATGTACGCCAACGTTAGGAAGCATGATTCAGCAATGCTAGAAGCTCCCGCTTTGCACATGTATGCATGTTGTGCGTAGTGAAGTCACAATAAAATGTCGTGGACGCCACGGAGTGGCTTGCCGATTGTCTACGCGGTTTTGTCGACCATTTCCGACGACGGCGTCACCACGCTTGGTTCGGAGTGACTTGCCTGATTGCCTACACCGTTTCGTCGACGGATCTCCAGAACTCCGCGCGCAATTCCTGCCGCGCCCAGAGTGGGATGTCGTAGACATCGCACGTATTCGAGAGATCAGCAAGGAGAATTCGGTCGATCTCCGGCGGGATCGACGGCCTGTCGCGGGCCAGATCGAAGATATCTTGGTCCGAGGCGGTGCGGTTCCACACCGTGTACGTGCGCCGAGCAACCTCTTCGATAGTCTCGTGGGGGATCTCTACCGAGTATGCCTCGGGAATATCCTTGGGATCCCACGTTGACGAGTAAACGAGCTCGTGTGACGTGATGGGGAATGTCGCTTCCTTACGCGGCGGCAGCGGAACTGGAGTGACCTTTGCACCGGACTGGCGCGGTTTCGCGAGCATCGCCGGGGTGGGTTTGGAGGGCTTCATCGGAGCCTCGGCCACCCGCTTGGTGATGATGCTCGGTGCTTCCGTCACGGATTCGGTGATGTATTCGGGGTTGATAAGAAGGACACCGTCGGCGGCGAGAGTTAGATTTTGGGCGACGGCGAACGGAACCTCGTCATTGTCCGCCTGCGGAACTGCCAGAACCTTCACTCGTAGGCCTAACTGCTGGGCGTCCTCGACTGCTTCGGTGAGGTCGTCGTCGCCGGAAATAACGTAAGCGAATTCGACGGTATGGTTGACGGCCATGAGAAGGAGATCGAGGCCAAGGCGAAGATCAACGCCCTTCTGCTCGCCGTAGGTGTTGATGCGACCCATGCGTAGCTTGACGCCGTTGAGGTTGCCGATGCGGCGTTGGTCGGAATCTGGCCGACCGTCACGGCCGCCGTCGTACCACAGGACTCGTAGCAGGCTGGCGCCACACTCGGCTTCGGCTTGCTCGAGCAATCGGCCGATGAGTTTCTCTTCATCAACTTTCACAGCGCCACGATAAGAAGACCCTGATATGCGGGTTGCCAAGGCGGCGTAGAAGTATCCGGCGTCCACGAGCACTGCGTATCTCATAGTGGTCAAGTCTATTGGCTGAACTTCGCTCGTGCGGGCGCATCGCCGTGACCACGCAAAATCGACGCTGATGGCGAACGGGAGCGCTAGGCTGAAGTATGCGTATTGCTCACTTCAGTAACGGAGGGGCCGCCCGGTTCGGCCTTGTAACGGACGATTTTCTCGGCATCGAGGTTCTTGCAGGGGACCCGTTGCATCATGGAGTCGAGCGAACCGGTGAGGTACTGGCCCGAGAGAGTGTGCGGCTCCTGCCGCCGGTTGCCAATCCGTCGAAGATCATAGGTATCGGGAGAAACTACGTGGCTCACGTTGAGGAACTTGGCAACCAGGTACCCGTCGAGCCGATGATCTTCCTCAAACCCACCACCTCGTTGATTGGCCACGGAGAATCGATTGTGCTGCCACGTTGGTCGGAACACGTGGACCACGAGGCGGAACTTGCCGTGGTTGTCGGTAAGAGGGCAAAGGATGTGCCGGTCGAGGCCGTTGATAGTGTCATTTTTGGATACACCGCCGCCAATGATGTGTCCGCACGCGATATTCAGAAGCGGGATGTTCAGTGGGCGCGGGCCAAAGGTTTTGACACTGCTTGTCCGCTCGGGCCGTGGATTGTGACGCCAGGAGAACTTGCGGAGGCAGGGCTTGATATTGAGGATCTGCGTGTGCGTGGCGGTGTCAACGGTGTGACTAAACAAAACGAGTCCACGGCACTCATGATCAACTCTGTGCGAGAGCTGATCTCCTTCGTCTCCCACGCGTTTACGCTGCTCCCTGGTGACGTCATCCTTACTGGCACGCCCGCGGGAGTGAGTCAACTGAGCGACGGCGATGTGGTTGACGTTGAGATCGAAGGAATTGGGAAGCTTTCCAACCCGGTGGTGGGGCCGGTTTTCTAACCCGGTTGCGAAGCGGGTTTCAAACAGGGCTCCCGAGGCTTTAACTATTTATCCCAAGAATCCGGTGAATTCTGTTCAAGATGTAGCTGGATGAGAGGGATGATCAGCTCGACGGTTTCTTCACGGGACGCTTCACATAGTGGGGGGAACTGCAGGATATAGCGGGCTACTCCGAGTCCCATGAGTTCTGCGGCGAGAGTCTGAGTACGCAGTGTGGAGGGGGAGCCGACGGTTTCCTGGAATGCCGGCAGAAGAGCTTTCTCAATGTAGGACGTGGCGACCGCCCGTAGCCGTTCTTTGTTCTGCGGAGATTCCAGAATTGCTCGAAAAAGCGCTCGTATTGTGGCGGCTGTTGGATCGTCTTCCCACATGGACACGTAGATTTCGGCAATCCGGCGGCTGGGATCAGCATCTGAGTTCTGCGCTTGAGCGAGTAATTCGAGAGAGGTCTCAGCTTGCCGTATCACGGCCGCTTCGAAGAGGCCTTCTTTACCGCCAAAGAAGTGTTTGACGAGTGCCACGTCAACTCCGGCGCGTGAGGTAATCGAGCGTAGCGATGATTTGTCATAGCCGTTTTCAGCAAAGATATCGATTGCTGCATCGAGGATCTTTTTCTTCGTCGACTGGTTTCCTGGGCGGCGACCGCCGCGCTTTCCCGATGGTGACCGACGGGAATCATCTGTCGTGTGGGACACCTGCTCACCCGAAATTTTGGAGGTTGTGGCTCCGTGGAGTTGCGTGTTTCTGGTGATTTGCTCCTCGGCCATGACCTTTCCTCCTTTAGCGTCTGTTTTCACGACGACGGCGCCTGTGCTGATTGTCATAGCCTACCAGCGATAGTAAATTCAACACCTGTTGAACTCAATGCCTGTTGAGTTTTATGATCAGGCAATCAGACATGGCGACATGAGGAGTGAGAAAGATGTCAGTTGCTGTTGAGAACCGATCGAATGATGGTGGGATCGCTGAGCCTCGCCGGGGGCGAACCCGCGAATGGGTCAAGGCGAGCATTGTCGGAATGGGTGTTGCCCTAGCCGCATGCGTCATGGTCATGGCATTCCTGTGGCCGATGACAACGGCTGCACCCCACAATATTGATATTGCCGTCTCGGCACCCGAGAAGATGCGTGATGGTATGGCGGACATGCTGCAGTCCGGGGAACAAGACATGTTCACTGTCACCAGTGTGGACACCCGGGAAGATGCGGTAGCTGCCATCGAGGAGGCTGAGGTGTCGGGCGCCGTCGTCGTTACTCCTGCGGGAATTGAGGTACTGACTGCGAGTGCTGGCGGTCCACAGACCGCGCAGCTCTTCTCTCAGATGGCTCAGGGAATCCAGGAGAAAATGGCCCAAACTGGCCAAAAGGTCACTGTCACTGTCACGGATATCGTGCCTGGCGGAACTGCCGCGGGAATGGCGAATTTGACCCTCATTCCGGCCCTTATCGGGGGACTCGCGGGATCAATCGTCGGATTCCTTCTGGTTAAGCGGCCGCTGCAACGCGCCGCAACGCTTGTTGCGGCTGCACTGACGGCAGGTCTGGCGGGTGCGGCAATACTCGGTCCGTGGTTCGACATCCTGCCCGGAAGCTATGTGCTTAATGCGGCCGCGCTCGCGGCAGGAACTTTGGCCATTGGTTTCTTCATCACCGGGATGGGAGCCCTATGTGGTAAGGGCGGACTTGGACTTGGTGCCCTCACGATCGTGCTCTTCGCGAATCCGTGGGGTGGGTTTATGGTGCCGTCGGAGTTCCTTGTGAGCCCGTGGGGGACTCTCGGGTCTTATATGCCCAACAGTGCCTTGATCCATCTGCTTCGTTGGACGAATTTCTTCCCGAACGCGGCCACGGGCGACTATTGGTTTATTCTCCTCGCCTGGGCGTTGCTTGGTGCTGCAATGCTATGGATTGGCGCTGCCGTTCATCGTAAGAAGGAGCTGCAGCTTGCAGCGTGAGGGCTGTGGCGTAAGGCCAGTGGGGTAGGAACGAACGGGGCCAAGCTCTTGTCACAGCTTGGCCCCGCAGTAGCTGGATGTTCTTAGCCCAGGAGTCCGAGATGCTCGAACGCCTGGTAGAGTCCGTCATCTTCGACGTCTGCGGTCACATAATCTGCGATCTCCTTGACGTCATCGGAGGCATTACCCATCGCGATTCCGACCGCGCAGTACTCGAGCATTGGGATGTCGACGGCGGCGTCACCGGCGGCAACCGTGTCAGTTTGGGATGCGCCAAGGTGGGCAAGAAGCACGTCCACCGCGTGCGCCTTGTCGATGTTTGCAACTCCGAGGTCTCCAAACAGGGCCAGTGCACCTCGTCCGCCCCAGGTGCCCGCCTTCAACTGGGAGAAAGCCTCCTTGGCGTCGAGGAAGTCCTGGTAGTCGCGGAGGATGAAGCTGATCTTGTTGACATCGTCGCGATATAGATTGGCGCGATAGATCATCTCGGGGAACACGTTATCCACGGTCACGGAGGAGGCGTCGGCGCGTCCCTTGCCCGCAATGTAGGCCCGTGTGGCGGGCAAGGCGGCCTCTCGGAAGTCTGAACTTCCGAATAACCCCGAGTTGGCTTCGAGGTAGAAGGCGAGGCCTCGTTCGTTCAGCCAATCCACGATGGCTGTGCATTCGTCGAGTGTCAAGGTCTGATGCATGACCACCTCGCCCTGATCTTCAACGTACGAGCCGTTGCCGCCGATCATTCCATCAATGCCGATGTCCCACAGCTCTTGGTACATCTCGGCGCGGCTGCGCCCGGTGGTCAGGTAGACGCGGTGTCCAGCCTTTCGGGCGAGCTGGATGGCCTGGACCGCAGATTCCGGTAGCTGATTTCTGTAATCCACGAGTGTTCCGTCGACGTCAAGGAAGATGATGCGTGGCATGTGATGTGCTTTCTCTCATGTGTATACGTGGCGTGAGGAGAACTCGCTGACAACTAGGTACTTTACCACCCAATGCGTACGTTCGTACATATGGGGTGGTGGGTAGTGAGTTCCTTTGGCTGATGGGCGGAAAGTTCCTTCGGTAATACCCAAAAACGACGGTGGGGCCGGTGCCCCATTAGGCACCGGCCCCACCTGTTCAACCACAAGAGGCTTCTTCGACCGACAAGGTCTGAAGTTGGGGTTACTTCTGGCCCTTTTCGATGTAGGACTCGTCGTTGAAGGACTTCAGTTCGTACTTGCCGTCCTTGTATTCGATGATGGTGACCGAGGCATTGGCAACGCCACTGGCCTCGGGCATGTCGTCTCCGAACAGGTGCTTAAGCAGCGCCATGATCGACAGACCGTGGGATACGATGAGCACGTTTCCGTCGCCCTTGGCGGCCTCGGTCTTTACAATGTCAGTGAGGCCAGCATCAAGGCGAGTGACGATGGTGTCGTAATCCTCTGCGGGCCAGTTACCTTCGCTTTCCGGACGGGCCTTGTCCAGCTTGGCCACGGTGTCAGCAAATTCCTTGGGATCAACGTTCGCCATGAACTCTTCCAAGGTGACGCCCTTGTCGTCCGCGATGTCCTGCCACATTGTGTGGTTGAGATCGCCCTCGTAGGTGCCGAAGTTGAACTCGCGGAGGCGATCATCATGGACGACGGTGAGATCGCTGGACTTCTCGCTTTGCTCAAGAATGAGCTCAGCCGTCTGGTAGGCGCGGCCACTGGAGGAGGCATAGGCGGACTGGAACTCGATATCAGCCATGCCACGTCCGGCAGCTTCCACAACTTCTTCGCCCGCTGGGGTGAGTGGTGCGTCCGCCCAACCCTGGACGCGGTCAGTGGTGTTGAGCATCGTCTTGCCGTGGCGGACGATGTAGAGGGTTAGTGCATCGGTATCGGCAGCTGCTGCTTCGGAGGTCTGAGTGCCTTCGGATGGTCCGGAGGTATCGGCATCGGAGGCGTTAGAGCAGCCACTCAGGGCGAGGGCGGCAGAAAGGATGCCGGCGCTCAGCGCGGCGAATTTCTTCTTCATTTATTTGAGTCTTCCGTCTAGCTTCGTTGCTACGGTGCCCATCTAATTATGGAGCGACCGGTGGTGTGAGAGTGGAATTCCGCTGGTTGTGTTGCGCGGGGTGGGGCAACGCTGGGAGCGTATTACGTTCAATTTTGAAATGTCAACTACTTGTGGTGTATTGACTCAAGATATGGGGGCGGGTATTCTCACGCGTTAGGACTTCGGTTCTACAGGGTTGTTACTCCGATGAGGCAAGACCTGAGATCGCCGGTATGTGTGTACCGTGACGAGCTCAGGTCTTTTTGTTTTTATCGAGTAACGTGGCCCTGGGATCACGAGATCCCTTGCGCATAACGACTATGTGGTTCAAGGAGGACCCTCATGGCAAAGGTCGACTACAAGGATTTGGCTAGCCGAATCCTTAAGGAGGTGGGAGGCAAGGACAACGTGTCCAGTGCCGCTCACTGCATTACCAGGCTCCGCCTGAAGATCAAGGACATGGATAAGGTCAACAAGCCTGCCATCGAAGCGATGGAAGGCGTCATCACGGTTGTGGAGGCCGGTGGCCAGTTCCAGGTTGTTATCGGTGACGATGTGCCGATTGTCTACGGCCACTTCACTGATTTGGCGGGTATTGCCGCCTCCGCTCCCGTCGAGGCAGATGAAGAGAAGGGCAACCTTTTCAACCAGTTCATCAACATGATCGCCAAGATTTTCTCGCCGATCCTGTGGACTCTCGCCGGTACCGGTCTCATCAAGGCGCTCCTCGCTCTTCTCACCACCTTTGAGCTGCTAGATCCGCTGGGACAGAACTACACCATTATCAACGCGGCGGCTGATTCCACCTTCCACTTCCTGCCCATCATGCTGGCTGTGACCTCGGCGCGCTTCTTCAAGGCCAACCAGTTCACGGCCATCGCCATTGCTGGCGCCCTTGTGTACCCCAATATCGTCGCCCTCAACGATGGCTCGCCGGTGCACTTCCTCGGCATCCCCGTCGTCATGATGAGCTACGTGTCCTCCGTGGTTCCGATCATTTTCGCCGTGTGGATGCAGTCGCATCTGGAGAGGTGGCTCTCCAAGCTTCCGGGTATGATCCGCAACTTCACCATCCCGCTGGTCACCGTTCTCGTTATGGTTCCGCTTGTCCTCATCGTGGTTGGCCCGATCACCATGACTCTGTCTGGATGGATCTCTGACGGTATCAATGCGCTCTTCCACTTCGCCCCATGGCTTGGTGGAGCCGCAATGGGTGCCCTCTGGCAGGTTCTCGTGATCTTCGGTATGCACTGGAGCTTCGTCCCGATCATGGTGAACGACCTCTCGGTGCAGGGCTACTCGCTGCTTTCCGGCCCGCTTCCGGCGGCTGTGCTTGCTCAGGCTGCCGCTGGTATCGCGGTCTTTATCCGCACCCGTTCCAAGAAGCGCCGTCAGGTCGCTGGCCCCGCTGCCGTCTCCGGTGTTCTCGCCGGTGTAACCGAGCCACTCGTCTACGGTGTGAACCTCCCAATGCGTTTGCCATTCTTCTTCGGTCTCGCCGGTGGCGCTATCGGTGGTGCGATTGCTGCGATGGGTGGCAGTGCTTCCGACGTTTTCGCTATCCCCTCACTTATCGCACTGCCCACCTACCTCAACGTTGGTAGCTTTGCGATGCAGGTTATCGGCATTGTTGTTGGTATGGCCGTTGCCTTCATCCTCACCCTGTTCTTCGGTGTGAACAAGAACAACGATCAGCCTGACGATGCCCCCGTTGCGGCTCCGGTCGATGCGGCCCCCTCGGCGGTCGCTGCAGCTCCGGCTCCTGCCAAGACGGCTCTCGCTGTTGGCACCCTGGTCAAGGTCGCATCCCCGGTGAAGGGCCAGCAGGTTCCGATTAGCGAGGTCAATGACAAGGTGTTCGCCTCCGGTGCTCTTGGCGCTGGTGTGGGTGTTGTGCCTGAAGAGGCCACCGTGGTCTCGCCCGTCTCGGGTACTGTCGCAACCGTCTTCCCCACCGGCCACGCCTACGGCATCAAGACCGCCGACGGCGTCGAGGTTCTCGTCCACATCGGCATCGACACCGTTGCCATGAAGGGCGACGGCTTCGAAGCAAAGGTGAAGAAGGGTGACTCGGTGAGCACCGGTCAGCCCCTCGCCGTCGTCGACTTCGACAAGGTGAAGGCCGCGGGCTATGACACCACCGTCATCGTCGTCGTTACCAATACCAAGAAGCTCTCGAACGTAACTCCGACGGCTTCCGGCCCGGTTGTGGCTGGAGACGCCTCCATCGATATCGAGATCTAATACTCCCGAGGGCGGTGTCTCCATGACGTGAGGCACCGCCCTCTTCTCTCAGGCGCGCGTCAGCAAGCGCCCTTGGCATCTCTTATATCCGCTCATCTCAGAAGTCGCAGGCAACAGTACCGCGCGGCGATAGACAAGGAGTTTCCATGCGTCACCAGACCCTCAAGCCGTTCCCCAAGGGTTTCCTGTGGGGAGGTTCAACGTCCGCATACCAGGTCGAAGGTGCGTGGGACGAGGACGGTAAAGGTCCCTCTGTTCAAGACGTTCACCCTACTCCCGACGGTGTTTCGGACTTCAAAGTCACCTCGGATCACTACCATCACTACCTGGAGGATGTGGAGCTCTTCGCCGATATGGGGCTCAAGTCTTACCGCTTCTCCATTGCGTGGACCCGCATCATTCCCGACGGCGACGGCGAGATCAACCAGGCAGGTATCGACTTCTACCACCGTCTTATCGATGCGCTCCTTGACAACAACATTGAGCCCATCATCACGATGTACCACTTCGATCTGCCACTCGCCCTTGACAAGAAGGGCGGCTGGGGTAACCGAGCCACTGTAGATGCTTTCGAGCGTTTCGCCAAGGTTCTGTTCGCCGAGTACGGCTCGAAGGTGACCTACTGGCTCACCATCAATGAGCAGAACATGATGATTCTGGCCGGCGAGATCCTCGGCACCGTCAAACCCGGCAGTCCAAAGCGTGACATCTACCAGGCCAACCACCACATGCTCTTGGCCCAGGCCAAGGCCATGATTGCCTGCCACGAGACGCTCCCCAAGGCCAAGATTGGCCCGGCCCCGAACATTGGTCTGGCCTACCCAGCTACCTGCAATCCGGAGGATATCCTCGCTGCGGACAACTTCAACTCTGTCCGCAACTGGCTCTACCTCGACGCGGGCGTGTATGGCCGGTACAACACTGCGGTGTGGTCGTGGCTGGAGTCGATGGATGCCACCCCGGTTATTGAAGAGGGCGACATGGAGATCCTCGAAGCCGGAAAGCCTGACTTTGTAGCCTTCAACTACTATGTCACTGCCACGGTGAAGATGCCTGATCCTTCGATCACGGATGCCACTCGCGGAGACCAGCAGATCATGGCGGTCGAGCCAAACATGTACGAGCCTGTCTCCAACCCTTACCTTCCCAAGACAGAGTTCGGCTGGGAGATCGATCCCATCGGTTTCCGTAATACGTTCCGTGCACTGTGGGACCGCTACCATTTGCCCCTGTTGGTCACGGAAAATGGCCTTGGAGCGTACGACAAGTTGGAAGATGGCAAGGTCCACGATTCCTACCGCATCAACTACCTGCGCGATCACATTGAGCAGATCCAGCAGGCTGTGACCGACGGCGTCGAGGTGATTGGTTATAACCCGTGGTCGGCGATTGACCTGATCTCTACCCACGAGGGCATGAAGAAGCGCTATGGCTTCATCTACGTCAATCGCGACGAGTTCGACATGCTCGATCTGGGCCGCTACCGGAAGGATTCTTTCTTCTGGTACCAGCAGGTGTGCGCAACCAACGGCGACAACCTCGCTGATATCGACTGATCACGTGTGATGTGGACCCGGCCTTGCTAGCTGACCGCTGGCGCTGGGCCGGGTCCCATCGAGTGCGGGCGTAGTGTCGTGATTGACCGCAACTAGTGGCATGATGGCGTAATGTCTGCGGTGAGAACTTTTCGCACTTCAGATGAACTAAACGTCCGCCGAACGAATCGTTAGCACGTACAGCTAGCTCCACAATAAGAAGGAGACTGGAAGTGGGAGGGGTGGTGCATGAAAGTCCTCAGGGTGTTCAATAATAACGTTGTGATGGCCGAAGATCCCCACCGCGGAACAGTGATCGTGACTGGACGGGGTGTGGGCTTCTCTCGAAAGCCCGGTGACTCTCTCGACACGGGCAAGATTGTGCAGGTTTTCGTCCCGGACGCTGAGAACGATATTAGCTACCTGAGCACCTATTTAGTGGATGTTCCCCCGGAATACATCGAAGTCGCTCGCGAGATCCATACTCTTGCTGAGCACGATCTCGGAACATCTCTTCCCCAAAGTGTCATTATTACGTTGGCAGATCACATCGCGTTTGCGGTGAAACGGGTGCGTTCCGGCATCGAAATGGGTCACCCTCTCAAGGCTGAGGTTTCCCACCTGTACTCCAAGGAATACGAGGTGGCGCGTAAGGCTGTCATCATCATTCGGGAGTATTCGGGCGCTGCTATTGCCGACGACGAAGCCGTCGCCATCACGATGCACCTCGTCAACGCCATACAGTTCGAGACCGGCGATCTTTCCAAGACCTTCCAGATGACGGAGATCTTCACCCAGATTTTCGCTGTATTGAGTTCCGCGTTTGATCGAGAGTTCGAGACAGACTCTCTCAACGCCGCCCGATTCATTACGCACCTCCGCTACTTTTTTGTTCGCGCTCATGCGGACAAACAATTGGATGACCAGCCGCGGCGCTTGACCACCACCATCCGTGATGCCTTCCCGGAGGCGTTCCAGGCGGCGCTGCATATCCAGGGCTTGTTGGAGCTGCGGTTGGGAGTCCAGATTACCGACGACGAACTGTCCTACCTCACGTTGCATGTTGCCCGTTTGACAACCGAATAAGAGCTTCCGCCAATAGGCCATGGCCTGCTGACAGAACCTCTCAGGTACTTTCGATAACGAAAAGGACGTTGACCATGGTGGACCGTCATACTCAAGCTTTGTCCTTTGGCGTGCAATCCGGGGTATACGAAGCGGCTCGTCCCGGCTATCCACGCGCTGCCGTCGATTGGGTGCTGGAACTCCTAGGGGAGAAGGCGTTCACGGTTTCGGAAGGGAATCGCCCACTCCGCTTCGCCGATATCGGTGCGGGTACGGGAAAACTGACACGTGTGTTACGCGAGGTTAACGACGCCGTCGTCGCCATCGATCCTGATCCCAACATGCTCGTACAGCTGCGTGCGGTGGTCCCGGGTGTCGAAACGATGGAAGGACGTGGCGAGGAAATTCCACTTTCTGACGGTTCGTGCGACGCCGTCTTTTTTGGACAATCGTGGCATTGGACCGATCCTCTTCGAGCCTCGCACGAAGTAGGGCGAGTGCTTACTTCGGATGGGGTTCTTGGCCTGCTGTGGAATTCCCGCGACGTGAGTGTGCCCTGGGTGAGGCGTTACGCTGAAATTATTGGAGGGTCCGCCTCTGAGCGTCTGATTGAGGCCGACGACGTCAGGGTGGGCGCGCCCTTCACAGCGCTAGAACACACCGTGGTCGAGTGGAGTATGCCGATGACGGCGGGGACACTGCGGCATCTTGTGTCTTCACGTAGTCCGTATATTACGTCCGGGCCCGAAGAGAAAGAGCGTGTGGATCGCCATCTCACGGTGTTCTTTGAGGAGTTGGGTCTTGGAAAAGACACAGTTATCGACTTGCCGTACAAGACCCACTGTTATCGCGCACACAAGGCCGGAGGAGAAGAAACTTCCCGGGGCTTCCACATAGAGCCTAAGGTCATTTGACACAGCTCTGGGCCAGAATTAACACGTATATTCTCAGTCACAAAAAGCTGTGAAAGATCTGGAAAAAGGGCAAGAAGTCACGGGTTGGGCATGGGACTATTCACGCATAATTAGCTATTAAGCACGGGCTCTGACGTGCGAAGATACTTGTCGAAACAAGAATCAATCCAGATTGGGAAGATGATGTCTAAACTCTTGGCGACAACGGAAGCATCCCGCCGTAACTATCCTGTTGCACTGCTCGTCGGTCTTATTGCCGGTGCATTCTCCGCGATCGTGAAGTTCGGCTGGGAGGTCCCGTTCCCTCCCCGTACTCCCGAGCGCAACGCCGTCAACCCTCCTCAGACCCTGCTTGAGCAGATTGGTTTCTCCGAGGATATCGCTCGCGCTACCATCCACTTCAACGGTTGGGATCTGCCGATCTCCTCGTTCATCATCCACTTCGGATTCGCCATCTTCTTCGGCGTTTTCTACTGCATCGTTGCTGAGCGTTATCCTTCCATCAAGCTGTGGCAGGGTGCCGCCTTCGGTTTCTTCCTATGGATCTTCTTCCACGTGCTGCTGATGCCCGCCATGGGTACCGTTCCCGCACCGTGGGATCAGCCCTGGCAGGAGCACTTCTCCGAGTGCTTCGGTCACATTATCTGGCTGTGGAGCATTGAAATTGTGCGCCGCGACCTGCGCAACCGGATCACGCACCAGCCGGATCCCGAGGTTCCGCTGAAGGCTGCCACGCGCTGATTCTGCCTACTCGGTTGGTTAGCTAGAGCCGCGGTCTCCTGCGGGCAAGCTCGCAACTTAGCTCTTCACAGTGGTGCCCCTCCAACGTTGATGGTTGGAGGGGCACCACTGTATGTTGAATTACCAGTTAAGCGGGCATCCGATGATTACTCAGCGCTTGTTGCGGACGAGGAATTCGAAGGATACGAGTCGATGACCCGTGCGCGACGCGAAGCGATGAGCGGGGTCTCGCCCACGATGGCGCTGTGGCTACGCGACATGATGTACTTGACAGCCAAGTTCGTCATTGCCGAGAAGCGGTTGCGGTTGGACATGAGCTGCTGGATATGCAGCCCCACCCAGATGATCCATGCCGGGAAGCCCTTGAGGCGGGGCAGGCCCTTGATCTGGGCGATTGCCGACGCGCGGCCAATCGTAGCCATCGTTCCCTTGTCCAGGTACTTGAAGGGCTTGGGCTCGGGCTTGCCTTCCACAGTGGCCTTGATGACTTCACCGACGTGCTTGCCACCCTGAATAGCGGGCGTAGCGAGCTGGGGGAGGGCATCGTCGGGGTTCACGGAGACGTCACCAACGGC
>RRZU010280425.1_pt1 | contig 16508 bp, 12 predicted proteins | sample 2165561 | NCBI WGS metagenome assembly RRZU01 (sample SAMN10456909, study PRJNA506462) | wastewater metagenome | isolation source: wastewater sludge | place: USA: Moscow, Idaho
ATAGGGTCGATTCTTCATTTCTTCGACTGCTAAAACAGCTTTCTTGTTTCTTTCTCTATGATAGTCATTTAATGAACTTTTTTCTTCTGTTTCTTTCATATTAGATTTTATATGAGTTGTCAAATTCGGTTAGCTCTGCTTTTAAAAAGTCGTTTCAGCCACTTTGTCTTTTTTTTTCTACAATGGGGCATAACATCTGTGTAGGTGTAACTGTGTTACACCTATTTCGACTATAGTTGATTGTGTTTTTTATTTAATGTATTGATAATTAATTTTTTATAAAAATAGCTAAAATAACCAACAGTTACACCTATCCATTTTGTTAATTTTTGCAAATATCTTTTCTGAGTCCTAAATTAATCAAATTCCTAATTTATCCAAAGAACTCTTTATCTGATCAAAACCTTTGTTGGTTACAAGTATAGAAATTTCGGTAGTTTTAGATTTTTTGTATTCTAACAAATAAGGAGCGTTGAAAAACGCCCCTTATTATACTACTACAGTAAATATTTATCTGTCTGTATATTGTTTTTCGTAATATTTTTGGTACGTACCGCTCGTTACGTTGTTTAGCCAATCTTCATTTTCCAAATACCAATCTACTGTTTTTTCTAATCCTTCTTCAAATTGTAAAGAAGGTTTCCAACCCAATTCTCTTTGTAACTTTGAAGAATCGATAGCATAGCGTAAATCGTGTCCGGCACGGTCTGTTACGAAAGTAATCAATTTTTTAGAAGTTCCTTCGGCACGATGTAATTTTTTGTCCATTATCTGGCACAATTGATAGATAAGGTCAATGTTTGTCCATTCGTTGTTACCTCCAATATTGTATGTTTCTCCGGTTTTTCCGGTATGGAAAATAATATCAATGGCACGGGCGTGGTCGTTTACCCACAACCAGTCGCGTACGTTTTCACCTTTTCCATAAACAGGAATAGGCTTGTTGTTTTTGATATTGTTAATGCAAAGCGGAATCAGTTTCTCAGGGAAGTGGTTGGCTCCGTAGTTGTTAGAACAATTGGAAAGTACAATAGGAAGTCCGTATGTGTGGTGATATGCACGCACAAAATGGTCGGAACTTGCCTTTGATGCCGAATATGGACTACGAGGGTCGTAGGCTGTTTTTTCGGTAAAGAATCCTTCTTTGCCCAATGAGCCATATACTTCATCGGTAGAAACATGGTAGAAACGTTTTCCGTCCATGTTGTCTTTCCAACAATTTTTAGCGGCATTCAATAAATTGGCAGTGCCCAATACGTTGGTTTTTATGAAAGAAAGCGGATCTGTAATAGACCTATCTACATGAGATTCGGCAGCTAAGTGAATTACTCCGTCAAACTTATATTCGTCGAACAAGTTTTGAATAAAATCAGTATCTGTAATGTCACCTTTTATAAAGTTGTAATTAGGCTTGTTGGCAATGTCTTTCAGGTTTTCCAAATTGCCGGCATACGTAAGGGCGTCCAAATTATAAAGTGTATAATCAGGATATTTATTCACAAAAAGGCGGATAACATGAGAGCCAATAAAACCTGCAGCTCCCGTAATCAGAATTTTTTTATTACTCATTTTTTTTGTTATAAAATTGATTGCAGCAAAGATATATATTTTACCCAAAAAAGGAAATGTCTGCCTGAAAGATTTATTATATGCTGCGTAGTAGATTGGAGAGTTTATTATGAAAAACAAGACCCTATATTATTTGCTTGAAAGGCAATTTTTTAATTAAAAAACGAAGGTAGGTGTTCATAACTTGTTAAAAACTTTGTTCGAGGTGGTTTGTGGATTGTCTTATTTATTGCGTCCTTTGCGTCCATGCAGTCGATAATATCCTATATAGAGAGCCTTTTGTATGAACATGACTTTGTTATTGTTCCGGCTTTTGGTGGGTTTGTGTCTGAGTATCAAGCTGCACGAATAACTGAAGGTGGTATTTTCTACCCTCCTCAAAAGGAAATAGGATTTAATCCGAATTTGGTGTATAATGACGGTTTGTTGGCACATTCTATTATGGAGAAGGAACATATTTCCTTTGCTGTTGCCAATGATAAAATTGCAGAGGAGGTAGTTGCTTTAAAAGCGGAATTGAACCAAAACAGATGCCTTGAATTTGGAACTTTGGGTTCTTTTGCTGCATTCGTTGATGGAAGGGTGTGTTTTACTCCGGCTGTTTATAATGATTTCCTTTGTTCTTCGTTTGGCTTTTCTCCATTTTATTTTTCTGCAATAGATAGTTTGCCTGATATCGTTGAAAGAGCTCCGGAAGAACTGACTAACCATGTTATACAATTCGTTCCGAAATCTTCCAGAATGTCCGACACTGTTAAGTATTTGGTAGCTACGGCAGCCATATTTCTTTTCTTTGTCTTATTTCCGTTCCAAATAAAAGATGTGCCTGTTGATTACCAAGCGGGTATTTGTTCTTATCGTTTTTCCCCTGTGGTAGAGAAAGGAATGTCTTTGCAAACTGATTCTGTTGCAGCGGTAGAAGCAGTTGCCGCTCCCGTTGACAGTGTACAAAATGTCTTCAAGGTGTACCTTCCTGTTAGTCAGACTCCGGCTGTTGCAAAAAAGGAAACGGAATACCACATTATCATAGGTAGTTTTCAAACGGAAGCTAAAGCTCAACAGTTTCTATCAGAATTACCCTCTAATTTGAAAAATTCTACCATTATTCTTTCTGAAAATAGATATCGCGTATCTGCATCGTCTTTTGATAACGAAAAAGAAGGAGAATTTTTCTTGCAACAATTTCAAAAAAATAATCCGCGTTTTAGTGAAGCTTGGCTATTGAAAAATTAGTCGTTTCGTATATTTTTCGACTTAACTATTTTATACTTCGATAAATAATTATACCTTTGTCCCCGCATTCGGGAAATGCAAGGAAGTTTAATTAATAAATTAATAAAAAATTATGGCAACTAAAATTAGATTGCAAAGACATGGACGCAAAGGGTATGCTTATTACCATATTGTAGTCGCAGACGTCAGGGCACCACGTGATGGTAAGTTTATTGAAAGGATCGGTTCATACAATCCGAACACAAATCCTGCTACGGTAAATTTAAACTTCGAAAAGGCTTTGAGTTGGATTCAAACGGGAGCACAACCAACGGATACCGTTAGAGACATATTCTCAAGAGAAGGTGTTATGATGAAAAAACACTTGTTGGGTGGTGTAGCCAAAGGTGCATTTACGGCAGAAGAAGCAGAAAATAAATTTGATGCTTGGATGCAAAATAAACAAAAGTCAGTTGAAAAAGTAAAAGAAAAACTATCTGAAACTGCAAAATTAACTGCTAAGCAACGTTTGGAAGCTGAAAAAGAAGCTAACAAAGCTAAAGCAGCTGTTGTTGCAAAGAAACAAGCTGAAAAATTAGCAGCAGAAACTCCTAAAGAAGAAGTTGTTGCTCCAGCTGAACCGGAAGTAACATCTGCTCCGGTAGCCGAATAGTTTTGATATAAATTAAAAGAGTATGAGAGCTGCCTTTTGGGCAGCTCTTTTTGTATAAAATAACAAAGAAAATATGGTTTCGGAAATCAACGTAAGAGTCCTTCCTAAGGTAGCTTCTTCAGAACAGTTTCTTAAAGATTTTGTTTCCAAAGAGTACAGTTATGATGTGAAAAATATTACGGCTGTTCAGGTAGTGAAACGTACCATTGATGCTCGTCAGCGAACTGTATTTGTTAATTTGCAGTTGCGTGTATTTATCAATGAAAAGCCTGAACCTCAAGCGTTATTTACATTTACCTACAAAGATGTATCTAAAGCAAAACAAGTAGTAGTGGTGGGGGCAGGACCTGCAGGTTTATTTGCTGCGTTGCGTTTGATTGAATTGGGAATCAAGCCGATAATTATTGAAAGAGGAAAAGATGTTTCTTCAAGAAAAAAAGATATTGCCCTTATAACTCGTGAGAATGAGGTTAATCCCGAATCCAACTATAGTTTTGGAGAGGGTGGAGCAGGAGCTTTTTCTGATGGAAAATTATATACTCGTAGTAAGAAGCGAGGTAATACGGAACGTATTTTACACGTCTTTTGTAATCATGGAGCATCGCCTTCCATTCTGATAGATGCTCATCCTCATATTGGAACAGATAAATTGCCGACTGTTATCAAAAACATACGAGAAAAGATTATTTCATGCGGAGGTGAAGTCCATTTCAATACGCGTATGGATGATTTGATTGTCGAAAAGGGTGAAGTTAAGGGTATTATCACCAACACGAATGAAACGTTTCTAGGAAAAGTAATTTTGGCTACCGGGCATTCGGCTCGCGATGTTTATCGTTTACTTAAAGAAAAACAAATAGATATTGAAGCAAAAGGTATTGCTGTCGGAGTTCGTTTGGAACATCCACAAAAGCTGATAGATCAAATGCAATACCATTCTGAAGATGGACGAGGTGAATATCTTCCTCCGGCGGAGTATAATTTTGTTACACAAGTACAAGAAAGAGGCGTTTATTCATTTTGTATGTGTCCGGGAGGTTTTGTTGTACCGGCAGCAAGTGGTCCGAACCAAGTGGTTGTGAACGGAATGTCTCCATCAAATCGAGGTTCCGTGTGGGCAAATTCGGGTATGGTGGTTGAAATTAGACCCGAAGATTTGTCGGAATATGGAGATAATAAGGAATTTAGCGTAATGAATTTCCAGGAGGAAATGGAAAATTTAGCGTACGTAAACGGAGGAAGCAAACAAAGTGCTCCTGCACAGCGTATGATGGATTTTACCCGAAAAAAGGTTTCTTATGATTTACCCGAAAGTTCGTATACTCCCGGATTGGTTTCGTCTCCTTTGCATTTTTGGTTACCCAAACAAGTAAACGAACGTTTACGCGAAGGATTTAAAACTTTTGGTCAGTGGTCAAGAAACTTTTTGACAAATGAAGCTGTTTTGATTGGTGTAGAAACAAGAACCTCATCTCCTATTCGGGTCTTAAGAAATAAAGAAACATTGGAACATATTCGTATTAAGGGGCTTTACCCTTGTGGAGAGGGTGCAGGATATGCAGGAGGAATTGTTTCTGCTGCTTTGGATGGTGAAAAATGTGCTGAATTTTTGGCAGAAACATTGTCGTGATATATCTTCAGAAAAAATAAAAAATCTTTCATCTTGTTAAAAATTCGTTAAATGTGTATTTGTGAATAGTATTTCATAAAAAAGCACTTACTTTTGTAAAGTTGTTTATGCAACTATTTTTTGATACAACTATGAATGAATTAGATTTTGATCAGCAATTGGTATTTGCTATATTAAGCGGAAGGGCTTCCACCGCTATTGCTCGTCGGTTATATCGCGAGTTTAGGTTGAAAGGCTTGCTAATTACTCCGGAACAATGGGTTATTCTTATGGCACTATCTAACAAGGATGGTATTACCCAACAGGAATTAGCAACGACTACTTTTAAAGATAAGCCCAGTATTACTCGACTTATAAATAATTTGGAAAAACAATCTTTAGTTGTTCGATTGTCATCAAAATTGGATAAACGGATGAACATGATTCATATTACTAAACCCGGTTTATTTCTGTATCAGAAAACCAATGTGGCAGCAATTAATGTGATGAAAGAAGCTTTGTACGGGTTGATAGAAGAAGATATTCGAACCGGAGAGCGTATTCTTAAACAAATATTTAAAAATTTAGCCTGATTTTGGCATAATAGTTGCTTATGCAACAAGTGTATTATATTTAAACAATAAGTATTATATTTGAATAACAATTTATAATGAACATTAAATGAAAAAGCTATTCTTTTGTTTGGTTTTAGTTCCAATCGCATTGCAAGCAGTGGCACAGAAGGGACTTTATACCTTAGATGATTGTCGTAAAATGGCAATGACCAATAACAAAGAGCTAAAGATTGCCAATGAACAGGTAAAAGCTGCCGTTAGTTTGGAAAAAGCGGCATTCACACAATATTTACCAAGTTTTTCGGCTAATGGAGCTTATTTGTGGAATGAAAAGGATATTTCCTTGATGAGTGAGGATGCTTATTTGCCCGTTTATGCAATGGATGCTAACGGATCTAAAAATTATGCGGCTTCCTGGAATAATTCATGGGCAGTGGATAATGGCTCTCCCGTTCCATTAGATGCAAACGGAGTTTCGTTTGATCCTACCAAAAATCCGGAAAAAATCTCGTGGAAAAATTATGCTTATTTACCAAAAGATGCCTTTGAAATGAATATCCATAATGTATTTACCGGTTCTGTAATGATGACTCAACCGCTTTTTATGGGAGGTAAGATTAAAGAGCTAAATAATATAGCAAAATTTACACGAAAAATATCAGAAGCCAAACTGGAAGGAGAGACTTCTGAAATTATTTTGGAAACAGATGCTGCCTATTGGCGAGTTGTTTCTTTGATAAATAAAGAAAAATTAGCAAAAAGTTATGTGTCATTGTTGCAAAAACTAAGTGGAGATTTAGAAAAATCAATTCTGTTTGGTGTAGCCACAAAATCGGATGGGCTTTCAGTAAAGGTTAAATTGAATGAAGCTGAGATGCAGTTGATGCAGGTACAGGATGGTTTATCTCTTTCAAAAATGGCTCTATGTCAATTGTGCGGGTTGCGATTAGATAGCGATTTTAGTTTAGCCGATGAAAATCTTTCGACGACGGATACCCCAATTGACAATCAAAATGTGAATGTGGATAATGCTATAAAAAATAGATATGAGATACGAGGTTTGGAAGAATCTGTAAATATTGCGGAATCCAATCGTAAAATAATGGTTTCTCGTTTTATGCCTAATGCGGGACTTACGGCAGGATATTTATTGTCAAATCCCAATATGTTTAATGGTTTTTCTACTGAATTTGCCGGCATGTGGCAAGTGGGTGTGGTTGTTAATGTTCCTATATTTCATTTCGGAGAAAAAGTGCATACCCTCAATGCAGCTCGTAGCGAGAAAAAGATAGCAGAATATAAATTGGAAGATGCTAAAGAAAAAATTCGATTGGATGTTGCTCAAGCATCCTTTAAAATTAACGAAGCGGCTAAAAAGTCCGTTATGACAAAATCTAACAGGGAAAAAGCTGATGAAAATCTACGTTATGCAAATATAGGTTTTGAATCCGGAGTAGTTGAGCCGTCTGTTGTAATGGAAGCTCAAACAGCTTGGCTTAAAGCTAATTCCGAAGACATAGATGCCAATATAGATGCAAAATTATGTGATGTTTATTTACGAAAAGCGATTGGAAACCTTAAATAGAAAACAAAAAATATAAAAGTTACACGATGGAAACAAGTAAAAGAGATTTAATAAAGGCTAATTTAGCAAAAAGTAAGACGAATTTGATGATAGGTCTTATTACATTATTGAGTGTTGTGCTTATTATTTCTTTAATTGGATGGTTGGTCTTGAAGCCTGAACCACAACTAATACAGGGTGAGGTTGAGGCAGATGAAGTTCGTGTATCCAGTAAATTAGCAGGTCGTATTCAAGAATTTAGAACCGAAGAAGGGGCATTTGTGCAAAAAGGAGATACGCTTGGTTTAATAAGCTCCCCTGAATTGTATGCCAAATTGGAGCAAGCTGAAGCTGCCGAAGCCGGTGCTCAAGCACAAAACTTAAAGGCTATTAAAGGTGCTCGTAGTGAACTAATTGATGGAGCATTTCAAATGTGGCAAAAGGCAAAAGTAGGATTGGATATTGCAGGAAAATCTTTTGATAGAGCAAAAAAATTGTATGATAATCAAGTAATTTCGGCTCAAAAATTTGATGAAGCACAAGCTCAGTACAATGCTGCTGTTGCAACGGAAAGAGCCGCGAAAACTCAATATGATATGGCAAAAAATGGTGCTGAACGCGAAGACAAGCTTTCTGCAAAAGCATTGGTTGATAGAGCCAAGGGATCTGTATCAGAAGTGAAAGCCTATATGCCCGAAATACAACTAATTGCACCTTTGTCAGGTGAAATTTCTGAAATATTTCCCAAACAGGGTGAGTTAGTGGGACAAGGAGCCCCCATTATGAATATCGTTGACTTAAGTAGTTGTTGGGTAACATTTAATGTGCGAGAAGATTTGTTGTCAAAAATAAAAATCGGTACCGTATTAACTGTAACTATCCCTGCATTAAACAAGCAACAAATAAAGGTTAAAGTGAATTATATCAAAGCTTTGGGAAGTTATGCTACTTGGCGAGCAACCAAAACTTCCGGAGAATTTGATGTAAAAACTTTTGAAGTAAGAGCAAAACCTGTAGATGCAATAAAAGACTTGAGACCGGGTATGAGTGTGCTTTTGCAGGATGAATTATGATTCTTTAAGCGAAAATAGATTATGTTTTTAAAACAAAACAAAGGATTTAAGGCGGTTTTTTATCGTGAATTGTTCCGAATGGCAACACATCCGATATACCTAATAATGCTTGTTGCCATACCCATAGGTAGTTACCTTTTTTTTGTTACCTTGATGCCGGAAGGTTTGCCTGAGAAATTACCCATTGGTATTGTCGATCATGATAATTCCTCGATTTCTCGTAATGCTATTAGGCAAATAGACGCCACAGCACAGAATAAGGTCGTTGGTCACTATCTGAATTTTTCAGAAGCCCGTTCGGATATGCAAAAAGGTAGAATATATGGATTTATAGAAATACCCATCGACTTTGAAAAAGATATTCTTCTCGGCAATCAGCCGAAGATATGGTTTTATTATAACCAAGCTTTTTTTATTCCAGGCTCGCTAACGTTAAAGAATATCAGTAGAATTTTGGCTACTGTTTCCGGAGGTGTTAATTTACAATCCAGATTAGCTCACGGACAGACGGAAACATCAAGTTTAGCTCAAATACAGCCCATTGTCCCTGATATTCATCCTATAGGTAATCCTTATATTAACTATTCGGTTTATTTGACAGATATTATTATTCCGGGCATTTTGGAGTTGATAATTTTGTTAACTTCTGTATATATTGTCGGTATAGAGTTAAAACAGAAAACCAGTCGTCAATGGCTTGCCTTGAGCGATAATTCGCTTTTTAAGGCCTTATTGGGTAAGTTTCTTCCTTATACAATTTCTTTTATCATAGTCGGATTACTTTACAATGTAATTCTATTTGGATTTCTTCATTATCCGTTGAATGGTAATATCTTATGGATGTTTTTAGATACTATTTTAATGATTGTGGCTTCTCAATGTGTTGGAATCCTAATGATTGGAATTTTTCCGGTGTTACGGGACGGGTTGAGTTTCGCCTCTCTTTATGGTGTCTTAGCTTTTTCATTTTCCGGATTTTCTTTCCCGATAGAGGGCATGCATCCGCTTATACAAGGGTTAAGTACAATTTTTCCATTAAGATATTATTTTAAAATATATCAAAGTCTTGCTTTAAATGGATTTGGATGGCAGTATACTGTGTTTGATTTTGTATTTTTATTACTGTTTCTTTTCTTGCCCTTTATTATTTGCATAAGATTGAAAAAAGCAATGATTTTCCAAAGTTATCCAAAAAAATAAAAAGAGGAGTTTCCTATTATGATTGACAAATTTGACTATAAATCAATAAAAGAAGCACTTCAACTGACTTGGCAGATTACTTGTCAAGAGTTGAAAAATGTTTTTACGGATTCGGGTGTTATTATTATATTTTTTGCAGCCGGATTATTGTATCCTCTTGTTTATGGATTGGTTTATTTTAACGAGAGTTTAACGGAAGTGCCTGTGGCAGTGGTTGATAACTCACAATCTACTATGAGTCGCGAGCTAATACGCAAAATAGACGCATCCCCCGATTTACAAGTAAGCTTTCATTCTCCTTCGTTAGAAGAGGCTAAATTACTTTTTGCAGAAAACAAAGTAAGGGGAATTATCTTTATTCCGTCTTCATTCTCTAAAGATATTCAAACAGGTAAGCAAGCCAATATATCTGCGTATGCCAGTATGGCTAGTATGCTCTATTATAGAGCAATATATTCTGCCGTAAATTATGTTTGTTTGGATATGGGACAGAAGATTCAAATGAGTAATCTTGTTTCAAAAGGGTTGACCCAGAGGCAAGTTCAAGTGTCTGCGGCTCCCATTTTGAGTGAGGGTAAGTCACTTTATAACCCCAAAGGTGGATATGCCTCCTTTTTGGTCCCTAACATCTTGATTTTGGTAATACAACAAACACTAGTCTTGGGTATTGGTATACTGGCAGGAACAGCTCGTGAAGAAAATTCTTTTCATCAATTGGTACCCATCAAAAAGAAATATCATGGTACTTTACGTATTGTATTGGGAAAGTCATTTGCCTATTTAATACTCTATGCATTTATTGCCAGTTATAATTTGATGGTGATCCCTCGTATTTTCAATTTACCTCAAATTGATGATTTCTTTACCTTATGGACATTTATGCTTCCATTTTTATTAGCTTGTATCTTCTTTGCAATGTCTATTTCGGTTTTCTTTTTCGATAGGGAAGTGGTTTTTTTGTTATATTTATTTTCTTCCCTTCCAATGTTATTTATTTCCGGCTCTTTGTGGCCACAAGATTATATCCCGGGTTTTTGGAAAGTAATGTCTTACTTTTTTCCATCTACTTTCGGTATTCAGGGATTTATTAAGATTAATTCAATGGGAGCCTCGTTTTCCCAAATTAATTTTGAATATTTTGGCTTGTGGATACAAGCAGGAATTTATTTTATATTTACTTTCTTTGTCTATCGTTGGCAGATATTACAAAGCGAAAAACGATTGAAATAAAACAAATTGTTATTATTATTTTAAAATCCGGTTGCAAATGCAGTCGGATTTTTTGTTATTTATATTAAAAACGTACATAAAGAATAAAAGTTTATGTATATTTGCCTCCCTTTCTTATTTTTTTTAATGTAACTTATTTACATGCTCTAAAAAATGGCAAAGTAAATTAGTTAGATTGTATTTTATTGATAAAATTTGTTTGCAAAAAATGAAAAATAAGTACATTGATTTGATCGAACAAACTTCTGAATTTCCAACAGAAGAATTTCAAATAGTAGATAATGAGCTGTATCTTAATGATATACCTTTAATGGATATTATTAAGCAGTATGGTACGCCTTTACGTATTACTTATTTGCCTCGTATTACCCAACAAATACAAAAAGGACGTCGTATGTTTAATGTGGCGATGGCAAAAGTTGATTATAATGCCGATTACCATTACTGTTATTGTACGAAGAGTTCTCATTTCTCCTTTGTGTTAGAGGAAGTTTTGAAAAATGGAGTACATGTGGAAACATCTTCAGCTTTTGATATGAATTTGTTGGAGAACCTTTATGAAACAGGTCACCTGAAAAAAGATAACTTCATCATTTGTAATGGTTTCAAACGTCCGCAATATTTAGAAAATATTCAAAGTTTTGTAAATCAAGGATTTGAAAACACAATTGCCATTCTTGATAATAAATTTGAATTGGATTTATTGTTAGAAGGAATAGAAAATAAATGTAAAGTTGGAATCCGCATAGCATCGGAAGAAGAGCCTAAGTTTGATTTTTATACTTCTCGTTTGGGAATTCGTTACAATGATATTTTACCTTATTATTATGAAAAAATAAAGGATAATCCGAAAGCAGAATTAAAGATGCTACATTTTTTCATTAACACCGGAATAAAAGATACGGCTTATTATTGGAGTGAACTAAGTAAAGCGGTTGAATTGTATTGCGAGTTGAAAAGAATTTGTCCTGAGTTGGATAGTTTGGATATAGGTGGAGGTTTCCCAATTAGTACTTATTTGGACTTTACATACGATTATGAGTATATGGCTGAGGAGATTATCTCACAGGTTAAAAATATTTGTACTCAAAATAATGTGCCGGAACCGAATATTTTTACGGAATTCGGATCTTTTACAGTAGGCGAAAGTGGAGCCATTCTGTATTCGATTGTAAATCAAAAGCAACAGAACGACAGAGAATCTTGGAATATGATAGATAGCTCATTTATAACGACTTTGCCGGATACTTGGGCTATTAGTCAGCGTTATATTTTGTTGGCTGTAAATAATTGGGACAAAGAATATCAACGTGTGCACCTAGGAGGCTTGACTTGTGATAGTGAGGACTTTTACAGTGCAGGGCATTCTAATGCGATATTTTTACCCAAATTTGATCAGGAAAAAGGGGAGCAGTATATCGGTTTGTTTCACACCGGAGCGTACCAAGAATCGTTGAGTGGTTTCGGTGGTATACAACATTGTCTTATTCCTTCACCCAAACACGTTGTAATTGATCTGGACGAAAATGGTGAGTATTTCACTAAACTATTTGCTAAAGAACAGAGTTACAAATCAATGTTGAAAATTTTAGGTTATTAATCACGAAGCTTTATATCCTATGGAAAGATTTGCAGGAGTTCCTGAAGAGTATTCAAGTTATGAAAAAGCAAAAATAGTCGTATTACCTGTTCCTTATGATGCCACGAGCACGTGGGTGAAAGGTGCGGATAAAGGTCCTGGGGCTTTGCTGGATGCCTCTGTTGCTTTGGAGTGGTACGATATTGAAACTGAAACGCAGGTGTATAAGCAAGGTATATTTACGGCTCAACCTGTTTTGGAAAATACAACACCTGAGGAGCTTTGTCATGCGGTGGAAAATCGTTTAAAGGGTCTTTTTCAGGATAACAAATTTCCTGTTACCATTGGTGGAAATCATACTGTAAGTATTGGTGCTATTCGTGCTGCTGCTTCGCAATACGAAGATTTGACCGTATTGCAATTGGATGCCCATTCCGATTTGCGTCCGGTATACGAAGGTTCCGTGTTGAACCATGCTTGTGTCATGTACCAAGCTTCTCAATTGTGCCCCATTACGCAAGTGGGTATTCGGAGTATGTGTGAAGAAGAGTTAGGCTTGTTCAAAAAAGATAGAATTTTTTACGCACACAACATTGTCGGTAAAAAAGATTGGCAAGAAAAGGCTCTTAAAACATTGAGTAAAAACGTGTATGTGACCATTGATTTGGATGTGTTTGACCCATCGGTATTGCCTTCTACGGGAACACCGGAACCCGGAGGTTTATCTTATTACGAAGTTTTATATTTTTTACGTTCAGTGTTTGCACAATACAATGTTGTGGGTTTTGATGTGGTAGAACTTTGTCCTAATGAAAAAGAGCGTGCTTCTGACTTTCTGGCTGCACGTTTGATTTATCAGTTGATGACGTATCAATTTTTGAAATAAGCGAATAATCTATTATAAAAAAAGTAAAGCAAAGATTTCTCGTCTTTGCTTTACTTTTTTATGTAGGTTCAAAAGCTAAATTATAAATTTAAGTCCAAGAGAAAAAGACCTTGGAAGAGATGGTCCATAGATGTATCCGGCATCACGCAATATTCCTTTGTCAAAATCTTTTTGGTAACTATTGAATATATTCTGAAGTCCACCATTGACTTGTATCTTGGTATTATTTTTTAGGATAAAATCATAAGATAGTTTGAAATTCAAATCAAAGAAATCGGGTGTTTCCGATTCTTCATCTTCAGCTATATATCCGGCAAAATGTTGCACCAACATGCTTCCCGTATAGGTTCCTGATAAAGATATATTCATGTTTTTAACAACCTGATAATTAGCAGTTAAGTAGCCATAAGTATCGGGCGAGCGAAACATCCTTTTTTGTGGCAATACATTTACATTGTCGCTCCATTGTTGGGCTTCTTTATACTCGCTTTTTTGGAAAGTTAATCCCATTTGAAACCGTAAATTTTGTAAAGGAATTATTTTTCCTTCCAAGTTGATACCTTGTACTACAGCTCCTGAACCGTTTTCTCGTTCAAGCAGTAAGTTTCCATCGGTATCTGTTCCTTTTTCTTCCAGAAAAAAAACATTATCCAAATTTGTATAAAAGCCTTCTATAAGTAATTCAGTCTGAACACTACCAAAGGTTTTGTTTATATCAATTGATCCACTATAACTTTGAGATCTTTCTGGCTTTAGGTTAGTGTTATTTTGAACAAACGCAATTTCACCACCAATTGCCGAACCATGTAAATCTTCATCATACACTTGTGGAGCCCGGAATCCACTTGAATAACTAGCCCTTACACCGATCACTTCATTGAAGTTATAACGTAGATTCAAACGAGGACTTAAAATGGAATTTTTAATTAAACTGTGTTTATCAAAACGACCACCCAAAAGAATGCTGATTCGCTCATTTTTCCATTCATTTTGTAAAAAAGCACTTCCAATATTTATTTTTTGGTCGGTTATTCGGTTATATCCCAATATTTCATCGTGCAATTTATCAAAACTATATTCTGAACCAACTGTGAGTTCTGCGGGCATAAAAATAAGGTGATTCATTGAATAGGTATACTGCATTCCTGTTATTAGAGTTTCCCCATCAGTTTTTCCAAACCCTTTTGTGTCTTGTTGAGCACCGGCGTAATTGCTACGATTAATTATCTGCCCCGATGAGTATATATTAAAATGGTGCTTATTGTTTTTGGAGAAAAGATCATAATTTACACTTCCGGTATTAATATTATGTTCTGCTTCTTCCGCTATATCCGCTTCTTGCGGAGGCAAATTAAAATCATTTCCACCCCTGAGGTATTCATACAGATTGTGATATTCAATAGTTAATTTGCTGTAATTGGAGGTTTTATAAAATCCCCTACACCCAATATTTTTTACGTTTAACTTTGTGATTTCCGAAAAGTCATCACCATTATAATCAAAAGGGCTTCTTTGTCTTGTTGAACCGAAAATCATGATTCCGGTTTTATAATCATCCGATACAATCGACGCATTTAAGGATGTATTTATATCCGGTGTCGATCCATTGATGAAAGTGGACGTGTTCGACAGTGTTACAGAATTTGTTTTCGGGTCTTTCGTAATAATATTTATTGTACCTCCAATGGCATTTGAACCAAACACCGCAGAGCCTCCTCCACGAACAATTTCAACTCTTTCTATCATATTTGTTGGAATTTGCTCAATGCCATATACGCTTTGTAAGGCACTGTAAATAGGGCGACTATCAATTAATATTTGAGAGTAAGAACCCTCCAAGCCATTTATCCTAACTTGTTGTGAACCACAATTTTGACAGTTTGTCTCTACTCTTACACCAGGTTGAAAATTGAGCCCTTGTGCAAGACAAACTGAGTTTGTATTGTCAAAGAGTAGGGGCGTAATTACATTTACAATGCTCGATGCCTCTTTTCGATTGACTTCATTCCTATTTGCCGAAACGACTATATTGTCGAGCATGATAGCATCTTCTTGCATTTCAAAGGTTATTTCTATACTTTTTCCGGAGGCTAAATTGATTTCTTTTTCAATTGTTTTGTACCCAACTCCGGTTACTGCTACTATTGACTTGCCTGTTGGCAGGTTTTTTAAGAAGAAATGACCCGAAGCATCTGTTGCGGTTCCTATTGTTGTTCCTTTAATAACTACATTGATATAGGGAATATGTTCTTTTGTTGTTTTATTTATTACGTGTCCGATGATATTTGCGTCGGAATTTTCTTGAGCATATTCTACCATTGGGAAGAAGGAAAGGATTATGAAAATCCATAAAGTTTTTTTCATTTGATTTTTTTTTAATCTTACACAATATGACTATTTGATACAATTATCTATTGTAACCGTATCATTGAAAGTGGTGCTTTGACCACCAAGAGAAAATTAAATGTGTATATTTAAAGGGGGAGCTCGTAATGCAAATGAGCATTTGGAATCATTACAATAATGAATTGAAACATAGTTGATGAAAAGTTTGTCAAAATAAAAGAGCTTTTGATTTTCGACAACAGTCTTGGTTAATGAGTACAAAGAAGACTCAAAATCAAGTATAGGACATTTATCATGATGTTTGTGAAAATGATGCTCTGTTTTTGCACAACAGAAGAAATGATCATGGTGGTGAAACTGACTGTCAATTAGCTTAATAGTCATTGGTGCCAAGAAAATAAACACCAGTGATATTGAAATAATATATTTAAGCCTTTTTGTCATTTTACTACAATTGGTGTCAGCACCTTTTGTATTTTTTTAGATTATAAAATCACTTTTTTGAAGAAGTTTCGGCAATTCCCAAGTTCTTGTATGTTTCCATCAAAGCTTCATGATTGTCCGTTATAATCAAGAGTATATCTTTTTCTTGCAAAACCGTTTTACCGGTTGGAATAAAATATTTGTTATCACGTTTTACCATTACAGCGAGTGTTTTATCGGGTAAAGCCAAATCCATCAAGTGGTTTCCGTTACGTAACAAATGAGCGGAGATATTTATTTCTGTAGTAATAGATTTTATATCATCGGAAAATTCAATATCAAAATTTTCTAACTCTTTTATTTCGCGAGGCTTTTCGGCAAGACCAAGCCACATTGCCATTTTGGATAGGGAAGTGCCTTGTACAACCAAAGATACTAAGGTACAGAAAAAAACGATGTTAAATACGAGATTTGCGTTGGGCACATTTTCAGAAAGGGGGATGATTGCAAATATGATGGGAACGGCACCACGAAGTCCGACCCAAGAAACAAAAGCCTTGTCTTTTACG
>RRZU012467659.1_pt1 | contig 16508 bp, 18 predicted proteins | sample 2165561 | NCBI WGS metagenome assembly RRZU01 (sample SAMN10456909, study PRJNA506462) | wastewater metagenome | isolation source: wastewater sludge | place: USA: Moscow, Idaho
TAAATTTCTTCGTTTCTGTACCCATCCCATGACAGTGACTTCTGTTCCGATAAGTTTGTTGCTTACCTCTGTACATCGGTGGGATCTGGCTAAACCTGACATTGATTCTGCCATGATATAATTTCCTCCTTCATCCTTTTCACTTTGTACGAAAGGCAGAGCCCAATCTCTGGTTCTGCCTTGTATATTCTTTTATGAATCTTTTCTTACAAGGATCTGTTCGATCTCTGCAGCGTAAAGTACATGATAATCCTCATTAGGATACCACTGTTCATCTAAAGATTTATCAACAAATCCTGCTGGATCCATTGGCTGAGAATATAATTTTTTACAGATCAGTACGATCTTTGCTTCCTCAAAAAATGGAATCCCATTCGCATCTGTTGGTGTCAGACGTGTCTTTGCGATCTTGTCTTCATCTCTTCCTGATACGCTTCCAAGATAGCTTAAATCCTTCTTGAATGTATCATCATAGAAAGATAATGTAAATGATTCTGACTGATCAATGAATTCTTTTGTATATCTTTGTGGTCTTAGAACTGTCACAGCAACATTCTTTCCCCACATAACACCGAAACCACCCCATGAGGCAGTCATTGTGTTTACTTTTCCTTCTTGATTCTTTGCAGTAACAAGCATCCATTCCTTACCGATCAGACGAAATACGCTCTGGTCGAAGTCTTCTGGTGCCACGATTGCATATTCACTCATGCATTGTTACCTCCTTTCCTGTAATCATTACTCATTATATATGATTTTGTCAAAAATGTCACGAACTAGTACAAGAAAGCATAATTTTATTTTAAACAATCTGCAATCTTATCAAGAGAAACTGTTGTAATCTCTCTTGTTTCCATATTTTTAACATTTCCTTCATTCTTGGCAATCTCATCATCACCAATAATAATTGTATTCTTGGCATTCAGCTTATTTGCATATTTCATCTGAGCTTTTACGCTTCTTCCAAGATAATCTGTTTCTACAACAAATCCCTGATTGCGAAGATCTACAACGATCTGGTAAGCTTTCGCTTTTGCTTCCTGTCCAAGAATTCCTACATAAAGATCAATATCTCTTGTGCATGGGAGATCAACACCTTCTTCTTCTAAGAAATATAGAATTCTTTCTACACCCATACCAAATCCAACAGATGGCATAGATATTTTTCCATCAATCTCATGAACAAGATTATCGTAACGTCCACCACCACATAATGTAAATCCATCTTCATTTACAAATTCAAAGACTGTCTTTGTATAGTAGTCAAGTCCACGAACGATCTCTGTGTCAACTTCATATGGAATATTCAGTGCTTCTAACAAGCTCTTTAATTCTTCAAAGTGTGCCTTACATTCATCGTCTAAGTAGTCGATCGTTCTTGGCGCATCTTTAACAATTTCCTTACATTCTGGTACTTTACAGTCGATAACACGTAATGGATTCTTTTCCATACGTTCTCTACATGTAGGACATAAATGTTCTTCATGCTCTTTTAAATATGATAATAAGGCTTTATTGTATTCCTTACGGCAGTGTTCGCAGCCAATGCTGTTGATGTGTAATTTTGCATCTTTTAATCCAATCTTTTTAATGAAAGTAGATACTAATGTGATCAGTTCTACTTCAGCTAATGGGCTTTCTGCTCCAACGAACTCAACTCCAAACTGATGGTGCTGTCTTAATCTCCCGCTCTGTGGTTTTTCATAACGGAAAGCTGGTGTGATATAAAACATCTTGATTGGCTGTGGTTCATTTGCAAGTCCATTCTGTAAATATGCACGGATCGCTCCTGCGGTTCCTTCTGGTTTTAAGGAAATACTTCTGTGTCCTTTATCTTCAAATGTATACATCTCTTTCTGAACCACATCCGTTGTTTCTCCAACACCTCTCTGGAAAAGTTCTGTATGTTCGAATACTGGTGTGATGATCTCGTGAATATTATAGGATGCGCATAATTCTTTAAACATATTCTCTAAATATGTGCGCTGGTCCATGTCTTTTCCAAACCAGTCTTTTGTTCCTCTTGGTGCCTGTGTAATCATTGTTGTTCCTCCTCAAATAAATCATCCAGATTGCCTTTTCCTATCACAGTTTCCATAACTCCATCAGAAAATGCAACTCTCTGGAATGCTAAAAATACTTTCATATCAAAATTCTTTACTTCATCGATCATGATATCGAGTGCAGTCTCAACATCAAATCCTTCCCTGTAATCACGATTTGAGATCAATGCGCCGAAAATATCGCATACATGCATGATCCTTCCAACCAATGGAATCTGCTTTCCGACCAGATTATGTGGATAACCAGTACCATCGTAGTGTTCATGATGATATAATACAGCATCTAAGACTGTCTGATCATAATCATAATCTGCAAGGATCGCATATCCGATCGATGGATGCATTCTCATATACCTTGTTTCATCAACGGCCAGAATCTCGTCTTCCACTTTCTCATTCATATAGAAATTAAGTCTTACTTTTCCAAGATCATGTACCATCCCTGCAACGGCAAGATCGTGGCATATCCCTTCTGAAAGTCCCAATTCCTTTCCAACAAGATAAGCTAAATTACTGACAATGATCCCATGACTTAATGTTTCTTTTATATCTGCATGGATCGGTGTCTCGATATCTGTTCGTCCATAACTGATTGCCATAATAAAACTCCTGTTTAGATCATCTTTAATTCTTTTCTATGAATGATCTCATCAATTCGTGTAATATACTGCTTAATATCCTTAAGATTCTCGATGCGGTCCACCTGATGATCTTCTTGATGTACGATCTTTGAAGATGTTCCTGCACCAACTGCTATGATATCATGTAATTCTTCCATAATCAAAATATTATAAAGACATTCTTTTCCTTTTTTTGAAAAACCGACATTCTCAAGGTTCCCTGGAATATTCTTCTGTCGATATAAATAATATGGTTCCATCTGCATATCTCTTGCACATCTGGCTGCGTAAGATACCATCTCTTCGGTTGCTCCAAAATGATATGTATCTTTCATACGGTTTAATCTTGATGATCGTTTCACCGCAAGTGCATGAACCGTTAAACTTTCTGGATCAAGTTTCTTGATCTCTTCTAATGTATAGGAAAGTTCTTCCATTCCTTCCTCTGGAAGTCCGCAGATCATATCCATATTGATATTGTCAATTCCTGCCTGTCTTGCCATTCTAAACTTCTCTTTGATATCTTTGGATACATGATTCCTTCCGATCAGTTTTAATGTTTTATCATTCATTGACTGTGGATTGATGCTGATCCTCGTAACTCCGTATTTCTTTAAAATTTTTAATTTCTCAAGATTTAAACTATCCGGTCTTCCTGCTTCCACTGTGATTTCTTTTATCTTTGACAGCGGAAATCTTTTGTTGATCTCACATAACAAATATTCCAGATCCTGCTCATTTAATGATGTCGGTGTTCCACCTCCGATATACATTGTCTGGAGTTCTTTGTACGCATACGCCTGCTTTACAAAATCAAGTTCTTTAAATAATGCATCTAAGTAATCCTGTACAATATTCTCGTACTGATCGATCGAATACGATGTAAATGAACAGTACAGACATGTACTTGGGCAAAATGGTATTCCTACATATAAACTGTATCCTTCTTTGTATGGAAATGTTTTTAAAAGTTTTCTCTCTTTTTGTACAGTTTCTGTACAAAGACTTGCTTTCTCCTTGGAAGCCAGATAATCTTTCTGAAACTTATGAATGATTTCTTCGCTGCTTTCTCCTTTTTTATATCCATCAAAAGCAATCTTTGTCGGACGGATTCCAGTTAATGTCCCCCATGGTAGCTGTTTATTCAATGCTTTGGAAAATAACTGATAAATTCCTCGTTTCATCTGATTTTTGAAAAGCTTTTTATCTTCGTAATCGCCAAAGAGCTGATTCTCATCTTCTAATTCACCTTTCTTGTATAGTTTCATATCGATTTCTTGATCTTTATATTGAACTTCCAATATAAAATCGTAGATAGAACCGACGTGATCCGTCAATTCTATCTTCTCTCCGAGCATAAATGCCAATATTAAACTTCTGATATCATATTCATAAATTGTCTTGTTTTGAATTAATCCAATCATAATCTATTGCAGAAACGGATTACTTCTGCTTTCCTCCTCAATCGTTGTTGGTGGTGTATGACCGGATAATACTTTGGTCCATGGCGGCAAAACAAATAATTTCTCTCTGATCGCTGTTAAAAGATCATTCAGATTACCTGTTGGAAAATCAGTTCTTCCAATGCTCATCTGGAATAATGTATCTCCTGAGATCAGCCATCCATAATCTGCAAAATAATAACAAACACCGCCTTTTGTATGTCCTGGAACATGAATACATTTTACCTTTGTTCCCAGTACATCAATGATCTCTCCATCTTTCACCAGATGATTTGCCTTTAAGGAAAGATTCATTCCCATCATAGATCCAAGATTCAGATCAGGACTTGCAAGTACTTCTGCCTCACTTTCGTAAAGATAGACATTAAGATCTGGTTTTTGCTCCATCAGATATGGGAGTGCCATCACATGGTCAAAATGTCCATGAGTCAGGCATACACCTGCAAGTTCCATGCCATCCTCTTTTAATGTATCCATAATGCGTTCTCCTTGATCACCTGGATCAAACACGAACGCCTGATTTGTTTTTGTATTCTCAACGATATAACAATTTGTCTGCATCTGTCCAAGACAGATCGTTACCATCTTAAGTGGTCTGTCTAGTCGTAATGTTGTTTCACTCATATTATCACCTATCCTGCTGTTCTTTCGATATCGATCACACCTTCCACATTCCTGATCTTGGTAATGATACGATTCAGCTGCTCTACGCCTGTGATATCAAATGACATACTAAGCGTTGCTCTTCCTTTCTTATTGTTTGATACATTGATCGTAATGATATCAATATCAAGTTCTAAGAAAATCTTAGAAACTTCTGCCAGAAGGCCTTTCCGATTATTCGCATAGATATTAATCTCTGTTGTATATGTCTGCGTTGTATCAGCTTCACTTACCTGCCATTCTGCTTCGATCAAACGTGCCCTGTCTGATTCTGGCATATTCAGCAGATTAATACAATCTGTTCTATGAATAGAAATTCCACGTCCTCTTGTAATAAATCCAACAATTTCATCTCCAGGTACTGGGTTACAGCATTTTGAGAAACGAACAGCAACATCGTTAGCACCTCGTACCACAATCCCACCTTTTGATTTCTTATCTTTCTTCTTCTCTGGATTTGCCGCTGCTGCCTGTGCTGCTTCTGTCGTTTTCTTTAAGACCTGTTCATCTGTGATCTTCTGTTTCTTGATCTTACGGTCTTCTTCCTGCATCTTATTGATGACCTGACCTTCTTTTAATCCACCATGTCCGACTGCTGCGCATACAGAATCCCAGTCTTTAAAGCCGTACTTTAATTCAACTTTCTTAATATATTCCGGCTTCATCAATTCAGAAAGTCTGATACTTTTACTTTTACAATATTTCTCAAGAAGTTCCTTACCCCTTACGATATTCTCTTCTTTAAACTGTCGTTTAAACCACTGATTGATCTTACTTCTTGCCTGTGCTGATTTTACAAGACCTAACCAATCTCGGCTCGGTCCTTTCGAGTTCTGGGATGTAATGATTTCTACACGGTCACCATTTTGCAAATGATAATCAAATGGAACCTGTCTTCCATTAACTCTCGCACCAACCATCTTATTACCAACCGCACTATGGATGGAATAAGCAAAATCGATTGGTGTGGAACCATTTGCAAGGTTTTTAACGTCACCATTTGGTGTAAAACAATATACCTGTTCTGCAAAAAGGTCTAAGTTTGTCTTAAGCAGACTTAAAAATTCCTTGTTATCATCCATGTCACGCTGCCATTCCAGTACTTCTCTTAACCAACTTAATTTCTCTTCTTCTTTGTTAAGTCCCTTGGTATTATTATTCTCTTTATACTTCCAATGAGCTGCAATACCATATTCAGCCACACGATGCATCTCAAAAGTACGGATCTGAATCTCAAATGGATGTCCTTCTGGTCCGATCAGTGTTGTATGCAGTGACTGATACATATTTGGTTTTGGCATTGCAATATAGTCTTTGAATCTTCCTGGAATTGGTTTATACATCTCATGAATGATTCCAAGAGCTGCATAGCAGTCCTTGACGGTATCAACTTTAATTCTTACTGCAAATAGATCATAAATCTGATCGATCGTCTTATGCTGGTTGACCATCTTCTTATAAATGCTGAACATGTGTTTTACACGTCCATCAATCTCTGCCTTTATTCCTGCACGATCAATATGACCTTTCACTTCTTCTACGATCTCCTGGATAAAAGCTTCTCTTTCTTCTTTTGCAGAATTTAACGATTTCTCTAAATCTTCATATACATCTGGCTTTAAATAACATAGTGCAAGATCATCTAATTCGACCTTAATCTTTGAAATACCAAGACGATGTGCGATTGGTGCATAGATATCCATCGTTTCTCTTGATTTCTCTTTTTGCTTCTCTGGGCGCATAAACTGCATCGTACGCATATTATGCAGACGATCCGCTAATTTGATCAGAATCACTCGGATATCTTTCGCCATTGCAAGAAACATCTTTCGTAAGTTCTCCGCCTGAACTTCAATCTTATCCTTTGAATAACTCAACTGTCCTAACTTCGTAACACCATCAACTAACTGGGCAACTTCTTCTCCAAAGTCTCTGACAATATCCTCATGGGTCGTTTCCGTATCTTCTACAACATCATGAAGCAGCCCTGCCATAATCGTTTCTTTGTCAAGTTCTAATTCTGCAAGTATGATCGCAACACAAATAGGATGAATGATATAAGGCTCTCCAGACTTTCGTTTCTGCTTCTCATGTGCCTTGTATGCAACTTTGTAGGCACGCTCTACAGCCTCAATATCTTCTTCATCATAAATGCTTTGCATGGTTGTGATCAGCTGTCGTTTCAGTTCTTCAGGCGGAGTGAAGCTTTCCGGACTGCTGATATCCTTTTTTACACGATTTATGTTTGTTCTGCTTTCTTGTTTCATGCACGGATACCTCTTTGTCTCTTTTGCTTATTTTTTTAGTTTAGATTCACAGTAAATACAACGATATACCTGATGTTCTCTATCTGTTAATTTAAACACATGATCGATCTCTTGTTCTACAGATGTGATACATCTTGGATTCTTACATCTTGCAATATTTACGATCTTTTCAGGAAGTTCTACTTTATGCTTGGATTTTACACTGCCATTTTCAATAACACATACAGTAACTTCTGGATCGATGTATCCTAAAACATCAAAGTTCACTTCAAATGCGTCTGAAATCTTGATGATATCTTTCTTTCCCATCTTGTTGCTTTTTACATTCTTAATAATTGCAACGCTACAGTCTAACTGATCTAGTCCAAGACTGTTATAAATCTGCATTCCGCGGCCTGCACGAATATGATCTAATACAATTCCATTCTTAATGCTATCAATGTTCATCTGCACTTACCCCCAGTAATTCCATGATCAATGCCATTCTTACATGTTTCCCATTCAATACCTGTTTAAAATAGCAGGCTCTTGGATCGTTATCGACTTTTACAGAAATCTCATTTACACGAGGCAATGGATGTAAAATCGAAAGATCTTCTTTGGCGATCTTTAATTTATCCATATCTAAAATATAGCTGTCTTTTAATCTGACATAATCGGCTTCGTTGAAGAAACGTTCTCTCTGTACTCTTGTCATATAAAGAATATCTAACTGAGGCATCACATCTTCCATCTTATCAACTTCTGTAAATGTGATCCCTTTCTTCTCAAAGACATCTTTCTTAATATATTCAGGAATCTGAAGTTCTTCTGGAGAAATTAAAATATAATTAATTCCTTCATATCTTGATAATGCTTTGATCAGGGAATGTACTGTTCTTCCAAACTTTAAGTCTCCGCAAAATCCAATCGTGAAATTGTTAAGACGTCCTTTTTCTCTTCTGATCGTTAAAAGGTCTGTTAATGTCTGTGTTGGATGATTGTGTCCCCCATCACCCGCGTTAATGACTGGAATGTTTACATACTGTGATGCTACAAATGGTGCACCTTCCTTTGGATGACGCATCGCAATGATATCTGCGTAACATTCAATAACTCTTGCTGTGTCTGCCACACTTTCTCCTTTGGATGCAGATGAAGAATCTGCGGAAGAAAATCCAAGAACACTTCCTCCTAATTCAAGCATCGCTGCCTCGAAACTTAATCTTGTTCTTGTACTTGGTTCAAAGAACAAAGTTGCTAATTTCTTGTGTTTGCATACTTCCTGATATTTTTCAGGATTCTTTGCGATGTCATCAGCGCGGTCTAATAATCTGTCAATATCTTCCACACTTAAATCCATCGGATCAATCAAATGTTTCATTACATATTCCTCCTAATGGTTTGTCCTTTCTTCAATTCTACATTTTTAGACACCTAGTGTCAATTCTTTACTTCTGATTTTAGGCGAAGAACACCTTTATCTACCATAAATACTGGACGATAGGATAATTTCGATTTACGAAGTCCTTCTTCTCCGACATCATCCTCTCTGTTTATATATTTAAAATTCTCCATCTCGTGAATGACAAACTGCTGATTGATCATTGGATATGCTCCTTGGATATCTGCAAAAGCTTTTTCAATATGAACGATAAATGTATCTTCATTTGATGCGCGTTCTCCAATGGAAAATCCTACGATCTTACCTTCTGCACGTAAAACGCCTCCTACGAGCCCTAATTCTCTATAATTGATCACACTGTTTTTCGATACACAGATCTCATCATGTTTCTCAATATCTTCTGGATCACAGTTTTGTAACTTCCATTCCATCAACATTGCTAGTACTTCTAACTGATTTTCATCAGAAAGCGGTTCATATGACCATTCATGATTTTCCTTAAAACGATTGATGTGATTTCTCTTTCCATGAAGTTTCTTGCCAGATAATGTTGCTAGTTTTTCTCTGTCATAAATATATTCTGAGATATCTCTGTCATATTCAATTTCATAAATATCTCCAAACATTTCCCGAAATTCATCTTCCATTTCATGAGTTACCCCATGCAATACAAATGGAATCTGTTTTTCTTTACAATCGTCCATCAGAGACTGTAATATCTTTTTCTTATCTCCCTTTCCGATCGGGTAGCAGAAAGAACCGCCTTCTTCATCTGTATGCGATACAAAGAGTCCTTCGATGATCGCATATTTTACCTGATAATATGCACTCCATAAAATAATATTGGCTGTTGCGTAATCACAGCTTCTTGTATCATCTGCCAGGATACATCGGTCAATTTCTTCTTTATCTTCAATTGTTGGTGTCTTAAACTCCATCTTTGCTAACTCCATTCTAGTGTTTTCTAGTATTACTTGTGATATGGCTGGTGATTTAAAATCCGGTAAGCACGATAAATCTGTTCTAGTATGATCGTACCTGTTAGTGATCCACTTTGTGTAAAGGAAGATACATGAAATGGTTTTGTCTCTTCAGATTCTAAATCTCCAATATAAAAATGAAACTTTGAAATTCCCTGCACAGAGCTTTCATTGATCAGTTGTGCAAGTTCCGGACTTGTCATACTGTCTTTTCCTGGTATGATATGATAATGCTCTCCCGCTTCTTTTAATATTTTCTCTACTTGTTTTGCATTCTTTTTATACACTACAGAAACTTTCGCATATGCCCCGAGACGCTTTAGATATTCTCCCATTGCTTCTTGGTACGTCTTAGGATCTTGCGATTTCTTCTGTAGAATATAAATTTCAAATTTCATCATATATTTTAATTTCCTTCAAAAAATTGTTTTAATTTTTTATCTTGTTTTAAGGCCTGATCATATTTTTTATTGATCTGCTTTGTCAACTTTTTAATCTCTTTGCTGTTTTGGCTTTCTTTTTTTGCATCTGTGATCTCATCCGTATCATGTTTTTGATTATTGTAGATACAAAAAGTATCTCCCTTCTTCATTACATAATACGATGTCATTCCTGGTGCCAATGTTGCAATCTTCTTAATCTTCATCTTATATGTCACATAAACAATAAATGATTCATCATCTGCTCCTTTTTTTACCAGATATGTAAGATCATCGTATTTTTTCACATACTGATGGATGGCTTTTTGATTTTTCTCCAACTCATTCGTATCTTCTACCATAGATTTCAAATTTGTAAGATCATTTTTCTGAACCAGCTTATAATATGTTTTCATAAAATCCTCCACTGTTTTTTTCTCAGCATCAGGATCTTTCTTTTTTGCTTTCACTGCATCATTGGTTTCCTTGATCACGTTTTGTGCGGTATTCTTCTGTGTTGTTTGTTGAAAAATCTTTTCATTGGTAAGTCGTTCTTGCCTTATCTGATCTAATTTTACATAAGCTAAAAAAACTGCTACAAAAAATAAAATCCAACTTGTAATGATAACAACAACTGTAGATTTTCTAAGCTTCACGAACATCCCTCCAATCCACCTACAGCAAATTTACAGTATATTATACCTTATCGAGCGGAGCGAGTCCAGTCCAAAGGACTATGAATTCACGAATGCCCTGCGGGTATACCTTATCGAGCGGAGCGAGTCCAGTCCAACCCAAAATAACTCTTGCTATTTTTTTCAATATATTGTAATATAATAAAGCTTATGTACCAGTAACTCAGTGGATAGAGTGGCAGCCTCCGAAGCTGTTGGCCGCGGGTTCGACTCCCGCCTGGTGCGTATTTTAATAAATAAAATATATTATAGAAATTAAATATTGTCTTTTAAGAGACTATAGATTTTACTGTTTCTGATCGTTAAACAGCAAAGTCTATTGTCTCTTTTTTATTGTTAAGGAGGAAAATTATTTTATGGATCAGACGTATATGAAAGAAAAACCAATTTTACCATTATTATTATCAATGGCGCTGCCAATGGTAATCTCCATGTTTGTAAACTCATTGTATAACATCATTGACAGTATCTTCGTTGCAAAAATCAGTGAAGATGCAATGAACGCTTTATCTCTTGTATATCCAGTGCAAAATCTGATCAACTCAGTTGCGGTTGGATTTGGCGTTGGAATTAATGCAGTGATTGCAATGTGTCTTGGCGCAGAGAAAGCAAAAGAAGCCAATAAAGCAGCAACACAAGGATTGTTTCTAAATACTATTCATGGAATCATTTTTACGATTGTTGGATTAATGATCATGCCATCATTTTTGGCAATGTTTACAAAAGATCAGACTGTTATCAGAATGGGATTACAATATTCAACCATTGCATTAATGTTTTCAACTATTATTATGGTAAGTATTTCTTTTGAGAAGATTTTTCAGGCAGTTGGAAATATGGTGACCACAATGATTGCTTTGATGACCGGTTGTATTGTAAATATTGTATTAGACCCACTTTTAATCTTTGGAATCGGTTTCTTTCCGAAACTTGGAATTCAAGGTGCGGCACTTGCAACTGGAATTGGACAGAGCAGTACATTGATCATCTATTTATTCGTTTATCTATTTCGTCCAATTCATGTAAAGATCAGAAAAGATTGTTTAAAACCAGAAGCTGCATGTATTAAAAGATTATATGCCATCGGAATTCCAGCAACTTTAAATATGGCATTACCATCTTTCTTAGTGTCTGCTTTAAATGCGATTTTAGCATCATTTTCACAGACCTATGTTGTTGTTCTTGGTGTTTATTACAAATTACAGACATTCTTATATCTGACAGCGAATGGAATGATTCAGGGAATGCGCCCGATTATGAGTTATAATTATGGAGCAAAGGAACCAGCACGTGTCCGTAAGATCTATCTTATGACATTTGAGATTGTTGTTGGAATCATGGCTGTTGGAACTGTCATTTGTTTTACGATACCGCAGACGCTTATGAGTATGTTTACAAACAATCCTGAAACATTAACAGAAGGCACGATCGCACTTCGCATTATTTGTGCAGGATTTGTAGCTTCTTCCGTTTCCGTTGTTTCCGCAGGTGCATTTGAAGCATTAGGAAAAGGTATTCAGTCTTTTATGATCTCATTTTTACGTTATGTTGTTGTGATCATTCCTGTAGCATTTATATTAAGTAAAACAGTTGGAGTACATGGTGTATGGCATGCATTCTGGGTTGCTGAAATCATTACCGCACTCATTGCTTTTATCCTTTACTATAAACTTATTGGTAGATCAGGAAAGAACACCGCTACAGTACAGCTTCTTTAAATTTTGACAGATTCTTTAAAAATGCTTACAATAAACAAAAAGAAAAGGAGCGTAAATTATGGGACATATATCAACGATTGAAGTTCGTTATGCAGAAACAGATCAGATGGGGATTGCTCATCATAGTAACTATGCAGTTTGGTTTGAAGTAGCCAGAACTGATTTTATTAAAGCCGCTGGCATTTCTTATACAGATGTAGAAAAAGAAGGAATCATCACTCCATTAACAAGCCTTGAATGCAAATATAAAAAAGCAGCTTTCTATGAGGATCAGTTACAGATTCATGTAAATCTTACCAAGCTATCTCCTGTTCGTCTAGAGTTTTCTTATAAGGTTACAAGAGGTGATGATCTGATTGCTACTGGGAAGACAACACATGGTATGGTGACAAAAGATCTAAAACCGATCAATGTAAAAAAAGAACACCCGGAAATTTACCGAATGTTCGAAAATGCTTTAGATTAAAGATAGCTTAACTGCTCAATTAAGATCAGGCGCATTAATTGATGTGGAAATGTCATTTTACTAAAACTTAATTTTAATTTCCCTTTGGATATAACTTTAGGTGATAATCCAAGGGAACCGCCAATAATAAATGTAATATTATTTATGGACTCCTTGTTCCACTGATTCCATTTCTTCTGGAATTGTTCTGTGGAATAAGGAGTTCCTTCTATACAGAGAGAAATTACAAAAGATCCTTCTGGAATCTTATCAAGAATTCTCTGTCCTTCAATTTCCTTGATCTTTGCTTCTTCTTTTTCACTGGCGTTATCTGGTGTTTTCTCGTCAGGAAGTTCTATAATTTCAAAATCATATTTCTTGCGGATAATCTTTGTGTAGTGATCGATCAATTCTCTTAAATATGCTTCTTTAATTTTTCCGACGCAGATCATTTGGATTTTCATATGTTTTTAATACCTTTCTTTATAAATTGATCAACAATTCCCAATAGCCTTTATGACTAGTGCCGATTCGTCTAATTGCCTGCTGTTTTTTCATCTTGTCACATAAGTCTTTTATATCGTTTTCATCAATTTCAAGATATTCACATGGCTCATCATCAACACCAAAAACAATACGTCCTCCTCTTCCATTTGCAAAAGCCACTACTGTTTTCATATATTTTTCGCTCTTTTTAGGCATTTCAACTTTATATTCAATGTTTATTGACTCTCCTGAAAACAACTTATTTTTCAATATGACTTCTCCTATCATTGTTCATTCAAACTATACTTAATACTATATAAATATATTCAGAATCATATCATACAATTTTAATATTTACAATATAATTTTCTCATTCTAAATAAAAGTGTAGCACATTTCCAGAAATCCATCAAACAATAAAGCAGCCCTGCATCTATACAAGAAACTTGGATTTATCCAGCTTGGTATAATTCCAAAGGGATTCCATATTTTTTCTTTTACCTTACTTTGATCCACTCCTGATCTTCTTTCTTCTCGAAGCTTCCATCTCCGATTCCTAATGCAGATTTCGCTAACATATCTGCATAATCGTTATATTTATCATTGGAATGTCCTTTGACTTTTACAAACTTAATCTGAACATGCTGTTTCATTTCTTCATAAATTCTCTGATAAGCCTGTGTTCCTTCTTTTTTTGCTGCCCACTCACCTGTACACCATTTCTGGATTCCTTCATAGTCATAGTGAATTGCAAGTTTTTTGTAGCCATTTTCTTTTGCAAAACGCATGGCTGCTTCGGAACCTTTGATCTCGCCTGCTACATTACGCATCGTTGCCAGTTCTTCATCTATGTATGGATATGCAAAATAGCGTTCTTTTCCGTCATGCATCAAAACCATTCCATAGGAAAATCTCTTCTGGGAATGATCATAACTTCCGTCCACATATGCAACTAATGTGTCTTCATCAATCTGCATCAATTCGTTTGCATCGGGATTTAAAAACTCTTCCGCTTCTGCTTTTGTTTTAAATCCTTTGTATCTTGCATTTGGAAATCCCATCACCTGTGCTTTGCATGCATCCCATGACATGTAGATTCCTGGTTTTCTTCCTTTTTTTACTGCATAAAATTTTCCTGCCATATTTTTTCCTCTTTATTTCTTTGTATTTAAAGTGATAACTACATATTCGGAATGTCCGCCTGTACGGATTGGATATCCCCAGCCGCCGATTCCGAAACTTACAATTACCTGATAATCTCCATCTTGTCGGTATCCATAATTTAACTCATTCACACCGATCAGCTCTCCAAGCTGTCCTGTCGGCCAGATCTGTCCAGCATGGGTATGTCCGGATAAAGAAAGATCAATACTGCTCCAAGCCCATATAACATCCATCCCCATCTAACACAGCAAAGTGTCAGGATCAATGAAATAATATTGCTTATTTTCTCCTCCTTATTTTAGAAAAGAAAAAATCCTGCAACGCAGGATTTCTTCTCAAATTTATATTTCTAGTCGTTATCTCTTTCTCCGAATAAAATAACCAGACGAAGTAAACTAAGGATTGCCGCTGCTGCACTTGCCACATAAGTGAGTGCTGCTGCAGTTAATACCTTCCTTGTCTGTGCTACTTCATCACCATACATGATTCCTGTATTGCCAAGGATCTTTAAAGCTCTTGCTGAAGCGTTAAATTCAACTGGAAGTGTTACCAGCTGAAAGATAACTGCCAATGAGAATAACAAAATTCCGATATTCAGCAGTGTCTGGTTCATTCCAAGAACAACACCACCGATAATAAACAACCAAGATAAATTAGATCCTAAATTCACGGCTGGAACCATCGCTCCACGAATCTTTAATGGTGTATATCCTTGCTGATGTTGTACGGCATGCCCACATTCATGAGCTGCAACGCCGATCGCTGCAATGGAATCAGATCCATAAGTTGCATCGGATAATCGTAGTACCTTATTCTTTGGATCATAATGATCCGTAAGATTACCACTGACTCGTTCTACAGAAACATCGTAGATTCCTGCCTGATTTAAAATACGTTGCGCCGCCTGCGAACCTGTTAATCCACAATGGCAACGAACTCTTGAATACCTTCGGAATGTTGAATTCATCTTAGAAGATGCAATCATTGTAATGATCACCCCGACGATGATCAAAATATACGTTGGGTCGAAATAATAACCATATGGGTACATAAATATCTCCCTTCTTTCTCTATAACATGTAGAAGATTATATCGTTCCTTCTACATGAAATCAAGGCAGTTTAGAAATATTTTATTTCTTTTTATAATCATTTTATTGAACGATTGATTCTTTGTCTTTTTATAACAAAGAAGCTCTTAATTCTTCTCCAGATTTGGCACTTAAATATGCTGGTGCGATATCAAATACAGTCTTGCATCCGCTCTGTCCTTCTTTGGAAAGTTTGTATGCAGCTCTTGCATATGCAACTAAAACGCTTGATGTAAATTCTGGGTTAGAATCTAATTTTAAGCTGTATTCGATAATGTGTTTGTTTTCTTTTTCCCATCCTGTGCATCCGCTTCTTAATACGAATCCACCATGAGGGATCTTGCTGTGATCACGATCTAATTCTTCCTGACTGATGAAATGTACTGTTGTGTCATAGTCTGAAAAGTAGTTCGGCATTGTTTTGATCTCTTCTTCTACTTTCTTCGCATCTGCACCTTCTTCAAGGACTACAAAACATTCTCTTGTATGTTTCTGTCTTGTTGTAAGTTCTGGATCTTCTCCATTACGAACTGCTTCTAAGGCTGCTTCTACAGGAATTGTGTACTGTTTACCATCTTTGACACCTTCTACACGACGAATTGCATCAGAATGTCCCTGGCTGACACCTTTTCCCCAGAATGTGTAATCCTTTCCTTCTGGAAGGATTGCGTTTGCATACATTCTATTTAAAGAGAACATTCCTGGATCCCAACCTACAGAGATGATTCCAATATGTCCATTTTCTTTTGCTGCTTTATCTACATTTGCAAAATGTTCTGGAATTCTTGCGTGTGTATCAAAGCTATCTACTACGTTAAATAATTTTGCATATTCTGGTGTTTGAACAGGAAGATCTGTTGCACTTCCTCCACATAACATTAAAACGTCAATCTTATCTTTCCAATCTTCTACATCTTTGACATTACATACAGCTGCACCTTCTGTTAAAATGCTGACTGTCGCTGGATCTCTTCTTGTAAATACAGCTACAAGCTCCAAATCGTCATTCTGTTTGATCGCGCATTCAATTCCGCGTCCAAGGTTACCATAA
>RRZU010139031.1_pt1 | contig 16507 bp, 13 predicted proteins | sample 2165561 | NCBI WGS metagenome assembly RRZU01 (sample SAMN10456909, study PRJNA506462) | wastewater metagenome | isolation source: wastewater sludge | place: USA: Moscow, Idaho
TTCACGCTTTCAACTGGCACAGGCTTTATGCAATGAAGTTCCTAATGCATTGCTTTTGTCAGCAACCCCACACAGAGGCAAGTCAGACCATTTTCGCCGCGTGTTACAACTCATAGACCCAGAAGCTTTTGCAGGGGAAGGGATGCCCTCCATTGCAGAAATAGAACCCTATGTTATTCGTACCGAAAAACGCTTGGCAGTGGATTATGAAGGGAATAAACTTTTCAACGAACGTCAAACTTTTCGGTTGGATGTAGAATTAAATGAATTCTACCACCGGAAACAACTTGCATTATATGAAGCTGTTACCGACTATGTCCGTAAAGGATTTAATAGTGCGAAGTACAGCAAAAATACTTCACGAGGTTTAATAATGGTGCTTTTTCAACGCTTGGCAAGTAGCTCCACAGCAGCTATACTTTCCGCCATGCGTACCCGATATGCTCGTTTAGCTGCCGGGGAAGAATCAGACATAACCGAGGATTTCTCACAAGAGGTGGACGATGATTTTGATTTCGAAAACCTGACTCCTGAAAATGTTTCAACCATTAAAGTTGAACCACTAAACAATGAAACTGAATTACTCGAAAAACTAATTGCACAAGCCTCCGATTGCCTTGCAACCGAAACAGATGCAAAAGCTTCAAAGTTGATAGAATATATCAACAAACTGAAACTTGAAACGAACAACCCCGAAATTAAAATTCTAGTATTTACTGAATTTCGTTCTACACAGCAAATGTTGCTCAATCGTCTCGCAATGGAAGGATTGACATGCGAAAGTATCAATGGCAGTTTAGAATTAGACGAGCGTAAGAATGCACTTCGCAGGTTTAAAGACCAAAGTCAAGTACTTATTGCTACTGATGCAGCAGGTGAATCGTTGAATATGCAATTTTGCCACGTAATTTTCAATTACGATTTGCCTTGGAATCCAATGATGATAGAACAGCGGATTGGTCGTGTTGACCGTATCGGGCAACAAAACAGTGTATCAGCTTACAATATGCTCACTACTAATAGTGTTGATTTAAGGGTTTATCAGGTAATTGTTGAAAAACTAAATTCAATTTTAGATCAATTGGGTATCGACAAAACTTCTGATGTGTTAGACTCAACTATTGATGTGAAGCGGATTAATCAGCTCTATTTGCAATCGCTTTTAGACCCAACACGTTTTGAATATGCCGGTGACAAGTGGTTGTTTGAAATCAAGAAAAAACTAAATGATTTTCAATCTACTGAAGGTGCTTTGCCATTAATCAAAGAAGCCGATATTGATAACCGTAAAGCAGCAGAAATCAAACATAGTCCGTTACCAATTTGGTTGGAAGATATGATTACACAATATGCTTTCAACAACCAGGGACATGTAAGCAAACAAATTGATGGTAGTTTGTCAATGCAATGGAGTGAAGTGAAATTAAATGCTTCCTTCGATTCGGTTGTTGCACTTAACAACCCGAATTTTGAACATATCACTTTACAACATACTTTAGTTCAAAACATGCTAAACTCTATTCCTGAATTTTCAACCGATGCTGGTATTGCTGTATTGCAATCAACTTCAGGGGATAGCATAAAAGGTCAATGGAGCTTATGGGAAGTTTCAGCAATAAACTCTTTGGAAACAAAATCTACTTATGTTGCACAGTTTATTGCCGAAAATGGAAAAGTTTATCCGGCTTATGCCAATGATATTTGGAATCAACTGGTAACAAATAGCAAAAATTTTTGCTATACCTCCACAATTTCAACACCAATGGCAGTCAAAATAGTGGTCGAAGAATATAGAAAGTTGGAAGATTCCTTACAGAACACTTTCGCTAACTTAGAAACAGCCATACGGATTGTGTTGGAAAAACGGTTTGAGAAAAGACAGAACTTGTATAACTTTCAGAAAAAAGGTGTTGAACGGATTGGAATTGATAATATCAGAACTGCCAAACTAAAACGCTTAAATCAAGAATACGATAAATGGGTGCAACGCTTTGAAAAAGATACACGCATTGTCCCCGATGTAAAACGGTTAATTACAATAAATATAAATGGATAACTTTCTGAAGGAGCTGATAATAGATTTAGGACTGCAAACAAATCAACTGACTATAATCAAAAACACCGACCGTTTTTTTTATAAGCCGGAAGTAAAAGCAGAACTAAGTAATATTGGTGTAGAACTTGTAAGCGGTTCAACGTTGGAACTTCGTGTTCACTTTGAATTAATTTTCAAAGCTAACTCCCAGCAAAAATTTTGTTATCTTGTTGACAACAAAGAAGATGTTTTGGAAGATATACTCAAAATGAGTACGTATCACGATTTTTATATTTCCTCTTATTTCCCTGAATACTATTCAGATACAATTCAGAATTGCTCATTCAATGATCTGTGTCTGCTTTATAGAAAAAAGCCTACACAAACACTCTCAGAACCTCAAACGATTGAGTATTTAAAAAAATGCAATATCACTGAGCAAACAAATAAAATAAAAATTAAAGAACGAATTAAATCATTCCTAAAAGAATTTACAAATACTAAGGAAGAAATAAATTGGGAAAAATCATTTCCACTCTTATCTGAAAATGTATTATTTGCTATTGAAAACAAAATATGGGAGGATGTAAAAGCTGACATTGAAATTATAAATGACCTTTTCCAGCAACACATTGAACTAAAATACAAAGCACATATTATTCCAGCTTCTTATGTCAAAAAACCAAGCATAGTAAGTAAGGTGTTGCCTTTCCTGCAATTTAATTTCAACCAAAATGATAAAGTGGCACTGGTAGTAATTGACGGTATGGCATATTGGCAATATCTTATGTTAGCAGCCCATTTAAATGAAACGATTGAAACGACCAATGAAGTAATATATTCATGGGTTCCTTCAATTACCCAACTCTCTCGTCAGGCAATTTTTAGAGGCGATAATCCAGCAAGTACTTATGTCCAAAATCCTACCAACGAAGCAAATTTATGGAAGAGTTTTTGGAAGAAAAATGGATTATTGGATGCTCAAATTAATTATCATTACAACGGTTTGAAATCTGATAATCTTTCAAATATCAAAAGGTTAGCCTATGTTGATGTAACTCTCGACAACAAAATGCATGCATGCACCGATTATAACGACCTTTTTGACTTGACACAAAATTGGATAGAAAACTCTGAAATTATTGATAACATTCTCATGTTTTTAGATGAAGATTTTACTGTTTTTATCACCACAGATCACGGTAACATTCAGGCAACTGGATTGAATTCACTTACACACAGGCAAACATTAGGTACAAATAAATCAGGGAGCAGAAGTCTCCGACATTTAGAATATTCAGAAAGTTGGTTGAAAGATAAATTTCTAAGCGATAATATAGATTGGAAGCCATTTTTAAGTGATACAGATAACACAATCTATATTAAAAATGATTATGCCTTTACTACTGATATTAATATTATTACACACGGAGGAAGTCATATCTTGGAGGTGCTAATTCCATTTATCACATTAAAGAAAAACAACAAATGAGTCAAATAGATATAAATCAACGAATTCCACTTTCAATACTTGAAATTGCATTGAAAGCATTTCTCGTAAATGATTATAATACCGAATACTTACTGGAGCAACTTGCTTTTGAATATTCAGGTCAAAACAGGATAGCAAAAGCATTGCGGATAGTAAATAAAATCATTTTAAAAAATCCACTAACCCCTATTTTATTAGATAACAAACAAGAAATCTTAAATGCCTTAAAGCATAAAGGAGACCGCTCAGTAATTTTAATTGCTATGCTGAACAGCGCTTATTCATTTTCGTTCGACACACTTAACATATTCGCTAAATACTTTCAGGTTCAGACATTTATAAACACCGAACTAATCAAAAAAGAATCTATGAACAAATATGGAAGTAACCGTTCAACTCAAAATGGCTTATACAGCGTCATTCCTATGTTCCTCGAAGCAGAATTTTTCTTACGTGCTAAACCTGGCTTGTATCAAACTAAAGATAAACTAATCATTCAAAGCCAAATAGCAAATAAATTATATTTGCAGTCATTCATTTTAAATAACTCACTACTTCAAGACAGTGAGATAATAATTCATGAGCCATATTTTGCTATGGTAGAAGTATTACAATAATTACTTATGGATCAGCCAAAACTTGAACGACTACTACGTTTAATGAAATTGCTTACAGCAAATAATTCATTAACCGTTGACGAAATTGCAGCAAAGCTTTCAATTTCTCAACGTTCCGTTTATCGCTATATCGATACGTTTCGAGAAGCAGGATTTGTCATTAAGAAAGTGGATAATTACATAAAGCTCGATAAATCTTCGCCATATTTCAAAGATATAAGTGAATTAATTCACTTTACAGAGGAAGAAGCCTTCATTCTCAAATCTGCGATTGAGAATATCGACGAAAACAACCTACTCAAACAAAACCTCAAAAAGAAACTATATACCGTTTACAATTACAACATACTTGCCGAAACCATTGTAAGTGGCAAAAACGGTCGGAATGTCCAACAGTTGGTTGAAGCAATAGAAAACAAACGCCCAGTAATACTTCGTAATTACTCTTCAGCACACGGCAACGATATTCGTGACCGCCATGTAGAAGCCTACGCATTCACAACCAATTATGTACAAGTATGGTGTTATTGTCCCGAAGAAAACACAAACAAGCTTTTCAAAGTATCTCGCATTGGGTCAGTGGAAGTATTACAGGAGAAATGGCAACACGAAGAAAATCACAAATCCGGTTGCATTGATATTTTCAGGATGAACAGCTGCGAAATGAAACACATTAAATTAAAACTCGGTCTGCGTTCCGCAAACCTCCTTATTGAAGAATTTCCACTAGCCACAAAACAACTCCAGAAGCTACCAAATAATGAATGGCTACTCGATACCGATGTTTGCTCTTACGATGGCGTTGGTCGCTTTGTAATGGGCTTATTAGACGATATTGAAATAATTGATTCACAAGAATTTGAACAACACATTGCAGAAATTTTAAATAAAATGAAAAATAAATTTTCATTGTCATAAGTTTTAAAAATCTCGGATTTATTTGATATGCAATATGTTTTAGATACTGAACAAAAATTCAAATAAAATCCTTAAGTTGAATTATCATGAATAACTATTATTTCCCTTTCGGAGAGAAGTTGACTAAGGTTCAACAATCAGAAACCACACCAAACAAAGAGGTTTTTGTCTTAGGAGTGTATGCCAGTGCAGTTCATGCTAAATGGTTAGATAAAGATGGTAAAATAAAAGTTCAGGCTTTAGCTGTAGCAAGTGAACCTGAGATATTTTGGAGAGGTTTGGATGCAAGAGAACAAATTGAAAAAATCAAAACAATACCAAATGAGCTTGGTTCATTAGAACCGGCGAATAAAAATCTAAATGGACCTTCGGGAGTTGCATTAGACGATTTATTTTTAAAACCACTTGGTTATTCAAGACAACAAGCGTGGCTATGTGATTTATTGCCTGAATCAAGAGTAAATCCAAATCAACAAAATGCAGTGAAAATTTATAATGATTTAGCTATTCAACATGGATTACCATTATCAAATATCCCTGTATTTCAGGAAAATGAAATAAAAGTAAATGCCAAACAACGTCATTTAGAGATACTCACAGAACTAGAAAAGTCAGGAGCAAAAACTATTATCTTATTAGGGGATTTTCCCATACGTTGGTTTTTAAATTTCTTTGATAAACGAACTAGACTGTCAGATTTCGGTAATTCACAAGAAACCTATGGCCAGCGACATGATATTTTTATAAACAACAAAACCTATTCCGTTATTCCACTTTGTCACCCACGTAATGCTGCACGCCTTGGTGCATTTTCAAATAAATGGGCTAATTTACATAATATGTGGGTAAAGTTGATAACAATATAAAGAATTTTTCAATTAAAACTAAACTAAAGATTTCCTTATTATACATGGACACCTTTCTCGCCAAATGGAAACAAATACGAACTGAATTAAATAATTTAAAGGTTAGCCATGCCGTTTGGGAATATTGAAATTGTAATTAAATAAAAGTTCAAGATTAAATAAAAAACCCCCACATTTGTGGGGGAACAATAGATTTCTCTATTTTTGTTTTTTTTTTCACCAACTCTTTAGCTGATTATTAATCACGTCAAAGAGACGGTTCAATAATCAACGAAGAAGTTGGAGAGCGACGAATAGTAATACTACTTTCATTTTCGGCCTCCTTTCTTTATTTAATTATATAACAAACTATTTTGCTACTTTGCAAAAGTAATCATTTTAGTATATAAGCTTACATAAAATATCTTTAATTTATGACAGTAAAAGAATTAGCTCAGGAACTTAATGCAACTGTGCCTGAAATTTTTGAACATTATCAAAAAATTATGGTAAATTTACCAGAAGATGAAGATTATGAGCTAAATGATGATTTGGTAAAAAGAGCTATTCCTCATTATGCTCCTAAAATTAAAGTTGACAGTAACATACAAATTGAAGACAATATAATTGAGAATGAAAAGAAAGTTGATGACAAATCTAATTTACTAACTTCTGATATAGAGTTTAATAAACTTTTAGATTTGAGCAATGATAATATTATTACTCAAATTAAGGTATATAATAATATTGAAAATATTGTTTTTTCTGGTCAATTAAAAAAGTTTTCAGATGAAACTAACTATGGCTTCTTTGAAGATATAGCTGATATAAATGGAGATTATGTTTTTTATCCTAGTTACAATAACCAAGACAAACAAAGGATTACAAAAGTATTTATTCCAAGTATTGGCTCATTAAAAGAAAATTCAAGGTATTATTTTGAATGTCAAGTTGCTAGAAAGGAAGAGAGAATTAAACAACAGAATCCATTTTTAGTTTCTACCAATTTAAACAAAGTACAAAAAACCGAAATTATTACTGATTTAAACAGGTCAATTAATCAAAAAGAAGTTTTAGTAGATAAATTGAATGGTAAACTAATTGATGTTCAAAAACAAGCTGAATCATATAATGAACTAATTTTTGAAAATATAAATAAGATACATGTTCAGGAATTAGAGTTAGAAAAATTGAATGAAAAAATTAATGAAACCCACGAAAAATTAATTCATATGCAAACTTTGATTGACACTCTTAAAGATAGAATTTTACTTTGTAAAAATTTAGACTTTATTTCGTCCGAAGATGAAGGAAAATATTTAAATCTACTAACTGCTAAAGAATATAACCCTATTAATCACCTTGATTTTGTCTCCGACTTTGATAGTAGTTTTTCGGAATTAGCTGACCATATTCACGCATATTTATATCACGAAAAGAATTTGATTTATACGCAATATCAAATTAAAAACTTCCTTACACTTCTAAGAACCAATGATATAATTGTTTTAAGCGGTTTGTCAGGTTCAGGAAAAACACAAATAATCAAGTCATTTGCAGAAGCATTAGGTGGTGTTGTCAAAATCATTCCCGTTAAACCAAATTGGACTAGTTCGGATGATTTAATTGGATATTATAATCCTCTACAAATGTCATTCTTACCTACACCTTTTACTGAAGCTATTGTAGAAGCAATACACAACCCAAATCAACTCTATTTTATCTGTCTTGATGAAATGAACCTTGCGCGTGTAGAATATTATTTTGCCGACTTTCTATCAAAGTTAGAAGAGCGAAACATACAACCGGAAATTGAATTATATGCCAACCACGAAGAAGAATTATTTGTTTCAGAATTTTGCACCTTGCTAAATCTGGTCGAAACTAGTATTAAAGGAAAAGAAATAAAATCATGGCAAGATTTTCTAAACAATGAAGAAGCAAGAACCAAATTCTTTGAAATGCTGGGTAATTCTGATAAAGAGTCTATGTTGCAACTTCATGCAAAGATGAAGAGAAGATTAATTGATATTTTAAAATTTCCTTCGACAATCAAAATACCTGCTAATATACACTTTATTGGTGCTATTAATGTGGACGAAACTACACATTATTTTTCACCTAAAATACTTGACAGAGTTCATATAGTTAAATTTGATAATCCGTTATTGTTTGAAGAACAAGTTAACAGCTATTTTGAATATAAAGAAATCGAGAAAGAATTATTACCCGTTTATGTTCACCCAAGTTTATTCTCTGAAAGAAAACCTTTTCCGGCTGTAAACAATCAGGAACTAGCATATATCACAAACATATTAAAAGATATTAATAAAAATTTCTTACTTCCTTTAAATATTGATTTTGGTATTCGTTCAATCAGACAATCAATTAACTATGCAGATTTAAATAGACATTCATACAATAATGGTAATGCTTTTGACATTTCATTGAATTCAATTATTAATCAAAAAATATTACCAAGATTCATTTTTGATGGAGACGAAATGACAAATTTAGGTAAATCAAAAAGTGAAATAGCGAATGATTTGTGTGTGTTTTTAAAGGATAATCTTAAAAATCATATTGTTTATGATAGTGATGGTGCTCCTATTGACAATGAGGGTGTCGAATATGCAAATAATGCATATAATACTTTAACTACCCTCATAAATAATTCAATTTATAAAGGTAACCAATTTAATTTCTTTGCATAATGTCGGACTTTGAGGTTTTAATGGTTTCTATAGAGTGGGAAAGCCCTGACAAAATCAGGGCTGTTATACCTGCGAAAAGAAACTTAGAAGCGTCAAAAATTTCAGAAAAAAAAATAAAAGAAAAAGATTTAGAATTAACAGAATATAAATATGAGTCAGACATTGTGCTTTATCACAAAGAAGATGGTTTGTATTTTCAAATTGCAATAAAAACTAAGTTTACTCCTTATTTAAAAAATAATGATAATACTTGGAATCAACTTTATAACGTCAAAGATGATATATGGATTAATAAAGGAGAATGGAAAATAGGTGCAAAAGGATTTGGTTATCACCATTGTCATTCAATAAACACCGTTGGCAAAATTGAATTAGGGTTTCGAGATGCTCGAAGAAATCCATATTATATTTCAATCGATGTTAATGATAAAATTGAAGGTTTTGATTTTGAACAACTTAAATCAGATTTCGAAGGTGAATTATGGGAACTCATAACTACTAAAAAATCAAAAGTATCAATTGATAAAAGCAATTATAATTTTGGTAATCGAATTATTCGTTTTCCGGAAAATAAACTAATCGTTGATTTTTTAAAATCGTTCGACCAAATCAAAAATAAACCTAAACATGAGTTGTCTTCTTCGTCTGAAAATAGAAAAATTGAAAAAGTAATTCCAATCTCAGAAACTTATCGAAAAATTTCTACTTTAGGCATGGCGAAAAATTTACCGTCAAAAGCAGTGTCTGAAAATTTTGATGTATATGAGAATAGAGCTATATGTGCTATGTTAATGCGTATTTATTATATCATTAATAACAATACGAAAAATATTTCAAGACAGATTGATAAATTACAACGAGATGTTGAAATACACTTAGAGAAAATTAAAACACTTGAAGACCCTGACCCAAAAGTAAATATAGAAGATGTTAAACAGGAAATTGAGTTTCAAAAAGAAAAAGTAAATAAAATTTCTGAAAAATGGATAACAATAAATAGTAAGTTTGAATTTGACCCATTAAAAGAATATGATGATAAACATATAAAACTAGGTGATTCCTTTGGTGGAAAAAAAAACACATTTTTCTGGTCAAACTCCGAGCTAAATTCTACATTAATTACTTTTCCGAATACAGATATTCAATTTATTAAACCCAAACAGTCATATTTAATTACAGCTAACTTTATTAAAGGAGAAGAATATAAAGCTAAAACGACTGGAAGAGTATTTCAGTGCTATGATGTTTTGAGTATTTGTAAAATTGAATCCAATGAAGTACTTCAAGAAATAAACATATTAAACAAGCAAGAGTCAAATTTAAAAACTTTTGTAGCTAATAATTATAGCCAAAAGTCAATAATGGATTTAAATGAAATAAATAAATTTGAAACAGAAAGAAAAGAACAGATTACAACGTTAAACAAAAAACTAAATCAACTTATCTCAAAAATTATAAGCATTCAAGAATTTAACAACGAGCAATTAGTTATTATTCCTAAAATTGAACAACTCATAAAGTCTGATTACTTTCTTAAAATAAGATGGCGCAATTTTCAAGGATTCAAACCTTCTATGACATTTATCCAAAATACAAACTATAGGAATGCTTTGCGATTTTACAATGGTATTTTAAAATCAGAAGGCATTGATATTGAAATTTTTGACTTGTATGAAAATATTACAAGTTATGGCATTCGTGAAATGCCGCAGGTTTATGAATTATGGTGTTTGATTACATTGATTAGAATTTTAGAAAACAACTTTAACTTTATTATTCAGAAAGAAGACTTAAATACACTATTAAAAATAATTGAACCTAAAAATCAAAAAGTAGATAGTTATATAAATTTTAAATTCCAACAGAAATTAGCCGGCAGAGAAATTATTCTACACTATCAAAAGACTTTAGCTGACGGAAAACGGCCTGATTTTATTATTGAAATAACTCATGGAACCCGTAAAATTCACTTAATTCTTGATTCCAAATTTAAAAACTATAATTATAAACAGTCCATTGTTTATGAAACATTGGCTATGTTTGAAAAGTATGGTAACAATAATGATAATTATGTTTTTGTATTACACCCATGTAAAGACGGTGTTTTTGAAAATAGGAAAGTAAAATACACAAATCATGGAGGTGAAAGATTTTACTTTAACTCTAATAATGAAAATAATCAGGTATTTCCCTTTCATAAATATGGTTTTGTTGAATGCAAACCAAATGCAACGGATGCTTTAAAGAAACTTATAGGTATGGGGTTTGAATATCTTCTTGAATCAAATAAAAATGCAAAGACTGATAAATTGATTGACCCTAAGCCAGAATTTCCTTTATTTTGTATAAGTTGCGGAAGTGAAGATGTTAATATAAAGACCAATACTAGGGGAGAAAATAGATTTTACCATATTTGTAATTGCAATAATCCTGAGTGTGGTTTAGTATCACATATTGACTATTGTTGGAACTGTAAATCTAAGCTCTTTAAACATGGTTCATTTTGGGATTACCATTTAGAATCAATTAGTAACTCTATGGATATTAGATGCCCAAATTGTGGTTTGACAATGGCAGAAATGTCCAAATAATTTTAAATTCATTCAAATCCAAACTACTTTATATCTATCTATTTTTACCCATTTTTTTATCTATTTTAATTCAGCCTTTTTTAATTCATTGCATTATTTTGTCTCCGACTACATAACACAAAATTATCTGGTCTTCGATTTTAAAATATAACACAAATTTAGTCGTTCGTAATCACAAATTAAAATTTAAATTATATGCCAGACTTTACAAATACCCTAATTGTTGGAATATCTTCGAGAACTTTATTTGACCTCGAACAAGAAGACCAACTCTTCAAAGAAAAAGGAATCGTTGAATACAGAAAAATACAACGTGAAAATGAAGATGTTGAATTAAAACCAGGCACTGGTTTTTATCTTGTTCAAGCATTATTGAATTTAAATAAACTTTCAACAACGAATAGACTTGTAGAGGTTATTGTCATGTCAAGTAATAGTCCTGAAACAGGATTAAGAGTTCTAAATTCAATAAAATCCTTAAATTTAGATATAACACGTTCTGCTTTCAGTGGTGGGGAAAAAATCTCTAGTTACATTGAAGCTTTTAGTGTAGACTTATTCCTATCTAAAAATGAATCAGATGTTCAAGATGTAATTGACTCTAAACTAGCTGCTGCTGCACTAATTCTGGAGCCGCCAAGTAACTTTATATCTGAAACAGGAACAGTTAGAATTGCATTTGATGCAGATGCAGTACTTTTTTCAGACGAGTCTGAACAAATATACAAGTCACAGGGAATGGCTGCTTTTCATAAAAACGAAACAGACAATGAAAATATTCCATTAAAGGAAGGTCCACATGGTAAATTGCTAAAAACACTTTCTAGGATTCAACAATATATGGATACGACTATTGAATTAACTCCATTACGGTTAGCAATAGTGACGGCAAGAAATAGCCCTTCACACATGAGAGTTATAAAAACATTAAGAGAATGGGATGTTTATGTCGACGAAGCATTTTTTTTGGGTGGCATGTCAAAAGACAAAGTCTTAAAAGCATTTAACGCACATATTTTCTTTGACGATCAAGATGTTCATTTAGACGGTGCAAGAAAAGTAGTGCCTTCTGCAAAAGTTCCATATTCTTCAGACTCACCTTTGAGAAATTTGGATAAATAAAAAATAAATGCTCGATTAACTGTTTTTAATTCAAGCACTTCCATTTGCACATTTTTTACGTTTGTTTATTCAAAAAAGTTTTCATATCTTTGGGAATTGTATTACTTTTGCAGCCAATTTATGAGCATACTCCAAAACAAAGCGGAAATAAATCTTGATTCTGCTGACTTGTTGCACAACAAAGGTTATTATTTCCCTGTTGCTCATTGTTCTTATTATAGTTGTTTTCAATTAGTTAGGCATATCTGGTTCAATACTTTACACAAGTCCGAATCAGATTTAAAGTTGTTGATAGCTTCTTTCAAAAATAACAAAGCGATTGAAAAAGGAAGTCACGATGTATTGATTAATGAGATTGGCAAGTACATAAAGTCGAACAATTTTGACGACTTTCGTGTTTTTAATAACAATATTGGTCAACTTAAAAAATTGAGAAACTCAGCTGATTACGATGAAATTGGTTTTTCTTATTCAGACAGTCAGAATTCTTTAGCATTATCTAAGTTAATCAGACCTGTTTTAAAAAAATATTAGGATGTTACCTAAAGATTATATTATCTCTGAATTGAAATCATTTATTAATGATTTCCCAAAAACACGTGTTCGTTACGAACACGATAATTCTTCTGAAACACATTTTATAGAAATTGTTCCAAATGAAATTTATCATTTAGATACACAATATATGCAATGGGAAAGCGAAATGTTTGACCGTTTTGTAAGCGTGTATCCAGAAGAAAACATTTGTTTCATTTCCGATGATGCATTGGTAGGGCTAGATAATGTTGAGTTTGAAATATGTGGCATTGAGTTTGTATCTACATATTCAACAGTCAATTCACAAATAACAGTTCTTCTGGAAAATCACATTAATGTAAGTAGTGCAATCAATAATGATACTTTATTTAGTGTGAATATTTGTCCGAATTTATTTCATTCAAATCAAATTGAAACTAATTATGATTATTTTCAATCAAATAAAGCAGACGAAAATACTCCAAATTTCAATTTACCATTAGCGGCATAACATGGAAGAGAAAAAAGATCTTGAATCTGGGTTTAGAATAATCAATATTTTATTACTTGAAAGTTCATTTAACAGAATTCAAAATGTTGTGTTTAATAATCCAGAGATTAAACAAGAAGTAAATGTCGATGTAAATGTATCAGTTAACTGCAATACAGTTGGAGTTGCAGAGCAGGTTATTTACAAACAAATCTTTAATGACATTGAACAAGTTACAGCAGTTATCAAAATGGCTGGTGTATTTGAAAAATCAGGTGATTCCCCTTTAGACTTAGAACAATTTGGTCAAGTAAATGGTGCAGCTATAATTTACCCATACATAAGAGAACATTTATCAAGTCTTTCTGCAAAAGCAGGTTTGGGTTTGATTTTCTTACCACCGGTCAATTTGACAAAAAAGGATTAATTTCATATTTATTTCTTTAACATAGTCTTGTATAAATAAATCAAATTACAATGATTGATAAATATCTGAAAATTGAGACATTGAGCATAGTTCTACTTGGTGATTTTAATCCAGTAATTTTTCAGCCTTATTGGTTAGCGAATAAAGAGCTTATACGCGAAGACGAGGCAAAAAATGCAAAAATTGACATAATACATAATGACATTGTAAGATATGAAATAGCCGATTGGCTAAATGTTGAAATAAATAAGGGTAGATGCGAATTTAAAACAACAAAAACACCTTATTTTGACCCAATAAAAGATTTAACTATAGGCATTTTCAGCATATTAAAAGAAACACCAATTAAGTCATTAGGTATTAATCATGTATATGATTTGTCATTGTTATCAAACGATAATTTTTACAAATTCGGAAATGCTTTAACTCCTTTAAGTATTTGGGGTGATTCTATTAATGATCCTAGATTGTTGCATTTGGAGATTTATGAGAAAGAAAGAAAAGACATAATTGGTGCAAGTCGTAGAATTCGTATTACTCCCTCAGACCAGTCTGCTATCGCATTTGGTATTACTATAAATATAAATAACCATTTTCAATTAGAAAATAAAGGAAATTCAAATAATTTATTTTCAATGATTGAGAATAATTGGAAAAAATCATTTTCAGAGTCTAAAAATATAGTTGAAGAACTTTTCGGTAAAATTGATTTTTAATATGAATACTGATACATATAACAAAGATCATTGGGTATTAGATAGAGAACATTCAGATAGAAATAGTAATTCAAAATTGAATGAATTATTGTTGGATGCAATAATCTCTCAAATTGAAAATAGGAATAATACTTTCTTAGATGAAGATACGGTTCCTGAAATACATAACAATAAAGCTATTTTTTCATTACCAGATTTATATCCAAATACCACCCCCCCAAGATATAAAAACTATATTTGTAATTCCCAAGACTGGGTATGCCATGTGACTGGTATATATGAAAATTCTTTTGAAGCTAAACTAGTTGACAAAAATGATGATTCAACTTTTGAAATAGCAGAGTTTGATTTCGATGAAATTTCTAATGGTGATTTGAAACTATTAAAAGTGGGAGCTATTTTTTATTGGAGCGTAGGTTATGCTAGTCAGAATGGTCAAATAACAAAACAATCTCTTTTAAGATTTAAAAGATCTGCCCCGCTATCAAATAATGAGTTTAACACCATTTTCGATAAGGCTTCCGAAATGAGTGAGCAAATTATTTGGGATTAGATTATGTTAGAAGGCTTAATCATACCAGAAAAAGATATATTTGAAATTTCCTTATTAGGTACTGGTGGTGGCTATGGTGAAAGCATAGTATTACATTTAGGTAATAATAATTGGATAGTTGTTGATTCTTGTATCAATCCGTACACTAAAGAATGTTTACCATTAATTTACTTGAGATCAAAGGGTGTTGACTTAGTAAAAGATGTAAAATTAATAATTTGTACTCATTGGCATGATGACCATATATTAGGTATTTCAAATTTATTTGAATCATGTAAGTCTGCAGGATTTTGCATGGCTAGAACAACTGACACTAAAAAATTTCTACAATTTGTAGGCCTTGACTTTCATAAATCGAAGGTTGATGTTAGTGCTTCTTCCACAATAGAAATAAGTAAATGTTTTGATATCGTAAAAGAAAGAAAGTTAAATTTAAAAGGTGCTGAACAAGATAAGCTTTTATGGAGTTCAAATCAGAATAAAATTATTTCAAGGATTTTTGCTCTTTCACCTTCTGATTTTATTATTAATTCCTTCGAAAGTGAGATTTCAACATTAATTACAGAATATGGTACTTCTAATAGAAAAATTGTTTTACAAACCCCTAATGAAAAGAGTGTTGCCTTATATATCTCTGTTAATAATCACAGTATAATTTTAGGTTCCGATTTAGAAGTATCAAAATCTAATGATAAAGGTTGGCTTTGTATTTTAGATCATTGTCATTGTATAGATAATAAATCTTCATTATTTAAAATTCCACACCACGGTTCAAAAAATGGTTACCACGAAAGAATCTGGTCTCAATTACTTAAACCGAATCCAATTGCTAAGTTAACCCCCTATAGTATTGGAAGAAAATTGCCAAATACAGATATGATAGACATATTTAAAAATCATACTGATAATTTGTATATCACTTCAAAAGTCACCTTGTCAAAGGATGCAAAAAAAAGAGAGCGTAGTATATCTAAAGCTATAAACAAATTTAACGATTCGTTAAGGGAGGTGAAATTTTCATTTGGTGTTGTTTGTTGCAGTTTAGATGTATTAAATGATGAGAGTACTTGGAGCGTTAATCTCATAGGAGATGCTTTAAAAATCCCCTAATATTTTAATTTCTTTTATTTTAATACGGTCAGGCTTCGCCTGTAAGCTAATTACGGTCAGCTCCGCAGGGCAATATCCCCAGCCATAAAAAATCCCCACCATTCGTTCCTCATGGCTTGCACGGTCTTTTTTATGGCTTCCGCACAATCCACGCTTCGTTGTTTTTTTCTGTCATGTTTTTTGCAATCAACCCTTCTTTCATAGTGATGTTTTTTCAAAACCACTATTTCAACCAACGTTAAAGAAAAGCAAAAAAGCACGCCAGAAAAACAACAACTCAAAGCTATGTATACATAACATGTAGTTATAGTACTTTTTTCACCAAATAGGCTCACTTCGTTCGGGGGATAAACCCCTGAAA
>RRZU013428246.1_pt1 | contig 16506 bp, 14 predicted proteins | sample 2165561 | NCBI WGS metagenome assembly RRZU01 (sample SAMN10456909, study PRJNA506462) | wastewater metagenome | isolation source: wastewater sludge | place: USA: Moscow, Idaho
CAGACCGCCGGTGCGGCCGACCTTCTTCATGTCGTCCATGCCGGCGATGCCCAGCACGACGGTGCAGAAGATGATCGGCGCGATGATCATCTTGATCAGCTTGATGAAGCCGTCGCCCAGCGGCTTCATCTGCTCGCCCAGTGCGGGCGCAAAGTGGCCCAGTGCAATGCCGATCGCGATCGCGGCCAGCACCTGGACATAGAGTGATCGGTAGAACGGCGTCTTGGCCGTCGTGGACGGAGTGCTTGTCATCGGGGTCTTTCTTCGGGTTTACCTTGACAGGGTTTTCACCAGTCTAGGCGCCGAAGTCGGCCCGTCTGTCGTGGGTTCCACGTAGCGCCGGATCAAGCCTGGCGGCTGTGGCGCAGCGCCTGGCCGATCTCGTCGCGCAGCCGGCGCAGCGCCGCCAGCTCGGTCTCGGGCGCCCGCAGCGCCGTCCACAGCATCTCGACCAGATCCTGCGCGACCGCGTCGAGGTCGACCGGGCGGTCCTGCGCGACCACCTCCCACAGGATGTGCTCCATCGGCCCGAGCACCAGCGAGCGCAGCAGCCGCAGCGGCATGTCGGCGCGGATCTCGCCGCGCGCCTGGCCGCGCGCGAGCAGCTCCATCAGCGGTGCGGTGTAGCGCTTCTGCAGCGGCAGGAAGCTCTCGCCGAGTTCCTGGCCCTTGGAGCGGCCCTCGGAGAGCACCAGCGCGCACAGCCCGGTGCCCTGGATCAGGAACAGGCGCAGATGCGTGCGCACCAGATGGTCGAGCTGCTCGCGCGCCGAGGCCTCGCGCGGCAGGCCGGCTTCCATGGCCGCGACGATCTCGTCGTACCAGTCCTCGATGACCCGCACGCACAGCTCGCGCTTGCCGCGGAAGTAGGTGAAGACGGTGGCTTCGCTGATGCCCAGGCGCTGGGCGATCTCGGTGGTGGTGGCGCGCTCGTAGCCCTTCTCGGCGAAGACCTCGCGGCCGACGCGCAGCAGGTCGCGGATGCGCTGCTCGGACTTGGCGCTGGCCGGGCTGCGGCGCTGCGGCGATCGGGCCGGGCCGCCGGCGTCGTCGGGGGGGAGGGCGGTGCGGGTGCTCATGGGCGGCATTGTCCGGCAGCGGAAGGGTCGGCAGGCCCTGAAAGATGAGTATTGCTCAATTCTTGATGTCTTCGCGCAGGCTGCAACCCGGGTTCACCCTCGGTGCAAAGCAATCGACATGGTGCAGAATGAAAATGAGTAAAGCTCAACAAGTATCGGAAAGGCTCAGCAAGGAGTGGCGCCTCATGTCTGGTTCGTCTGGTTTGTCTGATTCGTCCGGTTCTTTCGGCATCGTCCCGGTCGACGGCCTGTCCCACGTGCAGGGCGAGTGTTCCCGGCCGCTGTCCGCGCTGACCTTGCCGGCGCTGCTGGCGGCCACCGTCGCGCGCTGGCCGCAGCGCGACGCGGTGGTGCTGCGCGAGCAGGGCCTGCGCTGGAACTGGGCGCAGTTCGCGCTCGAGATCGACCGGCTCGCCGACGGCCTGCGCCGGCTGGGCCTGGTGGCCGGCGACCGCGTCGGCATCTGGTCACCGAACCGGGCCGAGTGGCTGGTCACGCAGTTCGCCACCGCACGGCTGGGTCTCATCCTGGTCAACATCAACCCGGCCTACCGGCTGGCGGAGCTGGAATACGCGCTGCGGCTGGCCGGCTGTCGCGCGGTGATCGCCGCCGAGCGGCTGCGCGGCGCCGACTACCTGGCGATGCTGGCCGAGGTCGCGCCGCGGCTGCCGGCGCTGCAATGCGTGATTCGGCTCGGCGAGGGCGAGACGCCGGGCATGCGCCGCTACGCCGATGTGCTCGTGCCCGCGGACGAGGTCGACCGGGCCGCGCTCGACGCGATCTCGGCCGGCCTGGGCTGCCATGACCCGATCAACATCCAGTTCACCAGCGGCACCACCGGCCACCCGAAGGGCGCGACGCTGACGCACCACAACATCGTCAACAACGCGATCGCGGTGGCCGCGGCGATGCGCTTCAGCGAGGCCGACCGGCTGTGCATTCCGGTGCCGCTGTACCACTGCTTCGGCATGGTGCTGGCGGTGCTGGCCTGCGTGGCCAGCGGCGCGGCGATGGTGTTCCCGGGCGAGGTCTTCGATGCCGGCGCCACGCTGGCGGCGGTGTCCGAGGAGCGCTGCACCGCGCTGCACGGCGTGCCGACGATGTTCATCGCCGAGCTGGACCACCCGGAGTTCGAGCGCTTCGACCTGTCGCGCCTGCGCACCGGCATCATGGCCGGCTCGCCGTGTCCGATCGAGACGATGAAGAAGGTGGTCGCGCGCATGAACCTGCGCGAGATCACCATCGCCTACGGCATGACCGAGACCAGCCCGGTCTCCTTCCAGAGCAGCACCGACGACCCGCTGGAGCGCCGCGTCACCACGGTCGGCCGGGTGCAGCCGCATGTCGAGGCCCGGGTGGTCGACGCCGACGGCCGCACCGTGCCGGTCGGCACGCCGGGCGAGCTGTGGACCCGCGGCTATCTGGTGATGCAGGGCTACTGGGGCGACGAGGCCCGCACGCGCGAGGCGGTGGTCGAGGGCGGCTGGATGCGCACCGGCGACCTGGCCACGATCGATGCCGAGGGCTACTGCAACATCGTCGGCCGGGTGAAGGACATGCTGATCCGCGGCGGCGAGAACATCTACCCGCGCGAGATCGAGGAATTCCTGTTCCGCCACCCGAAGGTGCAGTCGGTGCAGGTCTTCGGCGTGCCCGACCCGAAATATGGCGAGGAGGTCTGTGCCTGGATCATGCTGCGCCCCGGCGAGACGGCGACCGCCGAGGAGATCCAGGCCTTCTGCCGCGACCAGATCGCCCACTACAAGATCCCGCGCCACATCCGCTTCGTCACCGAGATGCCGATGACGATCACCGGCAAGGTGCAGAAATTCATGATGCGCCGCGCGATGGCCGAGGCGCTGGCGCGCGACGAGGACCGGACCGCCTGAGCGGTCCGAGCCGCCTTTTCCCCCGTTTTTCCCCCGTTTTCCGTCATCCCCGCGCAGGCGGGGATCCACGCCAGAGGCCCCCATGTTCGAATCCACCTTCCAGTTCCCCCTCGGCGACGACATCGCCGCGCTGCGCGAGGCGGTGCGCGACTTCGCGCAGGCCGAGATCGCGCCGCGCGCGGCCGACATCGACCGCGACAACCTCTTCCCGCATGCGCTGTGGAAAAAGCTCGGCGACCTCGGCGTCAACGGCCTGACGGTGCCCGAGGAGTACGGCGGCACCAACCTCGGCTATGTGGCGCACATGGTGGCGATGGAGGAGATCAGCCGCGCCAGCGCCTCGGTGGGCCTGAGCTACGGCGCGCACTCCAACCTCTGCATCAACCAGATCAAGCGCAACGGCACCGAGGCGCAGAAGCAGAAGTACCTGCCCCGCCTCATCAGCGGCGAGCACATCGGCGCGCTGGCGATGAGCGAGCCCGGCGCCGGCTCGGATGTGGTCAGCATGAAGCTGCGTGCCGAGAAGCGGGGCGACCGCTATGTGCTCAACGGCTCGAAGATGTGGATCACCAACGGCGGCGACGCCGACACGCTGGTGGTCTATGCCAAGACCGAGCCGGAGATGGGCGCGCGCGGCATGACCGCCTTCATCATCGAGAAGGGCTTCAAGGGCTTCAGCCACGGCCACCACCTCGACAAGCTCGGCATGCGCGGCTCCAACACCTGGCCGCTGTTCTTCGACAACTGCGAGGTGCCGGAAGAGAACGTGCTCGGCGGCGAGGGCAACGGCGCCAAGGTGCTGATGTCGGGCCTGGACTACGAGCGCATCGTGCTGTCGGGCGGGCCGCTCGGGATCATGGCGGCGTGCCTGGACGTGGTCGTGCCCTTCGTGCACGAGCGCAAGCAGTTCGGCCAGTCGATCGGCGAGTTCCAGCTGATGCAGGGCAAGCTGGCCGACATGTATTCGACCTTCCAGGCCTGCCGCGCCTACGGCTACGCGGTGGCGCAGGCCTGCGACCGCGGCGACCACAGCCGCACCCTGCGCAAGGACGCCGCCGGCGTGATCCTCTACACCGCCGAGAAGGCGACCTGGATGGCCGGCGAGGCGATCCAGGCCCTCGGCGGCGTCGGCTACACCAATGAATACCCGACCGGCCGCCTCTGGCGCGACGCCAAGCTCTACGAGATCGGCGCCGGCACCTCCGAGATCCGTCGCATGCTGATCGGCCGCGAGCTGTTCAGCGAGACCTGCTGAGGACGCCGCCATGCAGGTGCTGCAGAGCAAGATCAATCCGCGCTCGGAAGACTTCCGGGCCAACGCGGCGCAGATGCGTGCGCTGGTCGAGGACCTGCGCGCGAAGGCGGCGCAGGTGGCGCTCGGCGGCGGCGAGGCCGCGCGCGCGAAGCACGTGGCCCGCGGCAAGCTGCTGCCGCGCGAGCGCATCGACCACCTGCTCGACCCGGGCACGCCCTTCCTGGAGATCGGCCAGATGGCCGCCTTCGGGATGTACGGCGACGAGGCGCCCTCGGCCGGCATGATCGCCGGCGTCGGCCGGGTCGAGGGCGTGGAGTGCCTGATCGTCGCCAACGACGCCACCGTCAAGGGCGGCACCTACTATCCCGTGACGGTCAAGAAGCACCTGCGCGCCCAGGAGATCGCGCTGCAGAACCATCTGCCGTGCATCTATCTGGTCGATTCGGGGGGCGCCTTCCTGCCGCTGCAGGACGAGGTCTTCCCGGACCGCGACCACTTCGGCCGCATCTTCTACAACCAGGCGACGATGTCGTCGATGGGCATCCCGCAGATCGCGGTGGTGATGGGCTCGTGCACCGCCGGCGGCGCCTACGTGCCGGCGATGAGCGACGAGACCATCATCGTGCGCGAGCAGGGCACCATCTTCCTGGGCGGCCCGCCGCTGGTGAAGGCCGCCACCGGCGAGGTGGTCTCGGCCGAGGACCTGGGCGGCGGCGACGTGCACACCCGCCTCTCGGGCGTGGCCGACCATCTGGCCGAGAACGACAGCCATGCGCTGTTCCTGTGCCGGCGCATCGTCGCGAACCTGAACCGCAGGAAGCCCGACCCGCTCCGGCTCGCTGCTGCGGAGGCGCCGCTCTACGATCCCGAGGAGATCCACGGCATCGTGCCGCTGGACACCCGCAAGCCCTGGGATGTGCGCGAGGTGATCGCGCGTGTCGTCGACGGCTCGCGCTTCGACGAGTTCAAGGCGCGCTACGGCGCGACGCTGGTGACCGGCTTCGCGCATCTGCACGGCATGCCGGTGGGCCTGATCGCCAACAACGGCATCCTGTTCGGCGAGTCGGCGCAGAAAGGCGCGCATTTCATCGAGCTGTGTGCGCAGCGCGGCATTCCGCTCGTCTTCCTGCAGAACATCACCGGCTTCATGGTCGGCCAGAAATACGAGAGCGGCGGCATCGCCAAGGACGGCGCCAAGATGGTGACGGCGGTGGCCACCGCGCAGGTGCCCAAGGTGACGATGCTGATCGGCGGCAGCTTCGGCGCCGGCAACTACGGCATGTGCGGCCGCGCCTACAGCCCGCGCTTCCTGTGGATGTGGCCGAACTCGCGCATCAGCGTGATGGGCGGCGAGCAGGCCGCCAGCGTGCTGGCCACCGTGCGGCGCGACGGCATCGAGGCCAGGGGCGGCGCCTGGTCGGCCGACGACGAGGCGGCGTTCAAGGCGCCGATCCGTGCGCAGTACGAGGCCCAGGGCCACCCGTACTACGCCACCGCGCGGCTCTGGGACGACGGGCTGGTCGATCCGGCGCAGACCCGCCGGGTGCTGGCGCTGTCGCTGTCGGCGGCGCTGAACGCGCCGGTGGCGCCGACGAAGTTCGGCGTGTTCCGCATGTGAGGGGGACGGACCGATGACGATCTCCACGACGACATCCCTGGCGACGCTGCGCATCGAACGCCGCGGCCCGGCGGCCTGGATCTGGATGGCCCGGCCTGCGGTGCACAACGCCTTCGACGAGACGCTGATCGCCGAGCTGACCGACACGCTGCGCCAGCTCGACGCCGACCCGGCGGTGCGCGCCATCGTGCTGGCCGGCGAGGGCCGCAGCTTCTCGGCCGGCGCCGACCTGAACTGGATGCGCCGCCAGGGCGAGGCCTCGGTCGAGGACAACCTCGCCGACGCGCGCCGGCTCGCCGGGCTGTTCCGCACGCTGTCGACCTGCGTCACGCCGACGCTCGCCCGGGTGCAGGGCGCCGCGCTCGGCGGCGGCATGGGGCTGGCGGCCGCCTGCGACCTCTGCGTCGCCGCCGAGCGGGCGGTGTTCGCGACCTCCGAGGTGCGCTTCGGCATCATCCCGTCGGCGATCAGCCCCTATGTGATCCGCGCGATCGGCGAGCGCCAGGCGTACCGCTATTTCCAGACCGCCGAGCGCATCCCGGCCGCGCGGGCCCGCGAGCTGGGGCTGGTGCATGAGGTGACGACCGACGACGGGCTCGACACCCAGGTCGAGGCGCTGATCGAGGCGCTGCTGACCGGCGGCCCGCAGGCGCAGGCCGCGGCGACCGAGCTGATCCGCGCCGTCGCCAGCCGGCCGATCACCGACGCGCTGGTCGAGGACACCGCGCGGCGCATCGCCACGCTGCGCGCCACCGACGAGGCCCGCGAAGGGCTGGCCGCCTTCCTGGACAAGCGGCCGGCGGCCTGGACGCTGCCGTCATCCCCCGATTCCGGAGCCTGAGCCATGTTCACGAAGATCCTGATCGCCAACCGCGGCGAGATCGCCTGCCGGGTCATCCGCACCGCGCGGCGCCTGGGCATCGCCACGGTGGCGGTGCATTCCGAGGCCGACACGAACGCGCGCCATGTGCGGCTGGCCGACGAGGCGGTCTGCATCGGCGCGGCCGCCGCGCGCGAGAGCTATCTGCGCGGCGACCGCATCCTGGAGGCGGCCCGCGCCACCGGCGCGCAGGCGATCCACCCCGGCTACGGCTTCCTGTCCGAGAACGAGGACTTCGCCGAGGCCTGCGCCGCCGCCGGCGTGGTCTTCATCGGCCCGCCGGCCGGCGCGATCCGCGCGATGGGCAGCAAGTCCGCCGCCAAGGCGCTGATGGCCGAGGCCGGCGTGCCGCTGACGCCCGGCTACCACGGCGATCGCCAGGAGCCGGACTTCCTGGCCGAGCGCGCCGCCGAGATCGGCTATCCGGTGCTGATCAAGGCCAGCGCCGGCGGCGGCGGCAAGGGCATGCGCCGAGTCGACCGCTCGGAGGACTTCGCCGCCGCGCTGGCCTCCTGCCAGCGCGAGGCGCTGAACGCCTTCGGCGATCCGCATGTGCTGGTCGAGAAGTATGTGCTGCGCCCGCGCCACATCGAGATCCAGGTCTTCGGCGACACCCTGGGCGGCTGCGTGTTTCTCTTCGAGCGCGACTGCTCGGTGCAGCGTCGCCACCAGAAGGTGCTGGAGGAAGCGCCCGCGCCTGGCATGACGCCCGAGCGCCGGGCCGCGATGGGCCGCGCGGCGGTCGATGCCGCGCGGGCGGTCGGCTATGTCGGTGCGGGCACGGTGGAATTCATCGTCCAGCCCGACGGCGCCTTCTACTTCATGGAGATGAACACCCGGCTGCAGGTCGAGCATCCGGTCACCGAGATGATCACCGGGCTCGATCTGGTCGAGTGGCAGCTGCGGGTGGCCGCCGGCGAGCCGCTGCCGCTGACGCAGGAGGCGCTGGCGATCGACGGCCACGCGATCGAGGCCCGTGTCTATGCCGAGGATGCGGACAAGGGCTTCCTGCCGTCGACCGGGCGGCTGCTGCACCTGGCGCCGCCGTTGGAGGGCCCGCATGTGCGCGTCGACACCGGGGTGGAGCAGGGCGACGAGATCACTCCGCACTACGACCCGATGATCGCCAAGCTGATCGTGCACGACCGCGACCGCCCGCGGGCGCTGGCGCGCCTGCGCGCGGCCCTGGCGCAGTACCGCATCGCCGGCGTGACCAGCAATGTCGAGTTCCTGCAGCGCCTGGTGGCCACGCCCGCCTTCGCGCAGGCCGATCTCGACACCGCGCTGATCGAGCGCGAGCAGGCGCTGCTGTTCCCGGCGCCGCAGCCGGTGCCCGACGAGGTCTGGGCGCTGGCGGCGCTGGCCGAGCTGCAGCGCGAGGCGGCCGAGGCCGCGGCCGGCGACGCTGCCTCGCCGTGGAGCGTGGCCGACGGCTGGCGGCTCAACCTCGCGCCCGAGCGCCGCCTTGCGCTGCGCTGCGGCGAGCAGACGCTGACGGTCGGCGCGCAGCCCGATGCGGCGGTCGGCTGGTGGCTGTCGATCGGCGGCACGCGGCTGCAGGCCAGCGGTCGGCTCGGCCCCGACGGCACGCTGGCGGCGCGGCTGGGCGAGCGCCGGGTGCAGGCGGCGGTGGTGGTCAGCGCCGAGCGCCGCCAGGTCTTTCTCGACGGCCGCACCTGGCCGGTGGTGCGGGTGGCGCGGCTGCAGGCCGGCGGGCGCGGCGACGAGCACGGCGGCGGCCTGAAGGCGCCGATGCCGGGCAAGGTCATCGCGCTGCTGGCCACGCCGGGCACGGTGGTCGAGGCCGGCACGCCGCTGCTGGTGATGGAGGCGATGAAGATGGAGCACACGCTGACCGCGCCGGCACGCGGCCGGCTGCAGGCCTTCCGCTTCGCCGTCGGCGATCAGGTGAGCGATGGCGCCGAGCTGGTGGACTTCGCCGCGGAGGCGGCCGAGGCCGCGGGCACGGGCGCTGCGGCATGATGGGCGCCATGAGCATGTCTTCCCGCCCTCCTGCGCCCCCTGCATCTCCCGCGGCCCCGACGGTGCGCCTGGTCGAGGTGGGCCCGCGCGACGGCCTGCAGAACGAGCGCCAGGCCATCTCCACCGCCACCAAGCTGGCGCTGATCCGCCGCCTTGCCGCCGCCGGCCTGAAGGACATCGAGGCCACCGCCTTCGTCTCGCCGAAATGGGTGCCGCAGATGGCCGACCATGCCGAGGTGATGGCCGGTCTGCCCTCGGCGGCCGAGTTTCCCGGCGTGAACTACCCCGTGCTGACGCCCAACCTCAAGGGCTTCGAGGCGGCGCTGGCGGCCGGCGCCCGCGAGGTCGCGGTCTTTGCCGCGGCCTCCGAGGCCTTCTCGCAGAAGAACATCAACTGCACGGTGGCCGAGTCGATCGCGCGCTTCGAGCCGATCCTGGCGGCGGCGCAGACCGCCGGCGTGCGGGTGCGCGGCTACATCTCCTGCGTGCTCGGCTGCCCCTACCAGGGCGAGGTCGCGCCCGAGGCGGTGGCCACGATCGCGCGCGAGCTGCTGCAGATGGGCTGCTTCGAGGTCTCGCTGGGCGACACCATCGGCATCGGCACGCCCGCGGGCGTGCAGCGCCTGATCGGCACGGTGGGCGAACAGGTGCCGGTGGCGCGTCTGGCCGGCCATTTCCACGACACCTGGGGCATGGGCGTGGCCAACGTGGCCGAGGCCTGGCGCCAGGGCGTGCGGGTGTTCGACAGCTCGGTGGCCGGCTTAGGGGGCTGCCCCTACGCGAAGGGCGCCACCGGCAATGTGGCGACCGAGGACCTGGTCTGGCTGCTGCACGGCCTGGGCGAGTCCACCGGCGTGGACCTGGAGGCGCTGGCCGCCTGCGGCGAATGGATCTGCGCCGAGCTGGGCCGGCCGAACGGCTCGCGCGCCGGGCGGGCGCTGCGGGCCCGCTGCGCTTCTTGATCCGGCCTCAGTTGCTGCCGCGCTTGGGGCTGCCGTCCTTGTCGGCCGTGCCTGGCGGCACGATGTGCAGCGCCACGTCGACGATGCCGCGCTGGATCATCTTGAGCTTTTCGGCCGCGGCCCGCGACAGGTCGGCGACTCGGCCGCCGGAGTAGGGGCCGCGGTCGTTGACCCGCACCACCACGCTGGTGTTGTTGGCCAGATTGGTCACCTTCACCAGCGTGCCCAGCGGCAGCGTGCGGTGCGCCATCGTCAGCTCGCCGTTGTCGAAGGTCTCGCCGCTGGCGGTCTTGCGGCCGTGGAACTTGTCGGCGTAGTAGGAGGCCGCGCCGGTCTGGTGAGGCTGGCCGGTGACCCGGGCGGTGGTGGTGGCTGCGGCGCTGCGGATGCGCTGCACCGGCTCGGCGATGGCCGTGGTGACGGCGCTGACCGCACTGACCGCGGCGCTGACCGGTGCGGAGGCCGCCTCGGCCACGGCGGCGACCGCTGCGGTGGTGGTGCTGGTCAGCGTGGAGACCGACAGCAGCGCAGGACGATCCCCTTCATCGCTCGCGGCCGGTTCCGGGGCCGCCATCGTCAGGCCTGCACCGCTCATCAGCAGCATGCAGAGCGTCGTGTGAAGAGCGACAGAGCGGACAGTCCGTGCATTCATCTGGGGGGTCTCCTTGCCTGAGTTGCGTGGGCTTCCGATCGGGTGATCGAAAAGTGGGCGCAGTCTAGCGAGCACGCCAGCTGCTGTGAATCGGGTACCCCCGATGGGGTCGTGTCCTGATTTTTCAGATGTGGCCGGTGCTGGACCGACCTTCAGGCTCACGCGACGAGCCTGCGAATAGCCCGATTCTTCGACTGCCGACAAGCCCGAGCATAGCGAGGATTGCCGTCAGTTCTGTCGACAATTCACATCATCGCCTTGAATCTCGGATGTGAAGCCCGATGAAAGGCGGGGCTTTTCCGTCAGATCGCAACAGGAAAACAGGCTGCAGCAGCTTGATTCATGTCACAAATGAAAGAACAGGGCACGTCAGCGCCATGATGCTTTCACGGGTGCGGGCCCCGATTCGCGTGGAACGCAATGGTATCAGGCGGTGAACAGCTTCTTCCAGCCGGCGTGACCGAGCCGCTGCAGCGTCTCGATGTTGCGCTCGTAGATGTCGGCGGCGTCGGGGAAGGCCTCGACCGCCGCGTCGATGCTGGCCTCGCGGATCAGGTGCAGCGTCGGCCAGGGCGAACGGTTGCTGAAGTTCTCGATGTCGTCGGCGTGCGTCTCGTCGAACTGGTAGTCGGGGTGGAAGCTGGCGACCTGCAGGATGCCGTCGAGCTGCAGCGCCTCCACCGCCGCGTCGGCGACCTCGAGAAAGTCGTTGAAGTCCATGAAGTCGGTCAGGGCCTGCGGATGGATCAGCAGCGTCGTCTCGATCTTCTCCGGCGAGGTCTCGGCCAGCAGCTCCAGCTCGCTCACCAGCTCCTGCAGCAGGCCCTCGGCGTCGGTGGCGTGGCTGACCTGGTAGCGGATCTGCTGCTTGACATGCACCGCCTTGGCGAAGGGGCACAGGTTCAGGCCGATGACGGCCTTCTCCAGCCACTCGACGGTGTCGGCAACGGCCTGGGCGTCGGACGGGACGGTCTTCGGGGTGTTGTCCATCGGGGTGTTCATGCGTCGATCTCCACGCCGCGCTCGCGCAGCAGTGCCTTCAGCGCCGGCAGCATGCTGCCCAGCCGCTCGTCGACCGCCGCGCGCACGGTGTCGACCATCACCTGGGTCTGGCGCTCGATCTCGATGTTGAGCGCGTCGCCGGGCCGCTTGTCGCCGAAGGTGGTCTGGCGCAGCGTCTCCGGGATCAGCCAGACCTCGAAGCAGCCGGCCGCGCGGTCGACCTCGGCGATGGTCAGGCTGGCGCCGTTGATGGCGATGTAGCCCTTCGGGAAGATGTAGCGCATCCACTGCGGCGGCACCTGGATGCGCAGCACATGGTTGTTCTCGGGGTGGCGAACCTCGACCAGCGTGGCCTGGAAGTCGATGTGGCCGGAGAGCGGGTGGCCGCCGATCTCGACGCCGTCGCGTGCGGCGCGTTCGACGTTGAGGCGGCTGCCGACCTGCAGCGTGCCCAGCGTCGTGAGCGCCAGGCTCTGCTGCATCACGTCGAAGTCGGCGCGGTCGCCGTCATGATGCCGGACGACGGTCAGGCAGGTGCCGTCGCAGGCGACGCTGGCGCCGATCTCCTGGCCGGCGAGAAAGCCGGGCGGGAACTGCAGCGTGAAGCTGCGCAGACCGGGGCGGTCGGAGAGGGCCGCCACGGTGGCGACGGCCTGGACGATGCCGGTGAACATGATGGAATGCGGTCTCTGGAAACGAACGACGGTGCCGAGCCTATCAGCCTCGGCACCGTCGCGGGACCGCTCAGTTCGATTCCTTGATCATGCGGCCGCTGGCCTGCTGGATCGGGCGCGCGTTCATCGGATAGAGCTTGGCGAACACCGCCAGCTGTTCGGCCGACAGCTGCGCCGGCTGCTTGAGCACCAGCCACAGCACGCCCTCGCTGCACGGCGGCGTGGTCAGCGAGCCCATGTAGGTGTAGTAGCGGCGGTCCTCCGGCAGCATCAGGTTCATGTCGATCGGCACCGGCGACATCGTCTCTTCCTTCTTCTCCAGCGGCAGGCTGTTCCAGACCAGCTGGACCATCGGATGCTGCTTGCCCTGGTCCATCAGCACCGCCACCACCGCCAGGCGGCCTTCCGGATCCTTGTGCACCAGGTGGGCGACCATCTCGAACTGGCGGCCGTTGATGCGCTCCTCCGACGGCCGATGGAAGTGGAACTGCACCAGCTCGTAGCGCCTGCCACCGACCTCGATGGTGTTGCCGCTGCCGAGATTGGCCTGCACCGTGTGGCCGTTGTCGATCACGTTGAAGCCGGTGGGCCGGTAGTCGAAGCGGATCGGTTCGAGATCGACCTTGACGCCACTGCGGATGTCGATCGGGCTCTGGCGCTTGCCGCTGCTGCACAGCGAGAACTCGGACTGCAGCTTGCCCCACTCGGCCGGGCCGCCGTCGCCGCCATAGGACCAGTGCGGTGCGGTATGCCCGCCCCCGTGGCCTGCGGCGGCATGGGCCGCCACCGCCGCGGCGCCGAGTGCCGCGGCCGGCGCGGCGACCTTGCGCACATGCGCCGGCTTGTGCACGGCCGGCTTGTGCTCGGCCTGGGCGGCACGGACCGCGGCGATGCGGGCCTCCAGCCGCTGGCGCAGCTCCTCGTCGCTGACACGCGCCGGCGCGGCTGCGGCGGCCGCCGGGGCTTCCTTGGCGGGTGCGGCCTCAGGCTTGGCCGCTTCCTTGTGGGGGGCGGCCTGCGCGGCGGCCTTGGCTGCCGCCTTGGCGGGCGAGACCGGTGCGGGCGCGGAGGCAGCCTCGCCCGCCTGAGCGGTGCCACTGATCAGCAAGGCGCCCAGCAGCACAGGCAGCAGGCGCGGCAGCACGGGATTCGGTCGGGTCATGATGTGTTCTCCGGCCCAAGGGCGGTCAATCGACATGACTGCCGATTTCGGCGCCCACAGGTCGCGACTTGACCCGATCTGGTGTTTTCTGCTGCGCTGGAGTGGCTCAGTTCACTGCAGCGTCATGATCGAACCGCAGCGTTGCGTGTTGCTAAAGCCATAGGCGCTGATGGCGATCTGGTTGCCGGCCTGAACGGCGCTGACGACGTTACCGGTGCCCAGGCACACCCAGTTCCACCATTGTGCGTAGAGCGCTTTGCCCCAGGCGTACTGGGCGTAGCCGGTGATGTCGCCGATCTTCGCGGCGGTCAGGTCGGTCTGGTAGGGATGACCTGCAATCAGTCCTGTCGCCAGACTCATGGTCAACGAGTCATTGCTGGTGGTCGGATTGTTGCAGCTGATGTTGAGCTGCTGGCGGCCACCGCTCAGCACGGCGGTCGTGACCTGACAGATGCGACCTTCTGGTGTTTTGTATTTGCCAGCGATGAACTTCGTTCCCTGAGTGGTCGGCGAAACCGCCGTAGTGAACTTCGAGAAGCTCGGCACGCCGGCAGTGCTGACGCCCAGCACGAAGGACATGTCGTAGTACTTGACCGCGCCGGTGCTGCTGACCACCGGCACGCGGTAGGCGGTGACGACATTGCCGCCGGCGAGCACCTGCGATTTCTCGAGCTGGGCTGCGGGCGTGGTCTGGGCTGCGGCGCCCAGGGTGGTGGTGGCCAGTGCCAGCGCAAGGGCCTGGCGTGCGAAGGATGGACGGTTCATCTGACTCTCCCGAAAAAGACATGCCGGCCGCGCGACAGACTGCGACCTTGGCGAGGCACGAGGCCCTGCCGGGAGAGTAGATTTGTTTTCAGATCGGGATGTGGTGAGCGGGTAACGACATGACCAAAGTCATGTTCGATGCGCCAACCGGGGGCTGAGCCGCTCAGATCACCAGAATCGCCCGGAAATCGTTCACGTTCGTGCGGGTCGGGCCGGTGACGAGCGACTGGCCGAGCGCCTGGAAGAAGCCGTGGCCGTCGTTGTCGTCGAGGTGCGCGCGGGGCTTCAGGCCGGCGGCCGCGGCGCGCGCGATCGTGCCCGGCGTCCACAGCGCGCCGGCGATCTCCTCGCGGCCGTCGACGCCGTCGGTGTCGGCCATCAGCGCGTGAACGCGCGGGTGCTCGCCCAGCGCCACGCCGAAGCCGAGCAGGCATTCCACATTGCGCCCGCCGCGGCCCGGGCCGCGCACCGTCACCGTGGTCTCGCCGCCCGACAGCAGCACGCACGGCGCCGCGAAGGGCTGGCCGCGCCCGGCGACCTGCCGCGCCAGTCCGGCCAGCACCCGGCCGACCTCGCGCGCCTCGCCCTCGATCGCGTCGCCGAGGATGTGGGCCGGCAGGCCGGCGGCCTCTGCCACGCGGGCTGCGGCCTCCAGCGCCATCTGCGGCGCCGCGATCATGCGCACCTCGTTGGCCGCCAGGCGCGGGTCGCCCGGCTTGACCGATTCGCCCGCGCCTGATTCAAGCAGCCGCCGCGCCGCCTCGGGCAGCGCGATGCGGTGGCGGGCGACGATCTCGAGCGCGTCGGCGCAGGTGGTCGGGTCGGCCACCGTCGGGCCGGAGGCGATGTCGACGGGATCGTCGCCGGGCACGTCCGACAGCAGCAGCGTGAGCATGCGCGCCGGATGGAAGGCCGCGGCCAGCCGTCCGCCCTTGATCGCCGACAGGTGCCGGCGCACGGTGTTCATCTCCGAGATGGTCGCGCCCGAGGCCAGCAGCGCGCGGTTGATCGCCTGCTTGTCCTCCAGCGTGAGCGCGCCCGCCGGCAGCGGCAGCAGCGCCGAGCCGCCGCCCGAGATCAGGCACAGCACCAGATCGTCGGCGGTGATGGCGAGCGTCTCGGGCAGCGCGAGCAGCCGCTGCGCCGCGGCCAGCCCGGCGGCGTCGGGCACCGGATGCGCGGCCTCGACGATCTCGATGCGCTCGCAGGGTGCGCCGTAGCCGTAGCGGGTGACGACCAGCCCGGCCAGCGGCCCCGGCCAGTGTTTTTCCACCGCCTGCGCCATCGCCGCCGAGGCCTTGCCGGCACCGATGACGATCAGCCGGCCGCGCACGCGGGCCGGATCGGGCAGGTGCGGCGGCACGCACAGCGCGGGCTGCGCGCTGGCCACGGCGGCATCGAAGAGCTGGCGCAGCAGCGCGGCGGGGTCGGCGAAGGTCATGGCGTCTCGGGGCATTCGGTGGCGTGGACGAGGCTGGCATTGGACATCGTCTCCGGCGCACGCGCTCGACATGGGCTTGGCACCCCATGTTGTCCATGGGGCGCCTTCAACCGAATTCGGCGGCCAGACGACGCACGACGAGCTGGCGCAGCTCTTCGTCGTTCTCGAACTTCAGATCGTGCATGCCGAGCAGCAGCGTGCCGCCGGCGCGCAGCAGCGGTCGCTGAACGACGCCGCCGCACAGGCTCACCAGGTCGTGGAGGGCCTGCCGGTCGGGCGCGCCGTCGCCCTGGTGCGCGATGCGGGCGTACAGGGCGCGCTTGCGCAGGCTGTCGACGGTGCGAGGAAAGCGCTGCGAGACCTTCTCGCGCACGCTGTCGGCGTCGACGCTGCGCCCGAGCACCGAGACGATCTGGCTGACGAAGCGCACCGCCTCGACCTCCCGCGCCAGCAGCAGCTGCTCCGCATAGGCGAGCACGGCTTCGTCGGTGCCGAAGTGGCGGCCGAGAAACTCGATGCGCAGACGATCGGCGATCGCTGCCGCGTCGGCGTACTGCTGGCGCTGGAGCAGGTGCCGCTGGAACTCGTCGGCCAGGTGCGCCGACAGCCGTTCCAGCCGGGCATGGTGCCGGCCGATCTCCGGGAAGAAGTTCGAGGCGATCTTCCAGCGTTCGGCGATCGTGTCGGCGCCGTCGTCCGTGTCCGCCGCGGGCGGGGGCGTCACGTCGGCCAGCGTGGCGTCATAGGCGAGCCGGCGGGCCGGATCCGAGAGCACATCGTGGGCGATGTTGATGCGCTGGATCCGCTCGATCGCGTCCGGGGCCGGGTTGCGGTCCGGGTGGTAGAGCGACACCAGCGCCCGGTAGGCCGCCTTGATGACGACGGCTTCGGCGTGGCGTGCCAGGCCCAGGGTCTGGTAGTGGTCAGGCACGGCGGTTCACGGCGCCGAGGGCGCGCCTGCCTCGAACCAGCGCCTGATCAGCACGCGCTCGTCTTCGGTGATCTGGGTGGCGTTGTTCATCGGCATCAGCTTCAGCACCGAGGTCTGCTGGTAGACCGCCTGCGCGTGCTGCTGGATCAGCTCCGGCGTGTGCAGCGCGATGTTCTTGTTCTGCAGCTGCGCGTTGTGGCACATCGTGCAGCG
>RRZU010187860.1_pt1 | contig 16505 bp, 16 predicted proteins | sample 2165561 | NCBI WGS metagenome assembly RRZU01 (sample SAMN10456909, study PRJNA506462) | wastewater metagenome | isolation source: wastewater sludge | place: USA: Moscow, Idaho
CAGATGACCTTCTTTTTCTTCCTGCCATCGATGCTGCTCTCGGGCTTCATGTTTCCCTTCCGTGGCATGCCGGAATGGGCGCAGGTGATCGGCAACGTCCTGCCGCTGACGCATTTCCTGCTCCTGGTGCGCGGCATCCTGCTCAAGGGCAACGGCGTCGACATGCTCTGGGAGCAGGTCTGGCCGATCCTCGCCTTCATCGTGGTGGTCCTTGGCGTCGGGCTGAAGACCTTTCGCAGAACGCTGGACTGAGGCCCATGCGCAAAGGGCATGCGAACACGCCTTGCTTCTTGCTCCTTATTGATGGGGACAGGAATTCACCATGGTTCGTAAAGCAGGTGTCGGAATTTTTTACAGCACCTGCCGGCGGCCACTTAATCCTATCTGATTTAAATGGATAACAGTTTTTGGCATGGATTATGCGTGAAACAATATGGGCACGACTATTCTTGCGGTTCGGCCCGAATCGCTTCCCGTAACTACTCCTTCCGGAGGATAGAAATGAACACAGCAATCAAGAATCGTCTGTTGGCCTTGTTTCTGGCAACTGGTGTACTCACCGTGTCTCAGATCCCATCCGCCTTTGCTGCCGGTCCCTACCTGGGTGGTCCGTCCATCATCGGCCGCCACGAACCGGCAGTGTTCAATGGTGGCAATTACGCACCCAATTCTGTCGTGCGGATGGTCGTCGCCTATCCCGATAATACCCAGCACAGCCAAGTTCTTCTCGTAGGCAATGATGGTACCTTGAAATACGAGGTTCCCCTTGCTGTCGCCGGCAATTACACCCTGACCGTCCAGGATGAGAAGGGCAAGGTTCTCAAGTCGGTGATCTTCGCGGTGACCCAATAGGGATGGGTCGGCGAACCCCCTCACTTTCGAACAACCAAACTCATGAACGAGGACAGCCAAGACATGAGTGAAGATACGATAGCCAAAAAACGGCCGAGCTTGCGTGATGCCACTGTTCCCTTATTCGTCGCTGCCTGCATGGCAGGAAGTGGCCCATCCTCCGGAATGCCCCCCCAGCCTGCCGAGACATCGCTTCAGGAGTTTGTGTTCACCTCCCTTCGCCACGGCACGATGCAGATTTACAGCATGCGCGGTGATGGTACCGCCGAGCGGCGCCTGACCCAGACGAGCAGCACCGAACTGCAGCCTGTCTGGTCCCCCGACGGCAGCAAGCTTGCCTATACTTCTTACCGCAGTGGTCAGGGCGATATCTATGTGATGAACGCCGACGGTAGCGGGCAGATGCGCCTGACCAGCATGCCCGGTCTCGAGCAGCATCCCCGCTGGTCACCGGATGGCAGCAAGATCGCCTTCATGGCCGACCGCAATGGTCCCAGCGGCATCTTCGTCATGGCCGCCGACGGTAGTGGCCAGCGGGCACTGACTCCCGCCGACATGGATGCAGCCGACCCGGCCTGGTCGCCGGACGGCAAACGCATCGCGTTCATCCATGCCCAGGGCAAATCGGCCAAAATCATGATCGTGGATCTGGATAGCGGCGCAATCAGTCCTCTCACCCGGGACGGCAAAAATGAACGCAATCCGCTCTGGTCTCCCGATGGCAAGCAGGTGATGTATCTGCTTCCCGGCGGACGTACCGAAGGCGTAAACATTCAACTGGCCAGCGTCGACAGCGGCAATGTCGTGGCGCTGACCAGGAACCAGTTTCTCAACAGTCAGGCCAGTTTCTCGCCAGATGGTAGCCGCATCGTGTACCTGAGCAATGCCGATACCCAGGGTGGACCAATGAACCTGCATATCATCAACCGGGACGGGACCGGCGCCACCAATCTGACCCGTTCTGACGTGCAGGATCTCGCGCCGAGCTGGTCCGGGGATGGCCGTCATATCTACTTCATGAGCTTTCGTGACTGGCCTGGCCAGATCTACCGGATCAATCCGGACGGCACCGGTCAGCAACGCCTGACGGCCACTCAAGCCCAGGAGAGCTATCCGGTCGCACGTCCGAGTGCCAGGTATCAGGCCTCGGTCGGGCAAGCACGGTAACCCAAGAACGCTTACAAGGGGATCAACATGAAAAATCGTACCAGCAATTGCAGCATGTCCAATCTGACCCTGACTCGCCTGGCTGCAGCCCTCGCCGCATCGTGCTGGGTGCCGATCGCGCTGGCTGGCACCACCGTCTATACGCTCGACGCGCAATTCGACCAGGGTGTGCTTTCGGGGGTCAACCACGACACACCGAACAACGACCAGTTGCAGCTCAGTTCCGTCGGTACCACCTTCCCGGTCCTGTGGGTCGCCAACGCCGGCGAGGACACCCTGTCCAAGATCGATACGACAACGGGCAAAGAACTGGCTCGCTACCGAACCTTCTTCGGCAGCGGCCCATTCGCCAATCACACCGCCTTCAGTGGTCCGGCACCGTCCCGTTCGGCGGTGGACATCAACGGCAACGCCTACATCCTCAACCGGCATTTCGATGGCGGCAGACCCTCGCTGATGAAGGTGCTGGCCGAGGGCTTCATTGACCGCAACGCCAACACCACGGCCGAAACCTCCACGGATGGTGACATCAGCGGCAGTATCAGTTCCAGCGAAACCAAGGATGTCGTCGATGACAACAGCAACGGGCACTTCGACTGTGCCATCCCGCCGGGCACTTGCGAGAGCCGCGACGAGAGGGTGGCGTGGGTGACGACTTTCCCCGCCGCAGAAGCCGGCCAACTGGGGCGGGCGCTCTGCATTGGTACCGACGGCAATCTGTGGGCCGGGATGTACAACTCGGGACATTTCTACAAGATCCGGGCATCCGACGGGGTCATTCTGAGCGGACCACACTCCGTTCCCTGGAATCCCTACGGCTGTCTGGTGGACGGAGCCGGCATCCTGTGGAGCGCCTCGCTGAGTGGCAGGCTGGGCAGACTGGATACCAGCAACCCCGCTTCCGTCAGCTTCTTCGATGACAGCAGCCAGAACTACGGCATCGCCCTGGGCAACGGCAAGGTCTACCTGGGATCGCTGAGCGGATTCGGTTTCCGTGAATTCACGCCAGGCCCCAATACCTTCACCACACCCGGCGGGTCCAAAGGCTTCGCGTCCACCGGTATCTCGGTCGATGGTTCCGGCAATATCTGGACGGGCTTTTACAGTGGTGGCGGGGTCAAGAAATACAGCCCGGCCGGCGCGGAGTTGTGCTCCGGTGCGAGCCAATCCTCCACGGAGACCCGTGGCGTGATCGTGGACTCGGACAACAATGTCTGGCAGATCAACCGCCTCACCAACAGCGTATCCAAGTACCGCGGCAGCGATTGCGCTCCGCTGGGCGTCTTCCCGGTCGGCTTCGACCCCTACACTTACAGCGACGCAACCGGTTTCGCCGCGCGCAACATCACCAGTCCCACTGGTACCTGGACGGTGATCAAGGATAGCGGTGTCAGCGGCCAGGCCTGGAGCAAGGTGAGCTGGACCGAGCAGGTGCCAACGGGTGCCAGCGTGCAGGTCAGCGTGCGAGCCGACAACAACCAGGCCATTCTGCCCAACCTGGCCTACCAGCCGGTGGTGAATGGGGCGAACCCGGGTGTGAGCGGCCGCTTCATCCAGGTACAGGTGCGGCTCAACGCCAACACCGACGGCGCTTCGCCGATCCTCTTCGACCTTACTCTGAACACCTCGGATGGCGTCTGCGACGTGGATCGTGATGGCGATATCGACTCGCTTGACCTGTCGCTGATCAGCAAGGCTCGCGGCCAGACCCCGCTGCCCGGCGACCCGCGCGACGCCAATGGCGACGGCAGAATCGACCCTGCCGACGTCAAATTCTGCATTCCCAGGTGCACGCGGGCCAATTGCGCCATCAACTAATGATGAATACCAGCCCCCGGCCCTGCCAGGGGCGATTGCTATCTCGCCCATTTGAATGAAAGGAACTTCCCTCATGAAATCCTTGATGCGAAACCTCACAGCTCTTGCCCTGGTACTGGCCTCAGCCGGTGCCGCGCACGCCATCCCGCTATCCAGCCTGCTTGGCGGTGCCAGTATTACCGCTGGTGACAAGGTGTTTGATCACTGGGCCCTGAACTTCTACGGCGCCAGCGACGGCAGGACCTTCAACGCCGACAACATCGACGTCACGCCTCTCAACGATGGCGGCATGGACCCCGGTCCTGGTTTGCATTTCAGCGTGCTGAATGGCGAGTTCAACGTAACCGGCGATGGCCTTTACGCCTATCTCGATACTAGCTTCGGGTTTCGCATTTCGGTGCTCGATCCAGGCAAGTTGATCAAGGACAATTCGCTGATCTTGACCGATGGCTTTGTCACCAATCTGGGGGACAACGGTTTCTACATCCGGGAAACCATCGGTACGGCAGCGGGCCTGGATGATCTCGGCGTCAAGGAAGTCGAATTCAGTTGGCTCGATGGCACTGGATTGATCTCCAACCTGACCGATGTGGCGAATTTCACGCCTATGCAATCGATCTGGGTAACCAAGAACATCCTGGTCTGGGCGACAGGAATCGACGAGACGGCCAGTCTGCAAGGTTTCGAACAGCGCTTCTCGCAGCAGGAAGTCCCCGAGCCGGCCTCGCTCGCTTTGCTGAGCCTGGGTCTAGTCGGTCTGGGTGTCGCTCGCCGGCGCAGGAGCTGATCCCCTTGTCCCGGACGCGGCGTGCGCCAAGCGCGCGCCGCCCGTCACCAACAGAATGATCAAAAGGGCCAGCCAGGGTCGGGGTATTTTGGTAGTTTTCTCCTTTTGTCTTCTATGTTCTCTCATGCCAGAATTCTAGTCTGCCAGCGCACAACAGACATGAGCGAAATATGTCTTGATTCACTGATCGTCCGGGTGGCCCCGGATCGGGCTTTGGCCGAGCCGAGCTACCAGCAGCTTTACCGGAAACTAGCCGAGCAGATCGAGTGCGGAGCGATCGCCGATGGTCAGAGTCTGCCCTCCGAGCGGGTGCTGGCCGAAAGCTTGGGCTTGAGCCGGGCGACCGTGCGCCGGGCCTACGATGAGTTGTGCGCCCGCCGTTACATCGAAACCCTGGGCCGTGCCGGGTGGCAGCAAAGTCGCCGCCGTGCCTGACGCCCCAACTCGGCCGCCTGAAAGGGTTTACCGAGGAAATGCGGGAATTGGGCATGGTCGCATCGACGCGCCTGCTGGAGCGCGCCGTTCTCAGCAACCGCAGCATCTCCTCGATGTTTGGCCGGCCGTCTGCGGCGCCTTTCTTGCGTTTGATCCGGCTGCGACTCGGCGACGGTATCCCTCTCTCACGAGCCCAAGCTGGATTATCATGATCCGGGGTGCCGGGAAAAATTATGACCGTTAGTTGCCGCGTGCTTACGAAGCACTGTTGCAGCGTCGGGCAAATGCTGCAGCACCCCTTCGCCGGCAGCGACCAGCGCGCCGCAAACATTTCCCAGCGACAGGGCCTGTGAGACCGAGTCGGAGCGCAGCAGGGACCATACCAGACCACTACCAAAACGTCACTGGCGCCGGCAACTATAACAACGCCTACGGTTCGCCTTCAGGTGCCTTGGTGATTTCCAACTACGCCGGCCCGGCCTGGGTGCGGCGGTCAGATGGCGGCGCCTTCGATTTCCTCGGCGCCCATTTTTCTACCTGGACGTCGAACAACAACCTGGACTCGAGCAGCGCCACCGAATTGCTGATCGAGGGATTTCGCGGTAACGATCCAGCCGGCTCGCTAACGGTCATGACTTTTCCAGGCACCCCCGATCATGAAAGTCATGACCGTTTCCCTCTCCCCCGACCCCTTGTATGCTTCGTTTCATGGTTTTTGGTTCATTTGGGAGAGGATGGGAAGTGATGGCTGAAAGGGGGTCAAGAGGACCGTGGAATAAATGCGAGAGAGGTTTTTTTCTCTCGCGTTTATGCCGCGAAAGCCTCTTGACGCCCTGTAAGCCAAATACACTGGAGGCAGGGGCAGGGGATGGGTGTAGTATCCCCAGCCCCTGCCTCACGGCGAGTGCGGGGTTTGGGGCAGAGCCCCAAGGTGTGGGTCGCAGAGAGCCGCATGGATGTGGTGAGAAAGAGTTCGGAAGGCGAGGCATAGCCCGACACCCCTCTGGGATCTCAAGCCCGTGGGAGAGCACTTGGCATGCCTGGTCAGCCGTTTGTCTGAATACCGAACAGTTGCTTGTTGGCACGTGTCGCAAGAGCGTGACCTCGTATTTGCAAGGATGGCTATAGATGAACGTTTCTGAATTGATTTTTCCCGGCATTGACGTTGCCAAAGAGACTCTAGAAGTGGCTCTGGACGACCAATCCAAGACTCAATGTATCGCCAACAGCGGGACAGAGATCGGCGCCTTGGTGAACCGGCTGAAGCCGCTTGCTGAGCGAATTGGCGTGATCCTATTGGAGGCCACGGGCGGCTTTGAGCGCCCAGTGGCAGCGGCGCTCTGTGCGGCCGGTCTGCCGGTGATGGTGGTGAATCCAAGGCAGGCGCGAGATTTCGCGAAATCAATGGGATACCTCTCCAAGACGGACGCTATTGATGCGCGGGTGCTCTCCCACTTTGGACGAACGCTGCACCAGTCCGCGCAGCGGGAACGGCTGTTGATGAAACTGCCCGACGCGAACCAGGAGGCACTGGAAGCCTTGCTGGTGCGCCACAACCAGTTGGTCGCCATGCGCGTGGCGGAAGGAAACCGCTTAGCCACGAGCCATCCGTCGCAGCACAAAAGCATCAAGCTGGTGCTCAAGATGCTCGATCGGCAGATTGCGGTGATTGATAAGAACACCGATGGCATGCTAAAGGAGCATTTTGCCGATAAGCTCGCGTTGTTCAAAGATTTCAAAGGAGTCGGGCCCTGCATGCAAGCGGCTCTGATGGGCGCCTTGCCTGAGTTGGGGCAACTCACCCATGCGCAGATTGGCAAGCTGGTGGGGGTGGCCCCCTTGAACGCGGACAGCGGTCGCCACAAGGGTAAGCGCATCACCTGGGGTGGTCGCGCGACAGTACGTACCACTTTATACATGGCGGCGCTGAGTGCCGTACGGTACAACCCGGTGATCAAGACCTTCTATGAACGGCTGCTGGCCAACGGGAAGCTCAAAAAGGTCGCCTTGGTCGCTTGCATGCACAAGATGCTGACGATTATGAACGCCATCGTCAAATCGGGTATTCCGTGGAATCCAGAACATCAAAATGTCCCTAAAAATGCTTGACCGGGAACACAGTTGCTCCCCCGCGAGGGGGAGGGGAGATTCGTGAGTCGCATACGCGACTTTCACATTAACGCTGCGTTCAGCGCTGGCGGTTACCGTCAGCTGGATGTGGATTGGCGTGCTGTGACCCGCCTGCGCTTCAGTAGCGCCAACAGCATCGTGCCGCCAGAACAGACACGCTGGTTGATGGACGATTTCAACTATCGGATTACGCCGCCAGCAACACTGCCGGAGCCGGCAACGGCGGCGCTACTATTGCCTGCGCTGTTGAGCATCCTGGCGATCCGGCGACGCCGCAAGGACCTCTGCCTCGACCAGTTGGACGAAGCACAGGCCCGAACCATTCTGCCGCACCTCGATTGACCTCAGCCGGCAGCCCGCAGCAACCACACCACCGACCATGGCGGCAATTGGCCCTGCTTGAGCGCATGCTCGGCTTCACCGGGTTCGGCCCACAGAACCACGCCTTCGGGCCGATGCAGTCCCGCTAGCGGAAGGTCGCCGTAATTGCCCAGCAGGGACAGCATCGAGTCGTCTCCGAGCGTCCAGCGGATCGATAGTCCGCGTTCGCCTGGCAGGGTAAACCGCACCGCTTCCTCATGCATTCCCGCCAGGCGGGGAGTGATTTCCCGGTGGCGAACCGCCAGCAGGCGGCGATAGAAATGCAGCCAGTCCGCGTGCGGTGAGTGATGCACGCTGTTCCAGTCCAGTTGGCAGCGCTCAAAGGTGGCCGGATGGTTGGGGTCGGGAATGCGGGCCCGCGCTTTGGGTGTACGAAATCCCGGAAGATGGGCAAAGGACTTGCGCCGGTTGATGGCGATCTTCTTGATCAGATCCGGGTTGAAATCGCAAAAATACAGGAACGGCTGGGCGGCGGCGAACTCCTCGCCCATGAACAGCGCCGGCGGCATCGGCGCCAGGAGAGTGGTCGCCACCATGGCTCCCAGCGGTCGCGGCGACACCAATTGGTGGAGACGCTCACCCAGAGCGCGGCTGCCAATGCAGGAATGATCCTGCAGGAAGGTCACGAAAGCGTTGGGCAGCAGGGAATCTGGCCCGCCAGCGGTACTCCCCCGGCTTAAACACGCGCCCAACTGGTCGAGCGGCCGATCGACAGCGGTCACGCCAGCACCGATCAGCACCTCCTGCATGGCCTGCTGAGCGGCGTCATTCCAGACCGCTTCGTAGCGGCGTGGCGCGCTGTGATCATGCCAATGGACATAGCGCGCAGCGCGCCGATCATGACCGAGCAGCAGGTGGCAATGACGGTCTCTGCCAGGTCCCTCGCGGACGGCGCGAGCCAGCGCTTCCAACAGTTCCGACTGCCCAGCCTGCTCCTGCAGCAGCGCCGCATTCAGGCGCAGGCCGTCGAAGTGGAACTCTTCCAGCCAGTACAGCGCATTGTGGATGATGAACTCGCGCACCACCGGGTTGGCCGCATCGATACTGCGGCCGGCCAGACCGGTCGCGCCGGCCGCAAAGAACGCCGGCGCGTAAAGGTGCAGATAATTGCCTTCGGGACCGAAGTAGTGACAGGCAAGGTCCAGCAATACCATCATTCCCTTGTGGTGAGCCGTCTGAATCAGATCTTTCAGTTCGTCCGGATGGCCATAGCTGGCGGCGGGCGCAAACGGCAACACGCCGTCGTAACCCCAGTTGTGTGCCCCGGCAAAAGCGGCGACCGGCAGCAACTGGATGGCGGTCACGCCCAGTTCCCGCAGGTAATCGAGCCGTTCCCGAACGGCCGCAAAGGTGCCCTGCGGGGTGAAGGTACCGACGTGCAGTTCGTAGAGGACCGCCTCTTCCCAGGGCCGGCCCCGCCAGTTGCAGTCGTTCCAGACGAACTGACCGGGGTCCAGCAACTGGCTGGGACCGTGTACGCCCTGGGGGTTGTAACGCGAAGCCGGATCCGGGAATTCTCCGACGCCGTCGATCCGGTACCGGTAGAGATCGCCCGCCCTGGCCCGATCGGTGCTCAATTCGTACCAGCCGGCTTCCCTCGCCTCCATCGGCAGAAGAACGGTGCCGCCCGGCTCTTCCAGCGACACTTCCACCCGCTCCGCCAGCGGCGCCCACAGGCGAAACCGAATCCGGCCACCTTCCAGTAGCTGTGCGCCAGCGGGCATGAAATAACGCCGCCGCAACAATGGCACCGCCACCTGGCCGGCCTGCCGCCGCTGCGTCAGCAGCACCAGCGAACGGCCCTGCACAAGATAGGACTGGTCCATGCACGGCTGGCCGGTTCCGCCCTCCGACAGGGCGGTATCCAGCACCAGCTCACTGTTCCCCTTCCACGGCAGCGTGCAGCGGATCGCCTCGTAATGGCCGTTGAGCAACAGCAGAAAATCATCATCCTTGACCCATTGGCCGCGTTCGTCCTGTTCTTCCAGGGCCTCGCCGATCAGGTACACGCCGAAGCAACGGGCATAATGATGGTCCCAGTCCTCATCACTGATCTCGCTGCCCGTCGGATGCAGCCAGATGATGTCCCGGACGCCCGCGCCGCGGATGCGCTGCCCCTGGAAGAAATGTCGCCGACGTAGCGCCGGATGGGCTTTGCGCAGATCGATCAGGCGGCGGGTGAATTCGAACAGTTCACGGTTTGCGGGCAGCCAGGCCAGATCCCAGTTCACCCAGCTCAGTTCATTGTCCTGACAATAGGCATTGTTGTTGCCGCGCTGCGTCCGGCCCATTTCATCGCCGGCGAGCAGCATCGGTACGCCTTGTGAAAGCAATAGGGTTGCCAGCAGGTTGCGCCGCTGCCGCTCCCGCAGCCGCAGCACTTCCGGGTCGGCGGTGTCGCCTTCGACGCCGCAGTTCCAGCTACGGTTATGCGAGTCGCCATCGCGGTTGTCTTCGCCATTGGCGGCGTTGTGCTTGTCGTTATGACTGACCAGGTCGTAGAGCGTAAAGCCGTCATGGGCGGTAATGAAGTTGATGCTGGCGTAGGGCCGGCGGCCGCTGTGCTGATACAGATCGCTGGAACCGGTCAGCCGGTGGGCCAACTGACCCATCAGTCCCCCCTCGCCCCGCCAGTAATCGCGCACCACGTCGCGGTATCTGCCATTCCACTCGGTCCAGCCGACCGGAAAGTTGCCGACCTGATAGCCGCCTTCGCCGAGGTCCCAGGGCTCGGCGATCAGCTTCACCTGCGACAGGACCGGATCCTGATGAATGATGTCCATGAATGCGCCGAGTTGATCGACTTCGTGCAGTTCCCTCGCCAGCGCCGCCGCCAGGTCGAAGCGAAAACCATCGACGTGCATCTCGATCACCCAGTAGCGCAGGCTGTCCATGATCAGTTGCAATACCCGCGGATGCATCATGTTCAGGGTATTGCCGCAGCCGGTGTAATCCATGTAGTAACGGGGATTGCCCGCGACCAGCCGATAATAGGCAGCATTGTCGATTCCACGGAAACACAGTGTCGGTCCCATGTGGTTGCCTTCGGCGGTGTGGTTGTAGACCACATCCATGATGACCTCGATGCCGGCAGCGTGCAGCGTCTTGACCAGGTGCTTGAATTCGTTGATCTCGCCGCTGGCGGAATAGCGTGGCTCGGGGGCGAAATAGCCGATCGAATTGTATCCCCAGTAATTTTTCAGGCCCTTTTCCAGCAGAAGGCGGTCGTCGATGAAGGTCTGTATTGGCAGGAACTCCACCGCCGTCACCCCCAGGCGCTTGAGGTGGTCGATGACCGGCCCAGCGCTCAGGCCAGCATAGGTACCGCGCAATTCGGGCGGAACATGCGGATGCAGCTGGGTGAAGCCCTTGATGTGCAGCTCATAGATTACGGTTTGATGCCAGGGAACATTGGGGTGGCGGTCGCCCTCCCAGTCAAAATCCGGATCGATCACCTGACACTTGGGCATCCCGGCAGCACTGTCGCGGCGGCTGAAGCTCAAATCCTCCTGTGCGTTGCCGATGCGGTAAGCAAATTGGGCGTCGCTCCACTCGATTCCGCCAACAATGGCTTTGGCGTAGGGATCCAGCAACAGCTTGTGCGGGTTGAAGCGGTGCCCCTGCCCGGGTCGGTAAGGACCATGTACCCGGTAGCCGTACAACTGGCCGGGACGGACTTCGGGCAGATAGGCATGCCAGATTTGATCGGTTTGCTCGGGGAGTTTGATGCGCCGTTGTTCCAGCCGCCCGCTGGCGTCGAACAGGCAGAGCTCCACCTTGTCTGCGTGTTCGGAGAACAAGGCGAAATTGACTCCTGCGCCGTCCCAGGTGGCACCCAAAGGATAGGATTTTCCAGGCCAGACGGCCGTCAGCGGTTCAGACATGGGGGTTCTTTCTGTTTTACAAGATAGGCCATGGTAGGCAAATGGTTTTGACTCCTGCGCATTTTATCGCACCTGCAGTCTGCCGCGAACTGCGCTTGCACGCCGGCGATGACGGTATTCAAGTGTTCATGCAAGCTTGAAAACCGGTACGATAGCGCGATGGAAATCTGGACACGCCCCGATGGCCGCTTCTATTGCTTTGAGCTGGGCCGTGACCTGTTCGGCCTCGCCGTCATCGTCTATTACGGCGGTTATCGCCGATCGAGAGTCCGAATCGTTGCGGTCGACAGCCCCGCGAACGGAGAAAAGCTGATGGCCATGATGGCGGCACGGCGGGCGAAACACGGCTACCAGCGCGTCGACGAGTCACCCCCTGCATAGGTAACGAGCATGCGCCTTCTTCGTATCCTGCTGTTTTTCCATTCGCTTCTGTTCCTCGTGGCGTGCACCGGTGTTCCTCAAGGAATCACCCCGGTCAGCCCGTTCCAGCTCGATCGCTACCTCGGCAAGTGGTACGAGATCGCCCGCCTCGACCACTCTTTCGAACGCGGACTCAGCGATGTTTCGGCGCAGTACCGCCTGCAGCCCGACGGCAGCATCGAAGTGATCAATTGCGGCTACAGCGCAGAAAAAGGTGCCTGGAAGGAAGCCATCGGCAAGGCACGGTTCATTGGCGAACCGACGCTCGCTTCGCTGCAGGTGTCGTTCTTTGGCCCTTTCTACGGCGGCTACCATATCGCCGCACTGGATGAGCACACTTACCTCTGGTCGCTAGTCGTCGGCCCGAGCCGTGACTACCTGTGGATCCTGTCGCGCGAGCGGCGACTGCCCACCGAAGTTCGCGAGCAGTTACTGGTAAAAGCGCGACAACTCGGTTTCGATATCAGCCGCCTGATCTGGGTTGGGCAGGATCGGACGGATGCTTGCCAATCGGCAGGGCAGTAGCCGCAGGCTCCCGATTCGCTGCCTGGGTGCCGAAAACGCTCGCTATAATGCAAGCCCTGCCTCCCGCCTTGGAGAAGGAATCGGACAGACAGGTCTCGCAACTGGTCTGGCAAACTACCCCGATCCCCGTACAGGTCCGCTTCGCTTGGGCAGAACATGCACTCGTTGCCTCCGTCACCCCGATGACTGTGGGTCAGTTTACGGGACGTGCGCTGCTGTGCAGTCCGCCGAACTGGAAGATCGAGGAGCTGGAGGGAACAGAAATCCTCGGCTATGTTGACCCCGACCCCCGGGGTCCCATCGTCCTCAAGACCCGGCGTGGCTTCATCTGGCCGCTGGAACGTAGCCGAGTCGAGATCCTGAAGGTGTGATTCCCGGGTCAGCCAAAGGGGGCGCATGCTTCTCGGGCTCCAACCTTCTTGGTCATTTCCTGGGCGCATACAATGGCGAGGACAATAGCGAATTCAGCGTGATTTCGGCGATCACATCACCGGCTGCCGCCTGCTGTTTCAAGCGGGCGATCAGATCGACGGTACCGGCAGGGACGCACTCCTGAGGCTCTGTTGCTTTCCCCAAACATTGTGCAGCCTGGGGGATGCCCAGATCCGCCGCCAGTTCGATCCACTGGCGGCCCGCGCTGGGGATGCCTCTACCGTCATCGAGGGAACGGTAGTACTCGAACAAGTGCCGCGCGGCGGCGCGTTGCCCCATCTGCGCTGCCTGCTGCAGGAAGTCACGGCCTTCATCACTATCGCTGCCGAGCAGGTCGCCAAGCTGGTACTTGGCATCGGCATCTCCCTGATCAGACAAGACTCTCAGCCGAACGAGATTCCTGAGCCTGGCAGCGGCAGGAACGCCTTCGCCGCCGGCACGTTCGTACCACTCGATCGCCTGCTCCTCGTCGCGTGCCACAGCCTCCCCCTTTTCCAGCAGGGAAGCCAGGCGCAACATGGCATCACGATGACCGCGCGCGGCGGCTTCTGCATACCAGCGCAGCGCCTGCTCGGTATTCCGGGGGAATCCCGGCTTGCCCTCCAGCCAGAAGTTGCCCAGGTGGTGCATCGCCGCAGCTTCGCCATTGGCCGCCTCCTGGGTGAGAAACTCCTTCTCCCAATAGGCGGCTCGATGGAAATCCCGCGCCACACCACGACCCAGCGACAACAAGCTGCTTAACTGTTTCTGCGCGTGTACCAGGCCCTGCTGAGCCGCCTTTTCCGTCCAGAGATAGGCAGCGGAATCATCCGGCTGCCCTACCAATCCGCTTTCGTAATAGCAGGCAAGCTTGAATTGCGCGTGTACATGGCCGTTCTCTGCCGATCTTCTGATCCAGCACATGGCTTGGGCAAGATCGATGACATCGAATTCGCCGTATTCATAGGCTACGCCCAGATCGTACTGGGCCTGCGGGTCATTGGCTTCGGCTGCCAGGATCAGCACCTGCAATTTCTTGTTGGAGCCTGGGAGTTTCATGATGATCGGATCTCCTGACAACGAGGTGTAGGGAGGAAATCGGGACTACCTTGCAACCCCGAGATTCTTGAGGTTTCGTATCGCGTTGGCATCTCCCTGCTCGGCGGCCTTGCGATACCACGCCGCGGCTTCGGCATCGCTCTTGGCAACGCCTTTGCCGTTTTGGTACATCGTACCGAGATTGGTTTGTGCGCCCGCTAGCCCCTGCTCGGCGGCCTTGCGATTTTAGCAGCGCCGGCGCAGCCGCTACGGGGGGCGAGTGGTCCGGCGCTGCCGGCGCTTGCCTCGCGCCCTTTACTGGTCGGCAGTCCTGCAGCCGCAATTTCGCCAGAGCAGCAAACCGCCCCCGTGGGTATTGGTCGAGGTAGGCCTGATATTCGCAGGGATGAGTGGGGTCGAGTGCGGCCCAGAAGCTTTCCTCGGGGCTGGCGGTCGTCTGCGGGGTGACGCTGCCGGCATCAGGCATCAAGTAGAAACGGTCGGCCTGGATGTAGATCGCCGGCATCTGCTCGTGTTTCACCTTTGCCGCCTGCTCCCTGACCCGTTGTCTGACGTTCCTCACCACTTCGGCGACTTCGAGCCCGGGCACGCGGATCTCGCGGATGAATTCGCGGGTGAACAGGCCGTTGGGATCGCGGTCGTCCTTGCCCAGACGGTCGAGCGCCGGCGGAATAGACGACCACCATGCCGTCCGGTGTGCCGGGCACGGTCAAGCCGCGCATGCCGCCGACGCCGCGGCCGGCTCTGCGGGGAAAGGGATTGTCGCGACAGGCATCGATCACCAGCAGGCTGAACTTGGCTCCGCTCTGGCCGATGCGCGCCATGATGTCAGCATAGAGTTCGACAGCCTCGTCCGGCAGCGCGGCGGGGTCGGTGAGCGCGCCGATGTCGACGGGCAGCAGGTAGTTGTTGCCGCCTTCCTGAACGCCATGGCCGGCAAAGAAAAAGGCACCGACGCCACCATTGGCGATCCGCTGCACGAACTCACGGACGGCGGCCTTCATGCTGCGCTGATCGACATCAAGCTTTTCGATGACCTCGAAACCAAGCGAACGGAATTCCCGCGCCATGGCCCGGGCATCACCGACGGCATTGTCGAGTCGATTGATGTGCTGATAGGCATTGTTTCCCATCACCAGGGCAACGCGGCGCTCTTGCACGGGCACGGCAACGGTGCGCGCAGGGGCTGGGGAGGACTCGGCGAGCGGAGCAGGCTCGGTGGGGGGAGTGGCCGATTTCGGAAGCTTGCCGAGGGCCTCGAAAAGCCCCGGTTCGCCGGACTCGGCGTGCACGACGGGCATGCAGACGGAGAGGGACAGCACCGCCACAATCGCCCAGCGCACCAAGAGGGAGGGAAGAAGGGTGTACGGCATGTCTGGCAGATCCTTTTCGGCCGGTGCGAGGTCGAACGCCGCCAAGCGGATGCAACAGACTCAGCCGCTCGTCCTGGCACCGCATTCGGGGCAGAACTTCGCGCCCGCTGGGATCCTCGTTCCACATGCGCACACGCCAGGGACGCCAAGGCGCTGGCCGCAGTCGGGGCAGAACTTCGCAGCGTGCGTTTCTGCTCCGCAGGCCGGACAGACGAGTTGCCGACCTCGCCCGACTTCGCGCTGGCTGCCGCGGCGGACACCTTCGGCAACCGCGTTCTCCGTCGCACCCTGGACCTCGCCCTGATTGCGCGCGGCCTCGATCTCTACCTCGACGTCCGGCGCGCAGTTGTAGCAGAGGCCGCTAGCGGAGTTGAAGCAACGGTCGCAGACGTAGGCGTGACACTTGCCGCAGCGGTGAAAATGCGCCTTGGCCTGCTCGATCGCGCGCCGGAATTCGCCATCGCGGGCCTCGCCGAAACCATGTTGCGCGAGTCCATCGATCGCCGAACCGACGCTGCCGAGGACTCCGCCGAAAATGCTCGCGGCCTTGCCGACCCAGCCTGAAGCCTGGCCGCTGCGATAGGGAGCGAACTCCGAGCGCCAGGTATCTGAGCAGCGCTCGCAGTAGAACTCGAACTGGAAGCCTGCATCGACACCCTGAGCGTGTGACAGGTCGTTGAAGTTTTTGGCGAACTGGATTTCGGCCATGTGTCTGTCCTCAATATGTCGGTGCTTCGGCGTTTTGCACCGTCAGTGTCGTGATTTCACACTGGAATGAGCGACCGTATATTGATCCAGCGCAATACTTGCACTGGCGGCACTGCTGGCGGCACGAGCACAAGCCTGGGAATGCATGGCGTCATGGCGCCGAATCTGCCGATTTTTCCCCGGATCGCTTGCTTCTGCCTTGTTCCCGCGGATCGAGGCCATCGTCGGCCGCTGCCTTGGCGAAATCGAGGTCGTAGACCAGCCTTTCGCCGCCGGACAGGACGATGAAGCGCTGCCCCCTGGCGCGCCCGATCAGCGTCAGTCCGGCGCGCCGGGCAAGGTCCACGCCCCAGGCCGTGAAACCCGATCGCGACACCAGGATCGGGATCTCCATCTGAACCGTCTTGATCACCATTTCGCTGGTCAGGCGTCCGGTGGTGTAGAAGATCTTGTCGCGGCCGCCGAGACCGTGGCGGGGCATGTAGCCAGCGCTCTTGTCGACGGCGCTGTGCCGTCCGACATCCTCCATATAGACGAGTGGGCGGTCACGCTCGC
>RRZU011251539.1_pt1 | contig 16504 bp, 11 predicted proteins | sample 2165561 | NCBI WGS metagenome assembly RRZU01 (sample SAMN10456909, study PRJNA506462) | wastewater metagenome | isolation source: wastewater sludge | place: USA: Moscow, Idaho
ACGGCGATCAGCAAACCGCCCGCCACCACGAAGGGCAGCATGTACGACACGCCGGTCATCAGGTGCTTGTAAACGCCGGTGCGAGCGCCGGCTTGCTGGGTCTTGGCTTGCTGGGCTTGGCCGGCGATGCCGGCTCCACCCGCCGCGCCGCCCGCGATTTTGGCTTCGGCGATGGCGGTGCGCACCAGCGCGGCGCCGTCGTGAATCGCTGCCTTGGTGCTGGCCTCGTAAATCCGCTTGCCGGCGAACCGGCTTTTATCGACCTGGGTGTCGGCGGCGATGATCACCAGATCCGCCGCCGCGATGTCTTCGGCGGTCAGGGTGTTCTTGGCGCCGACCGAGCCTTGGGTCTCGACCTTGACGGTGTGGCCCAGGCTTTTGGCGCCCTGTTCCAAGCCCTCGGCCGCCATGAAGGTGTGGGCGATGCCGGTGGGGCAGGAAGTGATGCCGACGATTTTCAAATTGGCCGTCGCTGGCGCGGCTTGGGCCGCCACGCGGGCGAGCGCGGCGGCGATGACCCCGGCGCCATCGCGGATGGCCGGTTCGGAGGTGGTTTCGTACAGCGGTTTGTCGGCGAAGCGGGCGGTGTCCACCCGGGTGTCGGCGGCGATGATCACCACATCGGCGGCGGCGATGATGTCGTCGGACAGGGTGTTTCGGGTCCCGACCGAGCCTTGGGTTTCGACCTGGATTTGATGTCCGAGCGCTTTGGCGGCTTGTTCCAGCCCCTCGGCGGCCATGATGGTGTGCGCGATGCCCGTCGGGCAGGCGGTGACGGCAACGATTTTAGCCATGTTCGGGTTTCCTCTAAATTTTCAATTAATTAGTTCCCTCTCCCTCCGGGAGAGGGTCAGGGTGAGGGAAATCAGTCTCAGGGCGACCCTCACCCCCAACCCCTCTCCCGCAAGCGGGCGAGGGGAGCCAGTACGTCAGTCAAGCGGAGTCACGGTGATCTGTTGGGCGAGGGCGCGGACTTCGGCCGGGCGCGGCAAATGGGGGCCGAGCCGGGTCAACTTGGCGGCGGCGAAGGCGGTCGCCAGCCGAGCGGTGTCGGCCAGCGACAGATTTTCCAGTTGGGCCGCGACCAAGCCGGCCACCATGGCGTCGCCGGCCCCGACCGTGCTGCTCACGTTCACCCGCGCCGGCAAGGCGCGCAACGCCTGCTCGCGAGTCAGAAACAAGGCGCCGTCTTCGCCCAGCGACACCACCACCAGATCGGGCGCCGGCGAGCCGTTCAATAGCTCCCGCCCGGTGGCGACCAGGGCGTCCAGGGTGTCGAGCGGCCGGCCGACCAGTTCGGCCAGCTCGTGCCGGTTCGGCTTGACGATCTTGGGACCGGCCGCCAGCGCCGCTCGCAACGGCGAGCCGCTGGTGTCGAGCACGACCGCGCCGCCGGCCGCCTGGACCCGCCGGGTGATGGTGGCGTAAACGTCTTCCGGCATCCCCGGCGGCAGACTGCCGGACAGCACCACCCAACGCGCGTGCCCGACCAGCAAATCGAGGCGTTGCAACACCTGCTCCATCAATTCCGTCGCGGCGGCCGGCGCGAACTCCGGCCCCGGCATGTTGAGGTCGGTGGTCTCGCCGCTGACCGTATCGACCAGCTTGGAGTTGATCCGGGTCAGGCCGTCCAGGTAACAGCAGTGGTTGGCGATCTTCTTGCGCTGGAACAAGTCTTCGAACAGCGCGGCGTTGTCGCGGCCGATCTGGCCGGTCACGGCGGCGTTCACGCCGAAATCGGACAGACAGGAGGCGACGTTGACGGCCTTGCCGCCGACATCGACCTGCATCCGCAGCGCGCGGTTGACCGCGCCGGGGCGCAGGCCGGCGATTTCGATGGTCTGGTCCAGCGCCGGATTGAGCGCGACGGTCACGACCTTGGGCGATTCGGCAAAGGGGTTCAAGGGATTCATAGGGCGCGGACCTCCTCGGCGGTGCCGGCGCGCAGCGCGCGGCGGGCCAATTCCTGCATCGCCGCCCGCGATTCGCCGCGCAGCGCGGCTTTCACCGGGGCGATGTCCTGGGCGCTCATGCTGAGTTCATCGACGCCCAGACCGGTCAGGATGCGGGCGCCCAGCGGATCGCCGGCCAGCCCGCCGCAAACCCCGACCCAGCCGCCGCCGACCGACCGGGCCGCTGCTTGCGCGCCGCGCACCGTGGCGTCGATCAGGTTGAGCACCGCCGGGTGCAGGCTGTCGGCCTGCGCGGCGAGTTCGGGGTGCTGGCGATCCACCGCCAGCGTGTACTGGGTCAGATCGTTGGTGCCGATGGAGAAGAAATCGACCATGGACGCGAACCGGTCGGCCATCACCGCCACCGCCGGCACCTCGACCATGATGCCGAGCTTGACCTCGGGGCCTTTCACCTGCTCGCGGGCCAGCTCGCAGTGGCCGCGCAAGGCTTCGATCTCGCCGAGGTGGGTCACCATCGGGAACATGATCCACAGCGGGCCGTGCTGGGCGGCACGGTAGAGCGCGCGCAACTGGGCGTACAGCAAATCCTGCCGTTGCAGCAGCAGCCGCGCGCCGCGCACCCCGAGGAAGGGATTTTCCTCGCGCGGCAGGTCGAGATAGGGCACCTGCTTGTCGCCGCCGATGTCCAGGGCGCGGATGATCAGCCGGCGGCCGGCCAGGACCTCGACCATCTCGCGATAAACCTGGTATTGCTCTTCCTCGTCCGGCGCGCTGTGGCGTTCCAGGAACAGGAACTCGGTGCGCATCAGGCCGATGCCCTCGGCGCCGGCGTCCAGCGCCGCCGCCGCCTGCTTGGGGTTGGCGACGTTGGCGGCGATCTCGACGGTGTGGCCGTCGGTGGTGGTCGCCGGCAGATGGCGGGTGGCGCGCAAGCTCTCGCGGGCGGCGGTCTGGCGGGCGATCACCTCGGCGACGCTGCGCTGGTCGGCCTCGCTCACGTCGAGATAGATGCAGCCGGCGCCGCCATCGACCACCGCCATGCCGCCGTCGGGCACGGCCAGCAGCGCCGGACCGGCCGCCACGATGGCCGGCAGGCCCAAGGTGCGGGCCAGAATCGCGGTGTGCGAGGTGGGGCCGCCGACGCTGGTCGCCAGTCCCACCACATAGCGGGTGTCCAGGTGCAGGGTGTCGGACGGGGTGAGGTCTTCCGCCGCCAGGATCGAGGGTTCGGTCAGCGCGATTTGCTGCCGCTCGATGCCGAGCAACTGGGCCAGCACTCGTTCGCCGACATCGCGCAGATCGACCGCGCGGGCCGCCAGCAGCGGATCGTCGATCTGCTGGAGCTTGTCGATGCGCGCCCGCAGCGCCCGCTGCCAGGACCAGGCGGCGCCGTGGCCCTGCATGATGGTGACCAGCGCGTCGCGGGTCAGCACCGGATCGGCCAGCAGTTCGCGCTGGGCGGCGAAGATGGCGGCCTCGGCGGCGCTGAGCCGCTGGCGGGTGCGGCCCTCCAGCTCTTCGCGCTCGGCGCGGACCGCGAGCAGCGCTTGTTCCAGCACCTCGCCTTCGGCCACCACGTCGCCGGGCTGATCGGTGATGTCGAAATGCTGGGAGACGTGGCGGACCAGCTTGCCGACCGCCAGGCCGGGGCTGGCGCCCAGCCCGTACAGGGTGCGCGCCGCGCCGGTCGGCGTCCATTCGGGCTTGGTTTTCCGGGCCTCCAGCGCGTTGCGGCGGGCGCGCTCGGCGTCGGCCTGCTCCACGGCGGACAGCCCACGCACGGTGTCGTGCAAGGCGTTCAGGGCGCGCTGGGCGTCGGGGCCGCGCGCCGCCAGCCGCAGGGTGGAACCGCAAGTGACGCCGAGCGCCAGCAGGTCGGTCAGGGCCTTGGCGTCGGCGAACTCGGCGTCCTTGTATACCCGCAGCTCGCAGGAATAGCGCTTGGCGGTCTCGACCCAGCGGGTGGCGGGCCGGGCGTGCAGGCCGTTCGGATAGTCCACGGTCCAGGTCGCTTCGGCGTCGGCCGGCCAGGGGGGCGTGGCCTCCGGTTCCGGGGCGGCGGTCGGGACCGGGGCGTCGCCGAGCGCGGCGATCAGCACCAGGGGGTTGTGGGCGTGCACCAGCGCGTCGATGGCGTCGGGCTGCTGCATCAGCCGCGTCAGCCGGCGCAGCAGGCCGATGTGCTCGTCCGACTGGGCGGCGATGGCGACCACCAGATGGGCCTTCTGGCCTGCATTCCATTCCACACCGTCGGGCAGTTGCAGGATGGCGATGCCGGTGTGGTGGATCAGATGGCGGTCCTCGATCATGCCGTGCGGGATGGCGACGCCGCTGCCGAGGAAAGTGTTGGCCACCCGCTCGCGCCCCAGCATGCTGTCGATGTAGCCGGATTCGATGTAGCCGGCGTCCGCCAGCAATTGTCCGGCGAGGCGGATCGCTTCGTCCTTGCTGGCGGCCCGCGCGTCGAGCCGGATGCAGGATCGAGTAATCGTTTTCATTTGTTTCTCCTGTAGTGGTTCGCAAATTACACGATAATATTTGTAATCGATTACAAACGAGAAGTCAAGCGAAAACCAGCGATTTCTTCCTTGCCGCCGTAGTGGAATCGATGGGTCGAAAACGCGACTTGAAAGCTGGGTTCGGCTCCGGCTCCCTCGCCAGCCAGCGACAATCGGGAAAGTTTGACCCTCCCCATCTTCCCCGCGGGTCAAACTGAACGATCCGGTCCAGCGCGAGCTGTTCCCAACGGCGTGGGAATTTCCCGACCCGTTGGGAAACCCCGGCTCTCGGAAGGCTTCGGCCGGCAATCTTTTCGCCGAGTGAAAGCGAATAATCTAAGTAATAACAGTTAGATATTTTAAGTTGCCAGTTAGTTGCCGAATTTTGGCAAGAGGCTTGCTCAATGGTTGGCTAGAAATACTTCCATCCGAGGAGACCTTGCCATGTCAGTCGAACAAATCTACTGGAAAGCAGTTTGGAGCCGCGCCGTCCAACATCAGGATCGGGGTATCCGCCATCGGGAGCCGAGCAGGGAGGAACAGGTGGCGTTTCAAAGCCGCTTGGCGAAGCTGGCGAACGCTCGGTTGATCAATTACGCGCAACAGCATTTCGCGCCTTGAGGATTCGCGTTCGACGATCCACGAATCGTCGTTAACCCAATGTCCGATCATGAGGAGAACCATCATGGAGCCATATATCGCTTTTTGCTTGATCACGAGCGCGGCCAACCGGCCTGGAACACGTCCCGACGAATCCCGCCAAGATTGGTTCCAAACGTTGGTCTGTTGCTGGAACCGGCTTGCGGGCTGCTTGGCAAGGAAGGAGGGCTAAAGCCATCGCTGTTTCGTCTCATGTAATATAAACAGTAGGTTATGGTGTCCCTGTCATCGTTTTGTCAATAAGTTCCCCTAGACTCCCCGGCGCGAATCGAGCCGGGCGCTCGCCCTTGGAGGGATGGCGGATGGTTCGCCGATGACAACCAACTCACTATTAAATCGAATGCGGGGACATCATGACGCAGATGAGTAGCAATCAGCCGGGCCGGCAAGCGAGAGAGATGCGGAGATGGCGCGGATCGTTGATCAAGGCTGTTGCCTTGCCGCTGTTGGCGATGATCGCGATGGGATCGGCGCATGCCGATGACGGCGAAGACCGCGAGGGCCGCGATGGTGGCGGTGGCGGTTATGCCTACGCGATCGGCCTGTGGGGGGATTTGCCCTATTCGGCGGTCCAGGAGGTGGGCGTAACGGCGCTGATCGCCGACATGAACGCGCAACCCCTGGCGTTCACGGTCCACGATGGCGACCTGAAAGCGGGCAGCAGCGAATGCACGGACGCCGTCTACACCAAGTCGCTGGGTTATTTCAACTCGCTGAAGGCCCCGGCCATGTTCACGCCGGGCGACAACGATTGGACCGACTGCGACCGCATCGCCAATTACAATTCGCTCGCTCAACTCGACAAGGAGCGCGCCCTGTTCTTTGGCACGCCGTACTCGCTGGGACAGCGCAAGCTGCGCCAGGAGGTGCAGACGGAAGCGCTTTGCCTGAGCGCGAAGGGAACCTTTGTCCCCTGCGTCGAGAACCGGCGCTGGACCGTTGGCCGGGTGACCTACGCGACCCTGAATATTCAGGGCTCGTGCAACAACCTCTGCGATGTCGCTCCCGATCCCAACGAGTATGCCGCCCGCAACCACGCCAATATCGAGTGGATGAAGGAAACCTTCAAAAAGGCGAAAGACCGTAATGCGGTCGCCGTCATGCTGGTGTCGCAGGCGAACCCGGGCTGGGATCTCAGCGACCCGACCCGGGCACCGCTGCGCGACCCGAAAACGCTGGTAGAGAAGACGCCAGCGGGGACGGACTCCAGCACCGACGGCTTCAAGGAATTCCTTCTCGCGTTGCGCGAAGAGGTCGTCGCGTTCCGCAAGCCGGTCGCCTACGTCCACGGCGACTCACATTACTTTCGCATCGACAAGCCGTTTCTGGATGCGAGCGGGCGGCGCCTGGAGAATTTCACGCGGGTCGAAACCTTTGGCAACAATCAGGCGAACGGCACCAACGACGTGCAATGGCTGAAAGTGTCGGTCAACGCCCAGAGCCGTGAAGTGTTCGCCTATCAGCCGCAGATCGTTCCCGCCAACCGCGTGGCCGTTCCGGCGCCTTAAAATCGCGGCAACCTTATCTCCGCTCGCCTCTCCCCCTTGCCGGGGGAGAGGGCGCCGAGCGATCGGAAACGCCTACCTCAGCGGGTTAGCGCCGGCAGGCCGCCCAGATAGCCGACCCAGCCGCGCTCGTCCACCTTGCGGCGCAGGTCGATCTTGATCTCGTCCCCGTACTTCGCCAAGTCCTCGGCCGCGCCCGGATGCTGGATGTTCGCGGTGATGTAGGCGTGGCCGTTATAGTCGTCGAACACGTTGAGGCCGGTGTTTTCCGCGCCGATGGGCGCGCTGAAGATGCGGGCTAACGCTTTGCTATCGATGTTGTAGGCCCACACGAAGTTGTTCGAGTGGTTGCCGGAGTCCTCGCCGACAAACAGCGTGCGCATGGCCTCGGAGTAGCGGATGTTGTCCGGGTTGGCGACTTTTTCGGTGTCGCACTTGTCGAGCTTCTGTTTGCCGTCGGCGGGATTGCGCTCGCCGAAGATGAGACCGGCCATGTCAACGGCCACCCAATCGCTGGCGATGGGATTGCCGGCGGTATCTTTCTGGCCGCCCTTCAGCGCGCTCTCGTAGACGACGCCGCAGGTCAGATCCTTCTCGTCGCCGGCCAGCTTGATGTCGTCTTGGGGACGTTCCTGGTTCTGGCCGTCGATCATGCCCTTGCGGACGTAGCTGATGACGGTCCACAGCTTCTTGTCGGCGCTGGAATGGGCTTGGCCTTCCATTTTGGTGAACTCGGCGGTGGCGCCGAGATAGGCGGCGTAGCGACGCGTCTCCAGGAAGGCGGCGGCCTGCTCCATGCCGGGCTTCGGCTTGAGATACTCAAGCCGGGTCTTGCCGCTGGTGCCGCTGTAGACGTAAACGGGTTTGAAGCCTTCGTGTTTGGCCGGCTCGGCCTTGACCGCGTCGACCTTGGCGACCTCGAAAATGTCGGAGAACTTGGTTCCCTTGGCGATCAGCGCCTCGATCTCGGCGTCGCTGGCGTGGCCGAGCTTGATCCACTGGAGGCGGGCCTTGCCGTAACTGGCCGCGTCCTCCTGAATCCACTTGGCGGCGTAGAGCGTCCCCGCCGACAGGTCGCCCTCTTTGTCTGCCACGAACATGGCGCGGATCACATCGTCCCCGTCGTCGCCCATGTAGACGGTCTTGCGGTCGCCCATCACGTCGCCCAGCTCGAACGCCAGACGGCCCATCGAGAAATGCTTGACCGCCTGGGTCGAGCCGTCCGGGCTCACGGTCACCTCGACCAGGTAGCCGTACATATACGGATTGGCCCCGCCTTCGGCGACGAGTTTGCCCGGCGTGCCGCGATAGAGGTTCATCGGCTCCAGCGGTGTCTTCTCGTAGACCGACGCATCCGGTTCGTATTCCTCGCTGCCGAGGTGCGTCATCCACGGCGTGGTGGAGCCGTTGCAGGGAATCCACAGCCCCCCGACGGCGGAGAAATCGATGTTGGACAGTTTCACCGGGGTCAGCTTGCCGGTCTGCGGGTCCTGGTCGAGCACCGTGAGATTCATGGCCATGGGCAGCAGGGCGTACAGATCGACCGGCGGCTTGGTGGGATCGACGTTTTGACCTTCGGTGTCGTACTCGAAGTGGTTGACGAGAAACAGCGGATTGCCCTTGACGCCGTCCGCCTTGGCGTTCGGGATCAGCAACAGGGAAGCGCCATCGGGACCCGCCGACCGGAACGGGCCGAGCGCCACGTTGCCCTTGGCATCCGGGGCCGACCGCAGCAACGGCTTGCCGTCCCGATCGACGATGAGGCCGGCGTACCAGCCGTTGAGGAAGTCGCCCGAGCGGTGCAGCACGTTATAGCTCAGGGGGAAGGTTTGCTTGGAGCCGTCGGTCAGGGTGACCACCGCTGCCGAGGTCGTGTAGGGAGCGACCCTCTCCATGTCGGTGGCGGGGGCCGGAGTCGCAGTGAATTCGACCGACTTGACCTTCGGCGAGGTCGGGTCCGCCGCGCTGGCGACGGCGGGAGCAAACGCCGCGCAACACAGCAGGGCCGTGGAACTGGCAAGGAGCGCTTTGAGCATCATGTGGAGTCCCTGGAGACTGGTGGGTGGACAGACGCCACGATACCCGAGGGCGGTGACATCCAAGTGAAGGTCAGGAGATTTAGAGCTTGGCGAGCTTCCATTGCCCGAAGTATTGTTAGGGCTCGCTGCACCGACCGATAACAATCCGGGAAATTCGCCATGAACGCCCTTGTCGCTTCATCGCTCGCGCTCGGCTTGATGCTGGGCATGCTGGTACTGCTGGAAATCGGCCGACGAATAGGCAACCGTCGGCTGGCGAACGATCCCGAGGGCGCGCGGGCGGGCACCGGCACGGTCGAGGGCGCGGTCTTCGCCCTGCTGGGTTTGCTGATCGCCTTCACCTTTTCGGGCGCGGCCTCGCGCTTCGACGCGCGCCGGGATTTGATCGTCCAGGAAACCAACGCCATCGGCACCGCCTACCTGCGGCTCGACCTGCTGCCGGCCGGCGCGCAGCCGGCGCTGCGGGACCTGTTCCGGCGCTATGTCGATTCTCGGTTGGAGACGTATCGCAAGATGCCCGACTTGCGAGCGGTGAAGCTGGAATTTGACCGCTCCATCGCGTTGCAGGGAGAAATCTGGACCCAGGCGGTCGCCGCCGGCCGGCTGGAGGGTGCGCCACCCCCGGCCGCGATGCTGCTGCTGCCCGCCCTCAACGATATGATCGATATCACCACCACCCGGACCATGGCGGTGCGAATGCACCCGCCGCTCGTGATTTTCGCGATGCTGTTCGGGCTGGGGCTGGTCAGCGCGCTGCTGGCCGGTTACGGCATGGCCGGCGGCAAGTCGCGCAACTGGTTGCACATGATCGGTTTCGCCGCCGTGATGGCGGTGGCGGTTTACGTCATTCTCGACATCGAATTTCCCCGCCTGGGCCTGATTCGAGTCGATGCCTTCGATCAGGCCCTGGTAGAACTGCGAGCGAGCATGAAATGAACATCACCACCCTCGGCGAACCCCGCTTCGTTTCCCCCCAGCGGCGCACGGTGAGCGACCGCGCCCGCGTGACCTCCCATCTGGTCCGCGATCCCGACGCGCCGCCGACGGAGGAGCTGCTGTTCGAGCTGGCCGGCCCGCGCGCCCGGCTGTTCTTCGATCCCGCCCAAACCCGCGCCGGCATCGTCACTTGCGGCGGGCTGTGCCCCGGCCTGAACAACGTCATTCGCTCGCTGTTTCTGGAGCTGTATCACGGCTATGGGGTGAAGGACGTGCTCGGTTTTCGCGACGGCTATCGGGGGCTCGACCCGACTCGTGGCCGAGAGCCGTTCGCGCTGACCCCCGAATTCGTCCACGACATCCACAAGGACGGCGGCACCGTGCTGGGCACCTCGCGCGGGCCGGTCGATGTCGGCGTCGCCGTGGACAATCTCATCCGGCGCAACGTCAATATTCTGTTCACGGTCGGCGGCGACGGCACCCAGCGCGGCGGCAACGAGTTTTTCCAGGAAGCGCAACGGCGCGGCCACCCGCTGGCCGTGGTCGGCATCCCCAAGACCATCGACAACGACGTGGCTTTCGTCTCGCGCACCTTCGGTTATCTGACGGCGATCGAGGAAGCCGCGAAAGTCCTGCATTGCGCCCACACCGAGGCGCACAGCGTCCATAACGGCATCGCTCTGGTGAAGCTGATGGGCCGCGAGGCCGGTTTTATCGCCGCCGGCGCGACCGTTGCCAGCCAGGATGTTAATTTCACCTTCGTCCCCGAGGTCCCGCTCCAGCTCGACGGCGAAAACGGCTTTCTCGCCGCGTTGAAGCGGCGGATTCTACAGCGGGCGCACGCGGTCATCGCGGTGGCCGAGGGCGCCGGCCAGGCCTTGCTGGCGGCGAGCGAGGTGGAGCGCGACGCCTCGGGCAACCTCAAGCTCCAGGACATCGGCCCGTTCCTGCGCGAGCGCATCGAGCGGTACTTCAAGGCGGAAGGAATTCCGGTCACGCTGCGCTACATCGACCCGAGCTATCTGATTCGCAGCGTCCCGGCCGACGCCGAGGATGCGATTCTCTGCGATTTCTTCGCCCGCAACGCCGTCCACGCCGCGCTGGCCGGCAAAACCGGCCTGGTGATCGGCCTGCTGCACGACTCCTTCATCCATGTGCCCATCGAGTTGCTCGCCAGCCAGAGAAAACGCCTGGACCTGGACGGCCCCGCTTGGCGCGCGGTGCTGGCCGCGACCGGCCAGAACATGGACGCGGTCCCCGGCGGACAGTGAGCGAAAGCGGCTCGATCCTTCTGCGAGCGACCGATCCTCGACTCGCCTTGCCGGTGGCCGAGCCGGCATTGGCAACCGGACGCCAGCGGCCAATCGGCCCGGCGGATGGCCGAAAGCCGCCGCCGCGCCGGGTCCGTTTGGGAGTGGCTGGCGCGAATCATCTAGAACGCCATGGCCGATGGGCGTTCGCCGAATGTGCGGCGGTGGAGGAAATCGAGACGGTGTTCGGCCGGCGGTTGGTGGGTTTTGCCCGGGGCGGAAACGACGGTGGATTCCCCCCGTTCCGCCGAAACCCTGTTATAGTCGGCAAAGCGCGGTTGTCCGAGCGCCAAATATTTTTTCCGTCAATATGTTAGACATTTTAGGGAACGCTTATGCTGATCCGTGTGGGATACGACATCATCTTCGAGCATCCGGCGCCGACGCCGATCATCGCGATGCTCTACCTCCATCCCTCACGCGGGCCTTCGATCCGTCGGGGCGAATACTTGCTCGTCGAGCCGCCGGTGCCGGTCAGCGAATACACCGACGCTTTTGGCAATCGTTGCGGCCGCCTGCTCGCGCCGGCCGGTCCGATGCGGTTTTGGAACGATGCGGTGGTCGAGGACGACGGCCGGCCGGACTGCCAGAATCCCGCCGCCGAACAGCATGAAATCCACGACTTGCCGGACCAAATCCTGACGTTTTTGCTGCCGAGCCGCTACTGCGAAGTGGATCGCATGGTGGATATCGCTTGGCAGCTTTTCAGCGCGGTGCCGAAGGGTTGGGCGCGGGTGCAGGCGATCTGCGATTTCGTCCACAACCACATCCAGTTCGATTACATGCAGGCCCGCAAGACCCGCACCGCCTACGACGTTTATCAGGAGCGGGTCGGCGTCTGTCGCGACTACACGCACTTGGCCGTCACCTTGTGCCGCTGCCTGAATATCCCGGCCCGATATTGCACCGGCTATCTGGGCGACATCGGGGTGCCGGTGACGGGTCCGATGGATTTCAGCGCGTGGTTCGAGGCGTACCTGGACGGTCGCTGGTACACCTTCGATCCGCGCAATCACGCGCCGCGCATCGGCCGGGTGCTGATGGCCTATGGTCACGATGCCGCCGACGTGGCGCTGCTGACCTCCTTCGGCCCGAGCCGGTTGGAGCGGTTCACCGTGTGGGCCGACGAAGTGGGCGAGGAAGCCCTGGCTCCGGTCCCGAGCGAGCCATCCTGACGGGGCCGGTCAGCGATTTCCTTGCGCGGGGCGCTAGCGCGATGAAACCCTGACGCCCGAACGAGTGGCCCGGGAATCCGGGTCGGTTAGAAGCGGGCCACCATTATTTCTTCGCGCCATAGACTTGTTCCCGGGTAAACACTTTTTCGGCGATCAGGGTGCCGTCGATATTGGCCTTGGTGATGGAAACCACGGGAGTGACGACGGTCGGAACTTTGGTGAAGCCGTTATCGATCAGCGCGAATCGCAAATCTCCCTGGCTCGCCTCCTTGGCGATAGCCTCGGCCGGCTTGCTGGGATTTTTGGCGATCTCGACCGCGATTTCGGCGGCCTTGAACGCCAGAGGCTCGATCTTCTTCCAGATGTCCATCGCTTGCTTGCCCTGGACGATGTATTGAACGTTCTTCAAATCCGCGTCCGACCCGGCGACAAAGGTTTTTTCCGCGTTCGCCAGCCCTTCCAGGTCCAGCGACGCGACCACCCCGCTGGCCAATCCGCTGTTGTTGCAGACAAAAGCATCCACTCGGTTATTGTGCTTCAACAGCAAATTGCCGGTTGTTTCGGCGGCTCGGTCGGGCGACCAATCGACGTGCGCGATTTGCGCGATCAGCTTTAAGCCAGGATTTTTTTGAATCGTGTCCAGAACGCCTTGGCTCATGGCCGTCGCGTTCGAATCGCCGGGTTGTCCCATGATGAGCGCGACGCTTCCTTCCACTTTCCCGCGTTTCTCCTGAAACCATTTCACCATCGCCTCTCCCTGCAATTGACCGACTGCCCAGCTATCCTGCATCACCATAATATCCAGAGGGCCATTGGTCAGCAGCGAGTCATAACCGACAACCTTGACCCCCTTTTTGTTCGCCAAACGCACCAGTGCGCCCGCAGTGCCGGTATTGACCGGCTGGAGCACGATCACCTGACAGCCTTCATCCAGCATTTTTTCAAACTGCTGTAGCTGAGTCAGCTCGTTATTTCCGCTGGAGTCGAACAGGACTTGCGCGCCCAACGACTCTGCATGAGCGATGAACCGCGCTTTGTCGGTCTGATAGCGCTCTTCCTGCATGGTTTTGAGCAAAAAACCGATTTTGACAGCCGGTTCGGCCGCTTCCGCGCCGGGCCGAAAAATCGACAGCGCTGTCAACAGAATGGAAAGCCCCATGATTTGGGCCATGGAAAAAAAAAGGCTTTTTAACGCGCGCGCTAGCTTTGACATGTGCATGATATCCACTGGGTAAAGTTGACGAACGAACCAGCCAAAGAAGCAGATATTGACTCCGCTCATCCAATTGGCCATTACCCGCGCTTCTTCTTGCTCAACACGTCGAACCATACCGCCAGAATGATGATGAGGCCCTTGATGATGAGCTGGTAGAAGGTCGGCACTTCCAGCAAGCTCATACCGTTGTTCAGCACGCTGATGATAAATGCGCCGATGACGGTGCCGACGATGGTGCCGACTCCACCCGAAAAGCTCGTTCCGCCGATAATGACGGCCGAGATCGCATCGAGTTCGAACATGTTGCCCAGATTGGGGGATGCGCCATTCAATCGCGACGCCAACAGGATGCCGGCCAAGGCCGACAAGGTGGTAATGATGCAATAGATGGCGAGCTTCATCCGGTAGATATTGATTCCCGACAGCCGTGCCGCTTCCTCGTTGCCGCCCATCGCGTAAATCCTGCGCCCGAATTTGGTGTTCTGGAGCACGAAAGTCCCGAAGAACACGATCACCGCGAAAATCGCGACCGGGTAAGGTAATCCCCGATAAGTGAAGGCATACAAGGTGATACCGCCGGCAAGCAGGGTAACGGCCGTCGCGGTAATCAGCTCTTGCCGCTTGACCTCGACGCCGTATTGCTGTTTCTGTTTCAAATCGCGATATTGCGAAAACAACAGAAATCCCAGAATCACCAATACCACAACCGTGGAGACGGTGACGGAGAAGAACCCGCCGCCGATTTCCGCGAAGGTGGCATCGGTGACGGGCACCGAACCGCCGCCGGAGAGCGTGAGCGCCACGCCCCGGGCAATCGTCATCATGCCTAGGGTAATGATGAAGGGCGGAATATTGTAATGCGCGATCCAAAAACCATTCCAAATGCCGACCAGAAATCCGGTGAGAAACAAGGTGATCAGGATCGCCGCCCAGATGTTGACGCCGGACTGCATGAGCAGGGTCACGACAATCGCGGCCAGCCCGACGATCGAACCCACCGACAGGTCGATGCCATTGATGATGATGACCAGCGTCATCCCGACCGCGATAATGCCGACGATGGTCGTCTGGCGGGCCAAGTTGGTCAAATTGCGCGGCGTGAAGAACGACTCGTCCCAAAAGCTGAAAATGATCACCAAGACGACCAAAGCGACCAAGGTTCCATTGTCCTTCAAAAATTTCAAAAAGGTTTGCACGGCCTCACCTTGCATGACACTTGGTGCATTTTCGTTGCTGGGCGTGGTAGTATTTGCCATGGTGGTTATCCTTCTTTTTTCCGACTGCCGGTGGCATAGGCCATGATGAGTTCTTTGGTGGCTTGATCGCGCGCCAATTCGGCGACGATTTCCCCCTCGCACATCACCAGGATGCGGTCGCTGATCCCCATGACTTCCGGAAGCTCGGAAGAAATCACGATCACGGTAACCCCATCTTCAACCAATTTATTCAATAAATTGTAAATCTCGACTTTCGCGCCCACGTCGATGCCGCGGGTCGGCTCGTCCAGAATGAGGACTTTCGGTTTGGTGTTGAGCCATTTGGCCAAGATGACTTTTTGCTGGTTGCCGCCGCTGAGCGTGTCGATTTTCACGTCGAGCCCCGGCGTCTTGATCGCCAGCCGTTTCACGTAATCCTGCGCCAGATTCCGTTCCTTGGCCTCGTTGATCACGCCCAACAGATTGGCGACGGTTTCCAGCGAGCTGATCATCATGTTCTGGATGATGCTTTGCCCCAGAATCAGTCCGATGCGCTTGCGGTCCTCGGTGACCAGACCGATCCCCTTTTCGATGGCATCGTGCGGGGAGCGGAAATGCATGAGTTGGTTGTTCAGGAAAACTTCGCCCCGAGCCGGTCCGGGCGGCGCTCCAAAAATACCCGAGACCAACTCGGTCCGTCCCGATCCCATCAAGCCGGAAAAACCGAGAATTTCGCCCTTATAGGCGCTGAACGACGCATTTTTGACTTTCTTCTGGCCGGGAAGATCGGGATTGTCGATTTCGAAGTTCTTGACTTCCAGAATTTTTTCGCCGCGTTGACATTTTCCCTTGGGAAACATGTCTTTGACATCCCGCCCGACCATGCGGCTGATCAGTTGATCCAGCGTGATCTCGGGTATCGGGGTCACGTCGCCGATGGTTTTGCCGTCCCGCAGCACGACCACGCGATCCGCGATTTGCTGGAGTTCTTCCATCTTGTGCGAAATGTACGACATGCACACGCCTTGGCGCTTTAGCTTTCGGATAATTTCGAACAGTGCGTCAACTTCCTTATCGGTCAAGGCGGAGGTGGGTTCATCGAAGACCAAGACATCGGCTTTCTTGGACAGTGCCTTGGCAATTTCCACCATCTGTTGTTTCCCGACCGTCAGATCCTTGACCTTATCCGTCGGTTTAAAATCCTGGATATGCAGTTCGTCCAACAATCGTTGGGTCTCCGCAAACAGCTTGCTCCAATTGATCACTCCAAATGCATTGGTAATTTGTCGATCCAGATAAATGTTTTCGGCGACGGTCAACTCGGGGATCAGGTTCAATTCCTGGTAGATGATCGCCACGCCCGACGCCTCGGCGTCCTTGGTGCTGTAAAACCGCTTTAGCTCCCCCCGCAGATAAATGTCTCCCTGATAGCCGGGATAGGGCCAGACTCCGCTCAGGACTTTCATCAGCGTCAATTTGACCGCGACGATCTCGACCATCAATGCCAGCACTTCTACCGACCGCGCCTCGAAATTGACCTGATCCAAGGCGCGTACTCCGGGGAAGTCCTTGACGATATTTTTCATTTCCAAGACGATTTCGCCCATTCGATTCACTGTCCTTTGATGTTCCGGAAACCTTCGACAAAAAAGCCCACCTCTAAATGTGCCTGAAAGGTGGGCTTCAGCAGATTGTCCTTCGTGGCGCGAAGCGGCTCGATCAGAACCGGTCAGGCATTATTTTTTGCCGTAGACTTGTTATTTGATATAAAGCCCTTCCTTGATGATGGTGGAAGCCAGGTTGTCCTTGGTGATCGGTACGATCTCGGTGACGACGGTGGGCACATCGACGGCGCCGTTGTTGATCGTTTTGTCGACTTTGACGAGGTCGGCGGGCTTCTTGTCGGGATTCTGGGCCAGTTTGACGGCGACTTCTGCGGCCGTCTCCGCCAGGGGTTTGACCTTCTTCCAGATTTCGACGGTTTGCTTGCCCTGCGCCACATACTGGATGTTGGACAGGTCGGCATCGGAACCGGCCACGAATACCTTGTCGGTAC
>RRZU011681582.1_pt1 | contig 16504 bp, 13 predicted proteins | sample 2165561 | NCBI WGS metagenome assembly RRZU01 (sample SAMN10456909, study PRJNA506462) | wastewater metagenome | isolation source: wastewater sludge | place: USA: Moscow, Idaho
CGGATACTTGAGGTCGTAGCCGGTCATCCGGCCGTTGTCGTCCTCGTGCACGATCACCCGCAACCGGTAGGCCTGCGACGGCTTGTTGACCCCGTCGATGTCGGTGACGGTGACCCGCACGGCCACCAGAACGGAGGCGTTGTCGCTCGTCTCGTCGATGCGCTCCAGCGCGGCGCCATTGACGACGGCCTCAGAGCTGGCATGCGTATCGCGGAACATCGACTTGAGATTGTCGACGTTCTGGTTCTGGCTCAGCATGTCCCGCAGCGGTCCGCTGGTCCCGTCGACGAACGTGTTGACGCTCTTGTCGATGTCGTCCTGGGTATAGCTGAACATGTTGACGACGGTCTGCTGCGCGGTGTCGACGAACCGTTGCTGCCGGGCCTCGGCCGCCGCCGCGGCGTGCCGCTGATTGTTCAATTGCCATACGCCCCAACCGAGTCCGGCCGCCAACACCAGGGCGCACAGCGATCCAGCCAGCACGGCGGACCCCAGATTTGGCCGGCGCCGCGGTGGCGGCGCGACGGTCATCGTCATCGACACCTTCGGCGCCGACGTCGGCGCAGCCGCTGGGCCCGCGGCGGTGGTCAGCGTCGCCGAGGCGCCGTCGGCCGATGCCGGGCCGGCGGCGCGTGACGCCCGGCGGCGAACCGGCCGTCCGGGTTCGACGAGCTGCCCCGAGTCCCCGGAATCCGTTGCGGTGTCCGGAGTATCGGCCATCAGGCCTGCCTCGGATCGCTCATGAGATCCACCCAGCTTTCCGCGGGCGATGTCTTCGCGGCGCCTCCAGTGAAGACACCGACGTTGCCCGACGGGTCGATGAACTTGCCGTCCCGATCGTACGTGCCGAAACCGGGCCCACTGGCCTGCGGGGCCTCGGCCGGCAGCGCCGGGGCCGGCACCGGTCCCGGCGGAGGTCCGGGCGCCTCCAGCGGCGGCCGCGCATACGGTGGCACGATCTGGTCCTGCGGGGGGAAGAACGGCCATGGCGGCGGCGCCGGACCGTCGGCCGGAGGCACCGGGAGTGGGAACGGGGCGTTGGGCGCCGGCCCGGGCCCCGGCGTCGCACCGGGCGGTAACTGCACCGACGGCGGACCCGGGTCATAGTCCGCACCGGGCGGGATGAACGGGAACTTGTTGGGCGGCAGAATGTTCCGGCCGTCCTGGACCGGCGTACCGTAGGGGATCGGGGCGCCGCGCCACGGATTGGCAGCCAGCGGCACGAACCCGACCGGATCACGGCACAGCTGCACGGTCGGCGCCCGCTTACCCGGGTACTCCATGCACGGGTAGTTGCGCGCACCGCGCACCACCGTCGGATCATTCTGGGCCGCTTTGCAATACATGTCGGTGGGCAGATTGCGCAGCGTCTCGTCAGCCGGCGAGCGGATCTGGGTGGCCGGCAGGAAACCGACGTTACAGGTCGGCGGGTCACCGAGATCGACCTTGAAGTCCAGCTTGCCGCCCTCGTCGGAGGGCACGCCGCCGGCGACGGTGTTCAGCGCGGCCATCAGTGCGGGAAAGATCACGAACGCCTGCTCGAGCGACTTGTGGTAGATCACCCCGATGCGGCCCAGGTTGGCCAGGTTGGCCGCCAGCATCGGGAAGGTGGGGCGGATGCCGCTGAACGCGGTGTCGACCTCTTGGGCGGCACCCGGTGCATCCTGCAGCAGCGACCGGAACTGCGGATCCGCGCCGTTGAGGTTGTTGGTCAGCCGGGCCAGCCCGTCGGCCAGGCTGCGAATGTCGTCGCCACTGCGGAGCTGGGCGTCCAGGAACGGACCCGCCTGGTCGATGAGTTTGGTGGTCTCGTCCACGTGCGCGTTGGCGGTGTCGATGATCACCCGGGACGACTGGATCAGCCGAGCCAGTTCGGGCCCGGATCCGTTGAACGCCTTGAAGGTCTCCGACAGCAGATCCTTGAGCCGGGCGTTGTCGATGCTGCTGACGAGTTGATCGGCCTGCGCGAGCAGGTCAGCGACGTCCTGTCCGACGAAGGTCCGGTTCTGGCCGATGGTGTCACCGTCGCGCAACATTGCCGTCGACCCCTGCGGCTGCTTCGGGGGCACCAGATCGATGTACTGCTCGCCGACCGCGGACACGCTCTTGACGGTGGCGGTGACGTTCTCGGGGACCGGGGTGTTGCTGTTGAGCCGCATGTTGGCCACCACGCCATCGTGGTTGAGCCCCAGCTGCTCGACACGGCCGATCGTGACGCCGCGATAGGTGACGTTCGCGTTGGGGTAGATGCCGCCACCGGTGGCGAATTCGGCATTCACCTTGTAGGTGCCCAGCCCCAGCTTCGCGGGCAGATGCAGGAAGAACACCGAGATGGCACCCACCGCGAGCACGGTGACGAGGGCGAAGATCGCCAGCTGGATTCGGGTCAGACGGGTCAGCATCAGTGCGGCTCCGACGTCTGGGTGGCGGTGCCCGGCGGGATCTTGAACGGATCGGCGGCCTGACCGGACAGATTGGCCATGGCACCCAGCAGCATGTCGGGCGGGTTGACCACCTCGGAGAGCCGCTTCATGTTCGGATCGAGCGCCGGGTTGGTCGTGAACACCGTCTCACCGAGGCGGCGCAGCGTGAGGTCGAAGGTGACGAACACGTTGAGGTAGTCACCCCGCACCGCCTGCCGGAGGTACTTGTAGTGGAACGGGAACGTCGGCAGGAATGACAGGTCCTTGATGAAGTAGTACGAATAGTCGTTGAGCGCCTTGACCGCCGGGTAGAGGTCCTTGAAATCGGCGGCGAAGTCGTCCTTGGTCTTGGCCAGCACGTCGGCCGCGACGGTGCCCACCCGGCGCAGCGCCGCGAAGGCGTCGACGATGTTGGCCCGGTTGGCACTGAGGACCTGCAGCGCGCCCGGCAACGTGTCCAGTGCGCGGCCCAGGCTGTCCTTGTTGGACGCCAGGATCCCGGCGAACCGGTTGAGCCCATCGGCGGCGGCGATGATGTCGTTGGTCTGCTGCGCCAGCGAGTCGGTCAGCTGCGCCAGCTTGGGGATCAGGTCGGTGAAGCTGCCGGCGCGGCCGGCCACCGCGGCGTACGCCTCGTCGGTGATGTCCTGCAACGCCGCCAGATTGCCCTTGTTCACCACCATGCCCAGTGAGGACAGCACCTCTTCGGTGGTCGGGTAGCGCCCGGTCCGGGAGATCGGGATGGTGGAACCCTCGGCCAGCTTGCCGGTCCCGGCTTCGGTTGCCGGGGCGGACAATTCGATGTGTTGGGAACCCAGCAGCGACGTCTGCGCCACCTTGGCCATCGCGTTCGCAGGCAGTTTGACGTCGCGATCCAGCGACACCTTCACCGCCGCGAAGAACGTGCCGTCGGCCCGCTGCACCGCCTCGATGCCGGACACGCTGCCGACCGTCACGTCGTTGACCATCACCGGAGAGTTCTGCGGCAGTGTCGCCACGTCGGGGAGTTCCACGTTGATGGTGTAGGACCCCCGGCCGTGCCCACTGGTCCCCGGCATGTCGACGGAGTTCAGCCCGCCGAACGAGCAGCCGGCCAGCAGGACCGCGCCGCAGCCGACCGCCGTCGCGCCGTACCCGACACGGAAAACCTTGGCGTGCAATACCTTCTTATCGCCGGTCATCGGCCACCTCCAGCCGCCGGCGCGGCGGGTGCCGGACCGGGAGCCGGTCCGGATCCCAGCACGGTCGCGGGTCCGGGCGAGATCTGGCCCTGCACCGCCGGCGGCGGGAGCACCAGGTCGCCCAGCGTCGCACCGGGCGGGATCACCGGCGGGGCCACCCCGGGCGACGACTGCCACTGCAGGTACGGCACCGGCGTCTGGGCCTTGGCCTGCGTCTCCGGGGTGTCGTAGATGACCTGACCCTTGTACGCGGTGATGCTGTTGATCGGGTGGAACAGCACGGGTGGGAAGTTCATCGTCAGCCGGCGCAGCACCGGGGCCATCCGCTCGCGGCAGATCTCGGCGCGCTTGTAGTTGTCGGGGTTGGCGCCGGTCTCGAAGTTGCCGCCGCAGATGAACTGCACCGGGTTGGCGAAGTTCGGCAGTGACAGCACACCCGCCACCGTTCCGACGGACGGGTTGTAGATGTTGTAGAAGTTGGCCAGGCCGTTCGGCGTGACATGCAGGACCTGCTCGATGTCGTCGTGTTGGTCCGAGAGGATCTTGGTGAACTGCGCGAGCTGATCGACCGAACTGATCAGTGCTTTGTTGTTGTCCTTCAACAGGTTCCGGACATCCACCAGCGCCTTGTCCAGGGTACTCAGGGTGGCGTCGAGGCCCGTCGTGCTGTCGGCGAGCACCTGGGAGCCCGCGGCGACGTGGTTCGAGAACTGCACGATCTGCTCGGTGCTCGGCGACAGGGCGTTGACCAGGATCTGCAGGTTCTTGACCGTGCCGAACAGGTCTCCGCTGGAATCGCCGAGCCGTCCGGCGGTCTGGGACAGCTCGCGCAGCGCGGCGCGGAACGAGTCGCCGTTGCCGTCGAACGTGGTGGCCGCCTGATCGACGAACTTGCTCAACGGGCCCTGCAACCCACCGTCCTTGGGGCCGAGTTGGGCCGACAGGTCGGACAGTTCCTTCTTGACCTCGTCCCATTCGACGGGCACCCCGGTGCGGTCCAGCCCGATCGTCCCGCCGTCGGCCAGGGTCGCCCCGCGGCTGGCGGCGTCGTAGGCGGGCGTCAGCTGAACGAACCTGGCCGCCACCAGGTTCGGCGAGATGATGATCGCCCTGGCATCCGCGGGTACCTGCACCTCGTCGCGAACCGACATCGTCACCTTGACGTCCTCGGCGCGCGGCTCGACCGATTCGATCTTGCCCACCGGCACGCCGACCACTCGAACATCGTCACCGGGATAGAGGCCCACCGCCGATGAGAACAACGCGACCACGGTGTGGGTCTTGCGGTGCGGCCACAGCAGCAACATCCCGGCCAGCGCGACAGCCAGCAGCACGGCGGTCAACCCGACGAGCCAACCGCGGGCGCCGGAGTTTCGGGTGCGGGATTCGGTCATGGCGTCTTCGGCCTCAGGATCAGGCGTTCGGCGATCAAGCCCTTCAGGTAGTCCGAGAGGCTGTCTGGCAGCTTGCCCGGCTGGAAATAGCTGTCCAGCAACACTTCCGAGATGGTCGCCGGCGGCAGGCCGTAGAGGTTGATCTGGAATCCGGGGGCCGAGCCCACGACCTCGCCCAGCGCGGTGGCATAGGGGGGCAGCCGCTTGAGAGCCTCGCTGATGTGGTCGCGCCGCGAGTTCAGGTTCTCCATCACCTTGTTCAGCTGCACCAGCGCGGGACCGAATTCCTTCTGGTTGTCGGCCGTGAAGCCGGAGATCTGTTGGGAGACATCGTCGATCCCGGCGATCAGGTTCGACAGCGCCTGGCGCCGCTCGTCCAGGGCGGCAAACAGCTGATTGCCATCGACCACCAGCTGGTTCACCTGTCCGGCCCGGTCTGCGAGCATCTTGGTGACCGACCGGGCGTGGCCCAGCAGGTCGCCCAGCGCCTCGTCGCGGTTGTTCAGGGTGCGCGACAGGCCGGCCAAGCCGTCGAGTGCGCCGCGCAGTTGCGGCGTGGCGTCGGCCAGGGTGTCGGTCAGGATGGACAGGGCCTGCTCGAACTTCGGCTTGTCCAGCGCCGCGGTGTTCTCACCCAGATCCTGCAGCGCGGTGCTCAGCGTGTACGGAGTTGTGGTGCGGCCCAACGGGATCGTGGTGGCCGAGCCGCCGCCGGCCGGGGTGATCTCCAGCAGCTTCTCACCCAGCACGGTCTCGGTCTTGATCGCGGCCAGGGACTGCTCACCCACCCGGACCTTGCGGTCGACGGTGAACCGCACCTTGGCCGCGGTACCGGCCAGGCCGACGGATTCGACGTGGCCGACCTTGATGCCCGACACGTTGACGTCGCTGCCGGGCGAGATGCCGGCGGCGTCGGTGAAGTACGCCTCGTAGGTCTTGCCCTGCGGCCAGAACGGCAGGCCGGTGTAGCCGAACGAGATCAACACGAGGCTGGCCACCACGAAGATGCCCAGAATTCCGGTTCGGACGGGATTGTGCCCGTCGTCAGCTGTCCTTGGCAGGAGCGCACCTCCCCTTGGACGGGTCCGGCGGTCCACCGAACGGGATCAGCACGTCGCTGCCCGCGGGTCCGTTGATCTTCATCCGGATCGAGCAGTAGTAGATGTTGAAGAACGAGCCGTACGCGCCGAGGGCGTTGAGCCGCAGGTAGTTCTCCGCCAGCGGCTCGATGACCGCGTTCACGTCGTCCTGCCGGTCGTTGAGCGCCTGGGACAGCGGGCGCATGTTCTCGATCACGGCCTGCACCGGACGGCGGCCCTTGGTGAGCATGTCGGTGAGATCCGCCGAGGCCGACGCCAGCGGCGGGATCGCGCCGGCGATCGGGTCGGACCCCTGCGCCAGCCCGCTGATCAGCTGCTGCAGCTTGTCCACCGAGGTGTCGAACTGAGCGCCCTTGTCGTCGACGGTCTTCAGCACCGTGTTGAGGTTGTTGATCACGTCGCCGATCAGCTGATCGCGTGCCGCCAGATCGGTGGTGAACGAGCTGGTGCTCGACAGCATCTGGGAGAGCGCCCCGCCCTGGCCCTGGAGCAGTTCGATCACCGCGTTGCTGACCTCGTTGACCTTGTTCCCGTCGAGGCCCTTGAGCACCGGCCGCAGACCGCCGAGCAGCGCGTCGAGATCCAGCGCCGGTTGGGTGTTGGGTTCGGCGATGGTCGACCCCGGCGCCAGCTTGCGCAGATCCCCTGGGCCCGAGGTGATTTCGAGGAACCGGTCACCCACCAGATTCTCGTACCGGATCAGCGCGCGGGTGGACGTGTAGAGCTGGTAGCGCTTGTTCACGTCGAACGTGACATCGACGGAATTGTCCGGGGCCAGCGCGATGTCGGTCACGGTGCCGACCGGCACGCCCGCGATCCGGACGTCCTGACCGGTCTTGAGCCGTGACGCGGTGCTGAACTTGGCGTGGTAGGTGTTGGTCGACGAGAACCGGAACTCGCCGAACACCACGATCAGCCCGGCGGCCACCAGCAGCATGGCGAGCGTGAAGATGCCGACCTTGACCGCCGTCGAATTTGATTTCATCAATACCGGTCCCGTTCCGCGAAGGCCCCGTTGAACAGGAACTGCAGGGTGGACGGTGCGTCGAACTGCAATTCGGTGTTCGGCTCGTAGGGCACGTAGGCGTTATCGGTCACCACGAACGGGGTGTGGTACGAGGAGCCGCCGAGTTGCTTGCTCGGAACATTTGGCAGGCCACGGCAGTTCGGTCCGCCGGAGGCGTTGACGATCGGCAGGCTCTCCGGATACGTGTAGGCCGGAGCGCCGGGGATGAAGCTGGACGACACGAACAACCCGGGCCGCACACCACCGATGATGGGCGCGAACTTGTCGACCGCGACCGCCGTGCCCTGCAGGACGCAGCCGAACTCCGGTGAGTAATCGGCCACCACCTTCAGCGGGGCACGGACCCGGTTGATCGCCGCGACGTAGTCGTCGGCCGCCGGCGCGAACGCGTCGTAGGCGTTGTTGGCCAGCCCCGTGGTGGCCAGCAGCGTCGCATTGAGGTTGTCCTGCTGATCGACGATGGTGTTGGAGATCTTCGGCGCGTTGTTGAGCACGGTCACCAGATCCGGGCCGATGTCGCCGTAGATGTCGGCCACGGCCGCCGTCTGCGCCAGGTCGCTACGCAGGGTCGGCAGCTTCGGATTAACCTGGGACAGCAGGGTATTCAGGCCCGCCAGGGTGGCGCCGATGTTGTCGCCGTTGTTGCGCAGGCCCTCGCCCAGCGCGGTCAGCGTCGCATTCAGCTCGACGGGGTCGATCTTGTGCAGCACGTCGGTCAGCGTCTGGAACAACGTGTTCACCTCGAGCTGCACCGACGACGCCGCCACTGTGGCGCCGTCGCGCAGCGATGAGCCCGACGGTGTGGCCGGCGGCTGGAACTCCACCGACTTCGCGCCGAACACGGTGTTGCCGGCGATGCGCACCTCGGCGTTCGACGGGATGTACGGCATGTGCCGGCGGTCGATGGACAGCGTGAGCCGGGCCTGATCGCCGGCATACGAGATGTCGGTGACCTTGCCGACCTGGATGCCGCGGTACTTGACCTTCGCGTCACGTTCGGTGACCAGGCCCGCCCGCGGCGCCATGACGGTCACCCTGTTGGTCGCGGTGAACGCGGACGAGTAGGCCAGCACGGTGAATACGACGGCCGCCAGGATCAGGCCGGCCAGGATCGCCGCCGCCACCCGCACACGGGTCCGCCCACTGTTCACGTCCGACATCGCGCCCCGCTAACCCGACAGGTTGAAGTTGCCGGAGCCGCCGTAGACGGCCAGGGAGATGAGCAGGGTGATCACCACGACGACGACGAGCGAGGTGCGCACCGCCTTGCCCACCGCTATACCCACACCCACCGGGCCGCCGGACGCGTTGTAGCCGTAGAAGGTGTGCACCAGCATGACGGCGATGGACATGACGATGGCCTGCAGGAACGACCACAACAGGTCGGTCGGGATCAGGAAGGTATTGAAGTAGTGGTCGTACAGGCCCGAGGACTGGTCGTTGATGAACACCGTGGTGAAGCGCGCGGCGAAGAAGGCCGCGAGCACCGACAGCGAGTACAGCGGGATGATCGCGATCAGGCCCGCGACGATCCGGGTGGACACCAGGTAGGACACCGAGTGCACCGCCATCGACTCGACGGCGTCGATCTCCTCGGCCACCCGCATGGCCCCGAGCTGGGCGGTGGTGCCGGCGCCGATGGTCGCCGCCAGGGCGATCCCGGCCACTACCGGCGCGACGATGCGGACGTTGAGGAAGGCCGACAGGAACCCGGTGAGCGCTTCGATGCCGATGTTGCCGAGCGAGGAGTAGCCCTGGACGGCGATGACACCGCCGGAGGCCAGGGTCAGGAAGGTCGCCACCCCGACCGTCCCGCCGATGATCGCGAGCGCACCCACACCCATGGTCATCTCGGCGATCAGCCGGACCGTCTCCTTGCGGTAGCGGGTCAGCGCGTTGGGGATGTAGCGCATCGACTCGCCGTAGAACAGCGCCTGCTCGCCGAAGCCGTCGACCGCCTGGGGGAAGCCGCGGAACAGCCGCCGGAACCGGTAGGTGGCGTCGTAACTCATCGCGCCACCTCCATCGGCCCATTCGCTCCCCGCGCTACGCGTCGCTCGCTCATCGCGCCAGCATCCGCACGCCGATGGCGGTCATGATCACGTTGATGACGAACAGGCAGATGAACGCATAGACGACGGTTTCGTTCACGGCGATGCCCACGCCCTTGGGACCGCCCTGCACGGTCAGCCCGCGATAGCAGCCGACCAGCCCGGCGACCACGCCGAACAGCAATGCCTTGATCTCGGCGAGGATCAGTTCGGGCAGCCCGGTCAGCACGGTGAGGCCGTTGATGAAGGCACCCGGGTTCACGCCCTGCAGGAACACGGAGAACACATAGCCGCCGGCAATGCCGATCGCACAGACCAATCCGTTGAGCAGCAGGGCGACGAACGTCGACGCCAGCACGCGCGGCACCACCAGTCGGTGGATGGGATCGATGCCCAGCACCCGCATCGCGTCGATCTCCTCGCGGATGGTACGGGCGCCGAGGTCCGCGCAGATGGCCGTCGCACCGGCACCGGCGACCACCAGCACGGTGACGACCGGGCCCAGCTGGGTGATGGTGCCGAACGCGGTGCCCGCTCCGGACAGGTCGGCGGCGCCGATCTCGCGCAGCAGGATGTTGAGGGTGAAGGCAACCAGGACGGTGAACGGAATGGAGACCAGCAGCGTGGGGATCAGCGATACCCGCGCGATCATCCAGGTCTGATCGAGGAATTCACGGAGTTGGAACGGCCGCCGGAACATCTCCCGGAAGGTGTCGATCGACATCTCCATGAAGCCGCCCACAGCCCGGGCTGGAACCGCGAGCTGTGCGAGCAACCTTCGGTTCCCTTCTCCCGGGGAACGGTCCGGAAACCGGATCCGCTGCCCTGTGGCGAATTTTGCATAGATTCCGCTCGGTTGTCCGGAACAAGGTCCGGACGGGCCGACGGTCCTAGGCGCGACGGCAATCCTAACTAGAACAAGTTCGCAGTGTCAAAGAACGGACAAAATCATCAATTGTCCTTATTTTTGCAGCTCAGAGCCACTGTGCTGCAGATCATTCTAGAACACGTTCTAGTCGATGTGCGGCGCTGCTGGCGACCAGCGGTACCGCCCGTTATGTGTACCGCCGGTCAGGCGTCGAGCAACCCGATCGACGAGAACATGCGACGAGGATCGCGGTCGGCAAAGTACCCACTGATCGCATCGCCGAGGTCGTCCGGCCTCCACGCCTCGCCCACGGCGTCGAATCGCTGCTCGAGCACCGGCGCGGCGACCAGTCCGATCGACGGTCCGTAGACGACGAATACCTGCCCGTTCACCTCGGCCGCGGCCGGGGAGGCCAGGAAGCGGACCAGGGTCACCACATGCTCCGGGGACAGCGGATCGACCTGGCCCGTGGTCGGGTCGGGCGCCTCGCCGAACGTCTCGGCCGTCATCGGCGTGCGGGCCCGCGGGCAGATCACGTTCGCGCGCACGCCGTACCGGCCCAGCCCACGCGCGGCTGACACCGTCAGCGCGGTGATGCCAGCCTTGGCCGCGCCGTAATTGGCCTGCCCCGGCGGGCCGCCCAGACCGGCCTCCGACGAGGTGTTCACCAACCGGCCGTACACGGTGCCCTGCCCGTCGTCGCCGCCGCCCTTGGCCTTGTCCCGCCAGTAGGTCGCCGCGTTGCGGGTCAGCAGGAAGTGCCCGCGTAGATGGACCGCGATGACCGCGTCGAAGTCCTCGTCGGACATGTTGAACAGCATCCGGTCCCGGGTGATGCCCGCGTTGTTCACCACGATGTGCAGGCCACCGAGGCCGTCGGCGGTGGCGACCAATTCATCGGCGGTGGACCGGGCGCTAATGTCACCGGGCACGGCGACGGCTGTGGCCCCCAGCGCCGAGATCTCGGCCGAGACGTCGGACTTGTCCAGCGCTGCGGCCATGTCGTTGACGACGACCGTGGCGCCCGCGGCCGCCAGCCCGACCGCTTCCGCGCGGCCCAGCCCCGCGGCGGCACCGGTGACGACGGCGACCTTCCCGGACAGATCGATATCACTCAACTTACGAATACCTCTAGTCTTTTTCGGTCAGTGCGGCACGCGGGCACTCGGCCACCGCCTGCTTGGCCAGTTCTTCCTGATCGGCGGGAATCACGTCGACCTTCATGACGGCGTAATCGTCGTCGTCGAGATCGAACAGGTCCGGAGCAATTCCCACACAGATCGCATTGCCTTCGCACCGATCGCGATCGACTTCCACGCGCATGATGATCTCCTCACTGGCTCCCGCCGGCCCGGTGGATTCGAGTTGTCGAATACGACACCCTTGGCTTCCACCGGATCAGTCTTGCACCCTTCTGGACCCCAAGACTAGAACGTGTTACAACCAGGAATGCAATCGGGCAGAGTTCCCGAGGTCGCCCCAGGAGTGAGGAAGCGCGATGCGGATCGGCTACACCCCCGAGCAGGAGGAGCTGCGCCGCGAACTGCGCGCGTACTTCACCAAGCTCATGACGCCGGAGCGCGCCGAGGCGCTGGCGTCCAACGACGGCGAGATGGGCCGCGGGAACGTCTACCGCGAGACCGTCGCCCAGATGGGCAAGGACGGCTGGCTGACGCTGTCGTGGCCCAAGGAGTTCGGCGGCCAGGAGCGGCCCCCGATGGACGGCCTGATCTTCAACGACGAGGCCGCCATCGCCAATGTGCCGGTGCCGTTCCTGACCATTAACAGCGTCGCGCCGACCATCATGAATTTCGGGTCCGAGGAACAGAAGAAGTTCTTCCTGCCCAAGATCGCCGCGGGTGATCTGCACTTCTCCATCGGCTACTCCGAACCGGGTGCCGGCACCGACCTGGCGTCGCTGCGCACCACCGCGGTGCGCCATGGTGACTTGGCTACCGGGGAATACATCGTCAACGGCCAGAAGATGTGGACGTCGCTGATCGCCTATGCCGACTACGTCTGGCTGGCGGTCCGCACCAACCCCGAGGCCAGGAAACACCGTGGTATCTCGATGCTGATCATGCCCACCACGGCCGAGGGCTTCTCCTGGACGCCGGTGCACACCATGTCGGGTGTCGACACCAGCGCCACCTACTACCAAGATGTGCGTATTCCGGTGACCAACCTGGTCGGCGAGGAGAACGCGGGCTGGAAGCTGGTCACCAACCAGCTCAACCACGAACGCGTCGCGCTGTCGTCGGCGCAGCCGATCTTCCTGGCGCTCGAGGGCGTTCGCGAGTGGGCGCAGAACACCAAGGATGTGCACGGTAAGCGCCTGATCGACTCCGAATGGGTTCAGCTGAACCTGGCCCGGGTGCACGCCAAGGCCGAAGTGCTCAAGCTGATCAACTGGGAACTCGCCTCGACCGAATCGGCGCCGTCGCCGGCCGACGCCTCGGCGGCCAAGGTCTACGGCACCGAACTGTCCACCGAGGCCTACCGGCTGCTGATGGAGGTGCTGGGCACCGCGGCCACCCTGCGTCCCGGCTCACCCGGCGCTCTGCTGCGCGGCCGCGTCGAACGCATGCACCGCTCCTGCCTGATCCTGACCTTCGGCGGCGGAACGAACGAGATCCAGCGCGACATCATCGGCATGGTGGCCCTCGGGCTGCCCCACGCGAACCGCTGATCAGGAGGATTCCCAATGGATTTCACCACAACCGAAGCCTCCGACGACCTCGGCGGCCTGGTCCGGACCATCACCGAATCGGTCTGCACCAACGAACACCAGCGTGAACTCGACGCCTTGGCTGCCAGCGGCGCAGCCCGATTCGACCGCGACCTGTGGGCCAAGCTGATCGACGCCGACATCCTGTCCGCCGCGGCGCCCGAGGCACTCGGCGGCGGGGACTACGGGGTGCACGAGCAGGTAGCCGTGCTCGAGGCGCTGGGCCGTCAACTGGCGGCCGTCCCCTATCTGGAATCGGTGGTGCTGGCCGCCGGCGCCCTGGCCAGGTTCGGATCGGCTGAGCTGCAACAGGATTGGGCCGCACCCGCAGTCGCCGGAACCAAGCTCCTCACCGTGGCGCTGGCCGGCGACATGGGCGACGGCCCGGTGCAGGCCACCACGGACGGTCCCGGCTACCGACTCACCGGCACCCGGGCCCAGGTCGCCTACGGCCCGGTCGCCGATGCGTTCCTGGTGCCGGCCGACACCGGCTCGGGCACCTCGGTGTTCCTGGTGTCCGCCGCCGACGCCGGCGTCACCGTCACCCCGCTGAGCACCACCGGTTTCGGCAGTGTGGCGCATCTCGAGCTGGCCGGTGTGACGCTCGGCGCCGACCGACTGGTCGGCGGCGACGAGGTGGTCGAGTGGCTGACCATCCGGCAGACGCTGGGGCTCAGCGCATTCCAGCTCGGCGTGGTGGCCCGGGCGCTCCAGATGACCGCCGAGTATGCCCGCGAGCGGGAACAGTTCGACCGGCCGATCGGCAGCTTCCAGGCCGTGGCACAACGGCTCGCCGACGGCTACATCGATGTCAAGGGTCTGCGCCTGACCCTCACGCAGGCCGCCTGGCGGCTCGCGGAGGACCTGCCGGTCGACGTCGACGTGCGCACCGCCGCATTCTGGGCGGCCGAGGCCGGCCACCGAGTGGCACACACCGCGGTGCACGTGCACGGTGGGGTCGGGATCGATACCGATCACCCGGTGCACCGATACTTCCTGGCTGCCAAGCAGACCGAGTTCGCCAGCGGTAGTGCCACCGGGCAGCTCCTGGTGATCGGCCGCGAACTGGCCGACACACCCGCCTGAGCACGACGATGAGTGATTTCGGTGCAGGAACCGTCGCTGACCGACGGGAAATGCACCGAAATCACTTGACCGTCTCCCGCCTGCTGGCCGAACTGGTCGAAATCGACGATCGGGGTGTCCATTCGGCCGTCGGCGACGGCTCCGGCGAAGTGTCATTCGTCAGCTGGCGCAACCACATTCGGGACGGTGCTGCCCTGGCCGCGCTGCTGAACGCCCGGCTGGATCCGGATCGGCCCCGGCACGTCGGCGTGCTGCTCGGCAACACACCGTTCTTCTGCACGGTGCTGGTGGCGGCCGCGCTGTCGGGCATCGTGCCGGTGGGGCTGAACCCCACCCGCCGGGGAGCCGCGCTGCAGCGCGACATCAGGCACGCCGACTGTCAACTGGTGCTGGCCGACCGGGACAACATGCAGGACCAGATCGCCGCGATCGACGTCGAATCAGACGGTTTTGCAACCGAACTCGCCGCGCACCACAACGCCCCGGTCGACTTCCCGGAAGCCGATCCCGACGACCTGTTCATGCTGATCTTCACCTCGGGCACCAGCGGTGATCCGAAAGCGGTCCGCTGCACGCACGAGAAGGTGGCGTTTCCGGGTGTGATGCTGGCGCAGCGCTTCGGCCTCGGCCCGTCGGACACCTGCTACCTGTCGATGCCGCTGTTCCATTCGAACGCGATCATGGCCGGCTGGGCTCCGGCAGTGGCCGGCGGATCGTCGATCGCCCTGCGCCGCAAGTTCTCCGCGTCCGGATTCTTCCCCGATGTGCGGCGCTTCGGCGCCACCTACGCCAACTACGTCGGCAAGCCGCTGACCTACATCCTGGCCACTCAACCAGCGCCCGACGATGCCGACAACCCCCTGCGGGTGGCCTATGGGAACGAGGGTGCACCAAGGGATCTGGACCGTTTCGCGACCCGGTTCGATGTGCGGGTCATCGACGGCTTCGGCTCCAGCGAGGGTGGCATCGCCATCGCGCGCACCCCGGACACGCCCGACGGAGCGTTGGGTCCGCTGGTCGACGGCGTCACGATCCTCGACGTCGACACCGGCGCGGAATGCCCGCCCGGTGTGATCGGCGAACTCGTGAACACCGCTGGGCGCGGCCAGTTCCGGGGGTACTACAAGGACGCGGCGGCCGAAGCGGACCGAATGCGGGGTGGGATCTACCACAGCGGCGATCTGGCCTACCGGGACGAGAACGGGTTCGCCTACTTCGCCGGCCGGCACGGCGACTGGATGCGGGTCGACGGGGAGAACCTCGGCACCGCACCCATCGAACGGATCCTGATGCGGCACCCGTCGGTCACGGAAGCCGCGGTGTACCCCATCCCCGATCCTGCCGTCGGCGATCAGGTGATGGCCGCACTCGTGCTCACCGAGGAAAACGTGTTCGACCCGGGTGAATTCCGCCAATTCCTCTGCGCGCAGGATGATCTGGGACCCAAGCAGTGGCCGGCCTTCGTGCGGGTCGGCTCGACGCTGCCGCGGACCGAGACCTTCAAGATCCTCAAGCGCCAACTGTCCGCCGAGGGCATCGACTGCGCCGATCCGGTGCACCGCATCGAGCGCCCCGCCCGCACCCCGGCCTGACCATGCGCGACGACATCGCCTCGATGCTGCTCGATCGGCTCGGTGATGGCCGCACCGGTCTGCGGACCCGCGGCCGCGACTGGGCCTGGGGCGAGGTGGTACGCGAATCGGCGGCGCGCGGTGCGCTGGCCACGGCGTTGCGGGACCCGGAACAGCCCTTTCATATCGGCGTATTACTGGACAACACCGAGGATTTCGTGTTCTGGCTGGGTGGCGCTGCCCTGGCCGGTGCGACAATCGTGGGACTCAACCCCACCCGGGGGCCCGCCGACCTGGCCGCCGACATCCAGCACGCCGACTGCCAACTGCTGGTCACCGACCCGGCCCGGGAGCCCCTGCTGCGCGGCCTGGACACCGGGTTGCCCGTCCTGTGCACCGACACGGCGTCGTACACCGAGGCCCTGGCCGCCCGCCGCGGCCCACCCGTAGCGGCCGATGGCGTCGGCCCGGAATCCCTTCTGCTGCTGCTGTTCACGTCAGGCACCACCGGCGGCTCCAAGGCGGTCCGGTGCTCGCAGGGCCGACTGGCCCGCATCGCGTACACCGCCGTCCAGAAGTACGGGCACGTCCGCGAGGACGTGGACTACTGCTGCATGCCGCTGTTCCACGGCAACGCGATCATGGCGCTGTGGGCGCCGGCCCTGGCCGTCGGCGCGACGGTCTGCCTGACGCCGACCTTCTCCGCATCCAGCTTCCTGCCCGATGTCCGGTACTTCGGCGCGACGTTCTTCACCTACGTCGGCAAGGCGCTGGCCTATCTGATGGCCACCCCGGAGCAACCGGACGACGCCGACAACACCCTGAACCGGGGGTTCGGCACCGAGGCCTCGCCCGACGATCAGGCGGTGTTCCGGCGCCGCTTCGGCGCCCAACTGTTCGAGGGGTACGGCTCGAGCGAGGGCGGCAATGCGGCCGTCGCCGCACCCGACGCTCCGCCCGGCGCGCTGGGCCGCCCGGCACACGACGGCATCGCCGTCGTCGACCCGGACTCGCTGAATCCCTGTGCCCCGGCGATTCTCGACGCCCACGGTCGGGTCACCAACGCCGAGGAGGC
>RRZU013321954.1_pt1 | contig 16503 bp, 9 predicted proteins | sample 2165561 | NCBI WGS metagenome assembly RRZU01 (sample SAMN10456909, study PRJNA506462) | wastewater metagenome | isolation source: wastewater sludge | place: USA: Moscow, Idaho
AGGATGATGTCGCAGGAATCCCAGCCGAGTCGATCCATTTCGGCGCGCGACATCGGCAGGAAAGGCGCGACGCCGAAGCGGGCAGCCCAGTAGGGGCGACGGGAGAACAGCGGGGCAGGGGCGGGCATCGGCGTTCGGAGGAGAATGGATTAGTCGGACAATGCTACGTTTTTGTCCCGCTTTCTTGCGGCGAACTACTCGCTAACAATACCGATAAGGCAGGTTGCAACCCAGATTAATGCCCCAGCATGTGCAACAATAGCGTCCAGGGCGATATGGATCGGGTTGACATGCCTGCGGCAAAACTCGCGCGACCGCTGATCCGGTGAAAACACCGGCCATTTTATAGTGCTGCGCCCCGAAAATTTCATTCTTACCGTCCAAGCAAGCATCTGCGGTAAAACCGGGCATATTCATCTCGATACCTCCGATCATTTCGGTTTCAGCGATTGTAATACGGCGACAGTTTGGTGACCAGAAAAGGGAATGCTTCGGTCACATCGACGCGCACGAAAAACTTTTCGGTAAAATCGGTGCGGCGATGGTTAAAAGCGAAAATGGCATCGACAATTTTACGAGTTCCGCTGAGTCGGGATGGCTGGGTTTCGACCTCCTTTAGCGTGAAATCTTTCTGAAATTGCTCCATCACTTTATGGTAAATCGCCGAATAGCGCAGGGCCAAATAATTCAACGCCCGGTGTTCGTCGGTGGCGCCGGCATTGTCGGCCAACTGCATGATCTCATCGAGTACTTGGGTCGCCGTGCCGTTGAATTGCTCGACCGTGGTTTGGTCTGGACGGGGTATCGAATCGATCAGCGCCTCGCGATCAAACGAATAGATTTGATCGAAAAAAACGATGGGGACCGTCAACCCGTTGCAAAGCTCGGGCGGCGCGATAGGGCCGCGCACGCCGATCACGGCGTCGATATCCATCGGGCTGGGGGCGGGGCGAACGGCGGCGACCAGCAAGTCGTAGTCCAGCGGATCGCGGGGCTTCAGAATGTAAGTTTCCAAGCCCTCTATGGTCAGCACCCAGCACAGTTGCCTGACCAAATAGCGGTTTTGCCGCTCGGACAGCACGGCATGGAGCGCCTGCGGATCGGTCAGGCCAGCGGTTGCGGCGCGTCCGATGGCCTGCGCGAGTTCTTTTTCGACCGACGGGTAGGGAAAGCGCGGCTCGATCCGGCCCAAAGCATAAACGTAGGATACATGGCCTGTTCCATCGTCGGCCCCGCCGCAGCAAGCCCCTTTTATCGCCGACCGAGTTGGATACGGGTGAGGCGAACGGTCATCGATGTCTTCCGAGTCCATGTTTTTCCTTTAATTCGATTGATTCTATTATCTGCTATCTGCGAGTGAACGCGACCCAGCGATTCAGCGAAGCCGCCCGTTGTTCGCACCCTCCACAGGGCTTTATGCCGACCGCATAAGTCATCCGTTTGACGACATCTCCCAAGCCGGTTTCTTCGCCGATGAGAAATCCGGGAAGGCGCACGCGGTAGGGTTGGTCGGAGCTCTTCTGCCGAGAGGGATCGCTTGTCGGCTCTTCCATCATCTTCAATTATCTCCCAAGATGAGCGTCTTTTAAAATTTGGTACGCGCCCCAAGCATCGAATAGCGGAGGCGCCACCGATGCGCGCCGCGCGGCGGCCGAGCGCGTGATCGCCGCACGCACGGTCGCCGCGCTCGCGGCCGGAAATTCCGACCAGAGCAAGGCGAGTGCGCCGTTCACCAGCGGGGCGGCCACGCGGGTGCCGCTCATGGCCAGCGGCTTACCGTCCGGTCCCAAACTGATAATCGCCTCGCCGGGGGCGCTCACGCCATGCCGGCCCATCGACCGGCCCAGGTTCGATTGCGGCAGCGGTCTTCCCATCCCATCGCAGGCAGCCACCGCCACGATCCACGGATGACGGGTGATGAGCGAGCCGCCGACCGTCCCCTGATTGCCCGCCGCCGCCACCAGCAACACGCCGCGCCGGGCGGCATCGTTCAAAGCGTGTTCCAGCGCGGATTCGCCGCGCCGCGACCGCTGCACCAAGGCGAGGCTCAGGTTCAAAAGGCGCGCTCCCGCCGCCACGCAGTCCAGAATCGCCTGCGCCAACGCTTCCGGCGTGGCGCTCGGCACCGGTTCCGGCTCCGCTTTCGCCTCGCCGAAGATCGGGCGGACCAACAGAGTGCAGGCCGGGCAGATCGCCGGAGCGACGGAACCGCGCCGGGCCGCCAATATTCCCGCCACGAAGGTTCCATGCCGGCAGGCGGCGCTGTCGGCCCGAGCGCATCGGCTCGCCCCATCAACCGAAATAGCCCGAATCCGCTCGCTCGCTAAGTCGGGACAATCGCCCGCAACGGGTCCATCGATCAGCCCGACCACCGTTTCCGGCCGGCCCTCGGTTCGCTCCATCAAGGCCGTCAGATTGACCGCATCCAAAGCTGTCGTCATCCGTTTGGCCCGAATCAGAAATTGAGCCGGATGCCCGCCAGAATCGTTCGATCCGGCATAAATCGAGCGTTCGCTTGCAGGCCGGTGAAGTCGGAGGAGTTTCGGAAGCTGTCATCCACCAGATAAAACGATTGATCCAGCAAATTCCTGACTTCCAAGCTCAACAAACCCCAGCGATTGGGGAGCCGATAGCCGATGGCGGCATCGACCACCGCAAACTCGTCGCCATTAGTTTTAACAAATGGACCCTCCACATCTTGCTTGACGTAAGTGGCTCCCACTTTCGCGAAGAACCCGGAAGGATCGAAATATTGCACGGCCAGCGGCGCCGTGATCGTTTCCAACCGTTCGGGATTGGGGTTGCCGGTCGCGTTGGTCGTTTGCTCGAATTTCTCCAGCTCAAACTCGGCGCTCGCGGCCCAACGCCGGTCGATCATCCAGTACAGATAAGCGCGATAGATGTGCTCGCGCCATTCGTCATGGACAAGGCTATTATCTGGAAACGCGATGACCGGAATATCGAGGTCGCGCCTTAATGCCTCCACGCCAACCCGGATTGGACCGGAAAGCTTGCCGTCCAAACCGACGCCGTACAGGGATACTTTGGTTCCGTTCGCATCATCATAAAACTGGTTGAACCCGGCCACCTGAGTGGGTTCGATGGTTTGGTTGGTCGCCAGGCTGCGCTTCACCGTTTGCAGATAGGCCGCGCGCAAGCTGAAGTCGTCCGAAAAGTTCCATCTCACACCAAGCTTGGGAAGGAAATCGCTCGCCAACTCGATCCCGCTTAGCTCATAGCTGCCGTAACCCAGGCCCATCGTCCAAATGATATCCCGAGGCCAATTCAAATTACCGTAGAGATAGCCGGTCACCATCCGGTCGGCTGCGGAGCGTGAATCGACGGCAATCTTGTCGATAAATACCGTAATATCTAGATCTGTATCGCTTATCCCGCCTCCCGCGACCAGATTGAACCGATCCGCCCGAAACAGGTATTGCGCTTCCGCTTGCCTGCCCGGCACATCGAAGTGGCTATTGAAGGAGGGGATATTCTTCAAGGAAAAATCGTCTTCAGCATCGGTGTAGATCAGCGACAGCAGCACGTCCGAAGCCGGCGAAATCGAGTAATGCGCGCCCAAACGGCCGGTGTCCAGCCGATATTCTCGACGTTCATTTTCATCGAAGCGTTGAGGGTCGATTCTGAGACTGCCGTGTTTCATCTCCCGCCGCCGGTATTCGATCTGCAAATCCAGTTGAGGGGTGACGGCGGCTTGGGCGAAAACATTGTACAAGTCGTATCGCAGGTCGGCGTTGTCGCGAAAACCGTCGGTCTGATAGTGCGCTTGGCCCAAGCTGTAGGAGAAGCGATCCGCGATCCCGGACACGATCACCTCGTCGCTCAGCGTGTTGTTGTTGCCGGCGATGCCGGCGGCGGACAAGGTGGGACGGTCGCGCACGAACAGCGGATTGTATTCGTATAAAGACGCGGTGCTTGGCCCGAAGCCGCCCAAGCTGTACAGGTTCGCCTCCGCCAAGCGGGGTTGCACCGGGGAAACGTTGATCGGTTGCAACAACTGGGATTGCAGCAACTCGCTCACCCTGGCGATCTCGTGTTTGGACGAAAGCAAATAGGAATCCGCCAGCAGGCGATGGGCCGAATGGTTGGCGGGGTCGCCGGCGAGCGACTGGCCGCCTTCCCGCAAGCCCAGTTGCCCGAAGCCGAGTTCGTTGTAAATTTTCCCCAAAGCGGCGCTTCGAGCGGCCAAATCCTCGTCCAGCAACAGTTGCGAGCGATAGACCGCCCGGTTGTCGTTCAACTCGGCCGAGGTTTGCAAATCCTGGACGGCTTCGACCGGACGGTTGACGCTTTGCTTGCGGATGGCATCGTAGAAATGCGGGGTGGGGTCGCGGGGGTCGAGTTGCTTGGCCGCTTCCAGATACGTTTGCGCCAGCCGGTCGTCCTTGGTCTCGTAATACGCCTTGCCCAGATAGCTGTTGTAGAGCGAAACCTTGGGGTCCAGCAAGGTCGCCTTGCGCATCTCGGCGACCGCCGTGTCGGACTGGTTCCGCCGGAACAAGGTCAGCCCCAAGCCGAGATGCGGCAGGCCCAAGGTGGAATCGTGCGCGATTGCCGCCTCGAACGCGGTGCCGGCTTCGTCCACCCGGTAGCGGGCCAGCTCCAGGAAACCCCAGACCGTGTTGACCATGGCATCGTTCGGCGCCCGCTGCCGCGCCCGTTCGGCGACGTCGGTCGCTTCGTTCAGCCGTCCCATCCCGAACAGCAGGCCGCTTTCCTGAATCAGGGCGTGCGGGTCGTCGGGATCGAGTTCCACGGCCCGGCGGGCGCTGGCCAGGGCGCCGTCCAGATCGAACTCGGCCTGTTGGACCCGACTCAGGGCGAGATACGCCTCGGGCGAAGCGGGATCGGCGGCCACTGCCCGCTCGGCGTCCGCCCGCGCTGCCGCCTTGCGGTTTTGCACCAGTTCGATGACCGCGCGCAGGCTGTAAGCGCGAGCGTCGTTCGGACTCAGCGCCAGCGCCCGGTCGAGCGCCCGGCGGGCCTCGGGCACTTGCCCGCGCAGCAGATGGCCTCGCGCGGCCTCGGTCCAGTGGCGGGGAGAGCGCGGGTCGGCGCGGGCGCTCCGCTCCCGCTCTGCCCGGCCGCCGGTCAGATCGGGGTAGTAGAGCGACCACTGCACGGCGTCGAGCGGGTTCAGCAGCACGGTCTTGCGCGGGGCTTCGCCCACTTTGGCGGTCGCCTGCTCGTTGGCCGCCACCCGCACGCTGCCCTGCGGGTTGTGGAACTCGACCAGCCCGTCCAGCACCGCCAGCCGCGCCGTGTCGCCGGGGCCGACCGCGAGGTCGAACTCGGTGCCGCGAATGGTGGCGGTCGCGGGCACGGCTTGCATTTCCAGGGTTTCGCCGTTGCCGCGAACCCACGCCTCGCCGCCGATCAGGCGCAGGATGCTTTGCGCGACGCCGGTCGAGGCGGGTGCCAGCCCTTCGCTCGGAGCGATTTGCTTGAGTTCCAGCCGGCTGTTGGCGTTGAGCTTGAGCTGCGAGCCGTTGACCAGTTGCAGGGCGAGCCGGCCGTCCACGCCGGTCCTGATCGCGTCGCCGGCCGCCAGCGTCGCGCCGACTTCGGCCGCTTGCCGACGCCCCTCCCGCAGCACCTCTGCGGTGCCCAGAACGCTGACGATTTCGCCGACGACAGCTTGCGCCAGCGCGGAGCGGAGCGGGACGAGCAGCGCGACCAGCAAGAGATAGATCCAGATCCGGCGCGCGAGTCGCGGCGTGCCGATCCGCCCGAGTGGCCGCATCGGCATTTCCGGAGCGGCCATAGTCTTGGAATGCTCCCCCATGTCTCTTGCCTCTGCTGATTCGATGACCGCCTGATTCGGTCGATGGGTGTCGTTTAGTCGATGGGTGTCGTTTATTTGACGTAATTGGCAGGGTGGCGCTGCTTGCTGGGGTCATGTGGCGACACCATTCACGACATCGCATCATTGAACCCACATCAAGTCTACGAGATATCTGTCAAAATGACATCTCGTTTGGCGATGGAAGCGATCAGCGCCGCCGTCGCGAGTCGAGCCGCTTCAAACCGTGCCGTTCGGCCGCGCGCAACGCCTGCTCGTATTCTGCGGGGTCGAGCCAACGGTGCAGCGGGGGGTGCTCGAAAGCTTGGTAGCAGGGGCGATACTGGTCCATCAGGTTGAGATAGGTGTCGGCCGAAATCTCCCGCGCCAGAAAGGCCAGCACGCGGTCGGTGTTCGCCAGATCGCCCGGCAGCACCAGATGGCGCACCAGCAGGCCGCGCCGCGCCAGCCCGCGCTCGTCCAGCGCCAGATCGCCGACCTGCCGATGCATCTCCCGAATCGTGGCCCGATTCGCCTCCCAATAATTTCGGGCGCGGGAATAGCGGCGGGCGGTTTCGGAATCGCCGTATTTCATGTCCGGCAGGTAGATGTCCACCACGCCGTCCAGCAAGGCCAGCGCCTCGGGGCTGTCGTAGCCGCCGCTGTTGTACGCCAGCGGCAGGCGCAAGCCCCCGTGGGCGGCGAGCAGGGTGGCCGCCAGGATTTGCGGCACCACATGGCTGGGGCTGACGAGGTTGATGTTGTGGCAGCCTTGCCGCTGGAGGTCCAGCATGATCCGGGCCAGCGTTTCCGGCGTCACCTCCTGGCCTTCGCCTTGCTGGCTGATCGACCAGTTCTGGCAGTAGACGCAGCGCAGGTTGCAGAAACCGAAGAAAATCGTTCCCGAGCCGCCCCAGCCGCGCAGCGGGTCTTCCTCGCCGTGATGCGGCCCATAGCTGTGCACCACCGCCCGCTCGCCGGTGCGGCAGGCCACGCCATCGAGCGTTTGCCGCCGATTCACCCGGCAATAGCGGGCGCACAGGTCGCAATCCTCCAACCGCGCATAGGCTCGCGCCACCCGCCGCCGCAATTCGCCGTCGCCCAGCAGCGCGCGATAAGCCGGCCATATCGGGGGCGGGGAGCGATCCCCGGCGGGGCGGGCGGGCGCGTCGTCGCTCACGCCAGCCGGTCTCCGGGTTGCAGAACGCTGGCCGGGCTGGCGGTCGGCCGGTCTTCGGCGGCGCCCGCCAGCGTGACCACCACCCGATGGACGGCGCCGTCCCGGAACGCGGGGATGCGCGCCGCGCCGTACTCGATCGCGCCGGGACGCTCGTCGATGGCCACCGCCGCCACCCGCTTCGCGTTGCGTTCCGGGTTGCGGACCTCGATATCGTAAATCGCCTCGCCGTCCGGCAGGCGGTAACGCAGCCGAAACCCCGGCCAGTGGTCGGGAATGCAGGGCCGCAACCGCAGAGCTTGGCCCTCGGCCAGCTCCAGGCCCAGAATCGATTCCAGCGTCACCCGCAGCATCCAGCCCGCCGAACCGGTATACCAGGTCCAGCCGCCGCGCCCGACATGCGGCGCCACGCCGTAGATGTCGGCCGCCACCGCGAACGGCTCCACCCGATAGACCGCCACTTGCTCGGGCGTGAGGGCGCGGCTGATCGGGCTGAGCATTTCCAGCAGCCGGGTCGCCCGGTCGCGCCGGCCCAGTTCCGCCAGCGCCCGCACCGCCCACAGCGCCGCGTGGGTGTACTGGCCGCCGTTCTCGCGGACCCCGGCCACGTAGCCCTTGATGTAGCCGGGATCGTGCGGGGTATCGACGAACGGCGGCGCCAGCAGCCGGATCAAGCCGTCGGCTTCCGAAACCAGATGGCGCTCGACCGCGTCCATCGCCGCTTCCGCCCGCGCCCACGGCGCCGCCTTCGAGATGACCGCCCACGCCTGGGCCAGCGCATCGATCCGGCATTCGTCGCTGGCGGCCGAACCCAGCACCGCGCCGTCGTCGTACCACGCCCGCCGATACCAGTCCCCGTCCCAGCCGTGCTCGTTGAGCGCGCCGGCCAGATGGCTGCGGAACGCCGCGTAGCGCCGCGCCCGGTTATAGTCGCCGTGCTGGCCGCAAACCGGGATGAAATCGCCCAGGATCGCGTACAGGAAGAAGCCCAGCCAGACGCTTTCGCCCCGACCCGCGCGGCCGATCCGGTTCATGCCGTCGTTCCAGTCGCCGGTGCCCATCAGCGGCAGGCCGTGCGCGCCCTGGGTGAGCGAGCGGTCCAGCGCCCGGCAGCAATGCTCGTACAGGCTGCCGGTTTCGCCGGATTCCTCCGGGGTCAAGAACGCTTCGTCCTCGCCGGGTTCGAGCGACCGCGCCCGGAGAAAGCGCGCCGGTTCGCCGAACAGGCTCCAATCCCCGGTGGCGCGGGCGTAAAACGCCGCCAGCCACGGCAGCCACAGCAGATCGTCGCTGAAGCGGGTGCGGATGCCGCAATCGCTGGGGGGGTGCCACCAGTGCAGCACGTCGCCCTCCTGAAACTGATGGGCGGCGTTGAGCAGCAATTGCTGGCGGGTCAGTTCGGGATCGTGATACAGCAAGGCGGCGGCGTCCTGCAACTGGTCGCGGAAGCCGAAGGCGCCGCCGGACTGGTAGAACGCCGACCGGCCCCAAATCCGGCAGCTCAGGGTTTGGTAGGCCAGCCAGCCGTTGACCATGAGATCGAGCGCCGGCGCCGGGGTCTCGATTTGGACCGCGCCCAGCCAGTCCCGCCAAGCGCTTTGCGCCTCGGCCAAGGCTTGCGCCGCCGCGCCGTCCGCCCGGTAGCGGTCGATCAAGCGCCGGGCGTGGTCCGGGTCGTCCGCCTCGCCCAGCAGATAGGCGAGTTCCGCCGTGGCGCCCGGCGCGATCTCGAACGCCGCCTGCAACGCGAAACAGGGATCGAGCCCCGCGCCCAGCCGACCGTCCAACACCGCGTCGCGATAGAGCGCCGCCGGTCGGGCCGGGCTGCCGTGGCGGCCGAGGAACGAAAGGCGGTCGCCGGTGGCGTGGATCGGGCTGTCGGGCGGCGCGGCCAAGGCGGCGAAGGCGACGCGGCCGGCGAATTCCCGGTTGCGGTTCTCGGCGAACAGCGCGCCGGTCGCCGGGTCGCGGGTCACGGCCAGCTCGGCGGCGTGGTCCGCCGGCAGCACGCCCAACACCAGGCGGGCGTAGCCGAACAGGGACAGCCGGCGCGGTCGCCGGCTCGGGTTGTGGAGGCGGATCAGGGCCAGCTTGAGCGGGTCCTCGCGCGGCACGAACAGGCAGACCTCCTGCTCCAAACCCCGGCTGACGTGGCGGTAGCGGCTGTAGCCGAAACCGTGGCGGACCTCGTAGGCGACCGGCTGGGGGATCGGCCCTGGTTGCAAGGACCAGACCGCACCGCCGTCCTCGTCGCGCAGGTACAGCGCCTCGCCGTGCGGGTCGAGCACCGGATCGTTGTGCCAGGGCGTCAGGCGGTTCTCCCGACTGTTCTGGCTCCAGGTACAGCCGGCGCCGGTCTCGCTGGCGATGAAGCCGAACTGTGGGTTAGCGACCACGTTGGTCCAGGGTTGCGGCGGTAAAATGGGTCGGCCGCCGGCATCCGGCCGGATGCGGATGACGTATTCGCGGCCATCCGCGCTGAAACCGCCATGACCGTTCCAGAATTGCAGCGGCTCGTCGTCCGCCGGAAGCTCGGTCGGGCTGGCGTCCGCGTCGCTGGCGGGCGAGGGCAGCACCGGCCGGGTTTCGCCGACGGACGAAAAAACGGCATCGGGCAAGGGATATTTTCCGGCCGCCGCCCGAAACGCCGCCGCCACGGTCGCCGACTCGGCGTAGCGCGCCGCCAGCGCCAGGGCCGATTCCCGATCCGCTGCCGCCCCGAGCAGGAACGTGATTCGGGCTTCGCCGCCCGCCGCCAGCTCGACCGTCTGACGCAGGCTGACGATGGGGTCCAGGACGTTGCCGACCGTGCCGGACAAGGGTTCGGGCTCGACCAGGGCGCGCGGCGCGGCCAAGGTGTAGCCCCGGCCGATGAAGCGGGCGCGGTCGGTTTCGTGCTGGACGGGCAGGGCGTCTCGACCTTCGCCGGCCAGCGCGTGAACCAGCCAGCACGCCGGTTCCTCGGGGGTGCGCGGCCGCCGCCGCGCCAGCAGCGCCCGCGTTTCCGCCGCCCACTCGGTCTGGACGAATATTTTGGAGAAAGCCGGGTGAGCGGCGTCGGCCGCCGGCGTGTTCAGCACCACTTCAGCGTAGCTGGTCAACTCTAGGCGCCGGGGACGGTCGCCGAGGTTGCGCAGCGTCAGCCGGCGCAATTCGAGATCGTCGCGCTCGGGAACGCAAACCTCCAGCCGGGCCTCTATACCCTCGTCCCGCCGCACCAGCTCGATCAGGCTGGCCCCGAAGCAGCCGGTTTGGAAGTCCGGCGTTTTGGGGACCGGTTGGCCCATCGACCAGTGCGCGCCGCTGTCGAGATCGCGCAGATAGAGGAAAAACCCGTCGCCGTCCTCGGTCGGGTCGGCGTTCCAGCGGGTCAGCGCCAGCTCGCCCCACGCCGAATAGCCGGTGCCGGCGGCGGTCAGAAAAGTGGCGTACCGGCCGTTGCTGAGCGGCTGGACGTTCAGGGCGCGGGCGTGCTGAAACAGAGCGGCGGACATGGCGGTTTCCCCTTGGCTTGGGTCGCGGGCACGGAAAAGTTTAGTATGGCTTGAGTGTTGGCGTGGTCGGCGATCCGTTTGCTCGCACGTCGGGTCGCTGTTCGGGGTGTCGTTGAATACAAAGGGCTTCTCATGAAAATTCGATTGTTACTGGCCGGAGTCGCTGCGATCGCCATTTCCGCCAGCGCCGTCGCGAGCGAACGTGTCGGGGCGCCGGGTCGAGGTCCAGCCACCGATTCGGGCGGCGATGCGACCGTTCCGGCCACCAAGAAATTGCGTTCCAGGCAGGATTACTGGACCGAGGAACGCTATCGCCGGACCAAGCCGATGCCGCTGCCCAAGGCCGATCCGGCGGTCCCTCGCACCATGATGGACGATCCTGGCGGCGAATCGCCGGATGCCGCGCCGGATCGGACCGGCGTTTCGGGGGCCGGCCAGCCGCCCGCCTTGGAAAAACCGGCGCTGGAGCCCTTGGAGAAGCGCTTGCGGGTGCCCGACGGGAGTCGATCCGATTCCATCCGGCCGGGCGAGGGCTCGGCCGGGGCGGTGGGCTTGTCGGCCGAGCGTCTCGCCGGAAATGCGGCGGTGACCTACGATGTGGGTTTCAAGCAGGCTTATTTTAGCAGCCAATCCCTGGTCCCGGTCGAGGCGGATCGCGCGTATCCCTACAGCGCGGCCGGCCGGTTGTTTTTTCGGGTTCCCGGCGAGGGCGATTTCGTCTGTTCCGGCGCGGTCATATCGCTTCGCCTGGTGTTGACCGCCGGGCATTGCGTGCATTCGGGCTCCGGCGATGAAAGCGGTTGGTACACCGATTTTGAATTCGTGCCGGCGTATCGCGATGGCGTCGCGCCTTTTTCGACATGGAAAGGGTCGGCGACATTCGTGACGACCCCTTGGTATAACGGGAGAGGCCGGGTTCCCAATGTCGCCGACTACGCGCTGATCGAGGTGGAAGATCAAACGATCGACGGGGTTTCCAGAAAGATCGGCGAGGCCGTCGGCTACTTGGGTTATCAAACCAACCGGCTGATCCCCAATCACGCGCATCTCCTCGGCTATCCGGTCGCGTTCGACGATGGAGAAAGAATGCATCAAGTCACCGCCAGGAGTTTTCGGAAATCCAGCGAGAACACCGCCTTGTATGGTTCTGACATGACGGGCGGCTCCAGCGGCGGGCCTTGGATCATGAATTTTGGGCCGGCCTCCGACGGACAAGCCGGGTTCACGGAACCGGCGCGCAACCAGGTGATCGGCGTGACCTCCTATGGCTTCGAATCGATCCCCGTCGAAGGCAGCTCGACGCTCGACGACAATTTCGTGGCAACGCTGAACAGCGCGTGCGCCCATCAGCCGGGGAACTGCCCGTAGGCATCTCCACGGCCAGGGTTACCGGCGGCCTGACTGGAGCCCGCGCGAACATCGACCGGATGAGCCGAGTCGTAACCGTTCCCAAGGGTTTCCGCCCCGTCCCCTCGCCCTACGGGAGAAGTTTCAGGTGACAGGCTCACCCAGAAAGCAAACTCTCGCTCCCGACCCCTCTCCCAAAGGGCGAGTGGATTGTACAAGCCTTAGCGGGCCGCCGCCGCGCTGACCTCCTTGCCGTACTGGAACTCGATCTCGGCCGGAAATTGGTCCAGGGTCGCGGTGGTGGCGGTGAAGGTTTCCACCGGCAGGCCGTTGACCTTGACGCTCCGCAGCGACCGGTCCAGCGGCGAGTGCAGGATGATGCGGCCGGGAGGCACGGTCACGTCGCCGGACAGTTGCACCCGCAGCGTGTCCGGGCCATCCATCGCCATCCGGTAATTGAGGGTGCCGTTCCAGGTGGGTAGCCGCTTGACGGTGATCCCTTCCGGACTGGTGGCCCAGGCGTCGGGAATACCGGCCCCGATCACCAGGGCTTGATCGGCCTCGCGCTCGTAGACGAACAGATTGCGCGCCGAGCGAATGTAATCGGAGCCGACCCAAGTGTGTGGCATGTCGCCGATGAAGCGCGGCGCCTTGGGGTCGCGCCAGACCACTTCCGCCCAATGGTTCCACGCCGCTGGCCGCTGGCCTTCCAGGAAGAACGCCAACGCTTCCAGCGCCCGGTCCCGATAGCCCAACCGAATCAGGGTGCCGACCACCCGCAGCTCGTAGGGAGTGTAGGCTTCCCACGGTTCCCGGCCGTCGCGGCGGCGAATGAAATGGTCGAAATAGCGCTCGAAGGTCCGGTCCAGCGCCGGCTGGGGCAGCCGGCCCAGCTCGCCGCCCGGATCGACCGCCACCGTGGTCGAAGTGGCGTCGAAATCGCCCAGTTCGACCGCGCCGGGTATGAAGTCGATGCCGTGCATCTTGAGGGTTTCCCGGATCGAGTTGTACAGATCCCGGCGGAACGCGTCGCGCAGCGCGGCGAACCGGGTCGTTTCCTCGTCCTCGCCCAGGACGACCGCGATGGCGGCGGCGTCTTTCAGGCCGCGCAAAATGAAGAAGTTGTCCCAATACGAGTGGCGCGGATGGCTGGCGTAACCTTCGTGGCTGATGGATTCCGGCACCAGCCCCATGTAGGCGATGATGGCGGGATCGGTGCGGTATTGCTCGGTCAGTCGCTGCTGGCGCAGGAACTCGATATAGCCGACCGCCTTGACCACGTAGGGCCACATCTCGCGCAGGAACCCCACATCGCGGGTATAGCGGTAATATTCCATGATCGCGTAGATGAGCTGGCCGTGGCTGTCGTGCTCGGGAACCGGATCGGCGCCACGGGCGTCCACGCAGCACGGCACCTTGCCGTCCGGAAGCTGGTAGGGAGCGTACCACAGCAGGAATTGCCGGACTTCGTCGGTGTAGCCCATCCCCAGCAGGGCGGCGGAGGTCAGCGCCCCGTCGCGGATCCAGGAGCGGGCATAGGTGCGCGAGCCGGGCTGGATCGCCGCGCCGGCCCGGTTGATCAGGATGTAGGCCAGATTGCTTTTGATGGTGTCGGCGAGCTTGCGCGCGGCGGGCGGCAATTCCAGCCCGACCCGATCCAGGCGCGCTTTCCAGTCGCGGCGGGTTTGGTCCAATAGCTGGTTTTCCTGGGCGGCGGCATCGGCGTCGGTGGGCGGCAGCGGTTTGATGGCCTCGGTCCCGTGGAAGGGAATGCGCAGGAAGACCTCGCGCGCTTCGCCCGGTTCGAGATCCCAGCCGTATTCCAGCGCGCCCGAGGCGTAACCGAAGGCGTCGTCCACGCTGGTCCGGTCCGGCAGTTTGCCCTCGGCCAAGTAATCGGTGAGCGGCCCCTGGTCGAAGGTGGCCGCGCGAAACCGGCTGGGCGCGGTCAGGGCGAAAACCGCCTTGGCGCGGTCGTTGACCCAAATCGTGCGGTCGGCGTAGTGCAAGCGCCGGATCGGCGAAACCCCGCCGGTCAGGTTGAGCGACTGCCAGGGCGGATTGACCTGGAATGGCCGCAGGGCCAGAAACAGCCGGATGTGGCGGGTCTGGGCGCTCAGGTTTTCGATCCGGTAACGGGCGTGCAGCTCCGATTCGCCCGGTTTGCCGGTCGCGAAAGCGGTGACCGCGAACCAGAAGTGCTCGTGCTCCCAGCGCACGGTGGGAATCGGCAGGTAGCCATCGACCAGATCCTGCGCCGGCTCCACGTCGGCCCAGGTGATCAGACGGCCGTCGGCGAACAGGAACGGCTCGATGCTGAACCCGCCCTTGTCCACCTCCAGCGCGCCGTCCTGGCCGATCAGCGCTTCCTTGCCGTCGCCGTTGACGCCGATCAGGGTCCAGTAGGACTGCTCGCCCTGAAAGTAGCGGGGGTAGAGCCCCGGCCGAGTGTCGCGGGCCAGAGTCTCGAAGAACTGGTTGGGCGAGCTGGAGAATTCGTGGGATTGAACCCGGATGCGGCCGATGCCGTAGCCCTGGCCCCGGCTGCTGCGCTGCATGCTCAGTCGCAGGTGGCGCGATTCGGCGTCGGGCAGGTAGAGATAATCCCGCCGGCCGTTACCGTCGCGCACGGTGTAGATGGGCTTCCAGACCTTGCCGTCGTCGGACGCTTGCACCTGGTAATCGACCGCGTAATCGTCCGGATGCCAGTCGATGACCAGCCCGCCGTATTCGCGGGGCTGGTGAAAATCCAGCGATAGCCACTGGTCTTCGGCCAGCGCGCCGCTGTGCCAGCCGTTGGCGGTGTGGTCGGGGTCGAGAATCCCTTCCGGGCGGTAGCCTTCGGCGGTGGTCGAGACGCTGATCGCCGGATTTTGGGTGTAGGTCTGCGCCGGTTCGCGTTCCTCCAGAGTCAGCTCGTCGATCCACACCGAGCCTTTGCCCTGGACCCCCGGCACGATCCCGAACTCGATGACCACCGCTTCCTCCAGCGGACCGCCCGGACCCCAGGCCCGGACCAGATGGCGCTTCTTGATCATCAACGGCTTCCAGTCACCCGAGAAGACGTGTTCGCGCTGCTTGTACCACCAGACGTTTTGCCGCGGGTCCACCAGCTTGAACTCGAAATCGACCGGCGGAGCCTCGCCGCGGGTGAAGGCGCGAAAGGCGTAGTTGTCGGGCAGGCGGAGCCGGAAGGTCTTGCGGGCGATGAGCCAACTGGCCCCATCGAGGGATTCGAAATCCAGCCGCATGGCCCGGCCGCCGTTGCGGCCGGTGTCCTGGGCGATTTCGAGGCGGGCGCCGGCAGAGGTGGCGACCGTCCAGCCGCTCAGGTCCTCGAAGTCGTCGAGCGGGATCGGCTTGCGGGCGTCGGCCGGGTCGGGAGCGGGCGTTGCGGGCGCCGTGGTGTCGGCTGGAGCCGCCAGAATCGTGAAGGGAAGCATGAGCAGGATCACCGTGAGGGTTAGGGCGGACAGCGCGCGGCGGGCGGGCGCGAAGAGATCTGCTGGCGGGCGGGTCTGCGGCTGGGATTTGGATGTTGGCATGTCCGTCGATCCGGGTGGTGGCCGATAGTCAAACTTTCCATTCCGAGGTCGGGCTTTTTGTGTCATGGAATCGCTGCCCGCGAACCGTTCTCCTGTATCGAGCTAATATTAACCGGTATCTTGTGCGAACAGGTGCGATCCGAGTGCGAAACGATAAAACCGAATCGAGGCGCGTGCGCGCCGCCTCGCGAAAGGGTCCCGGGCGGTCGGTGTTGCCGGTCTGCCGCGCCATCCTGCTGGCGCTGTGCCTCCCGGTCCAAGCCCAGGTCTACAAATGGACCGACGCCGACGGTCGGGTTCACTACGGCGGCACCCCGCCTCCCGCCGCCGCGCAATCCACCGAAACGCTGGATATCCCCTCGCAACCCACTCCGGCCGGGACGGTCGATAACGTCGGCGACTTGAAGCGGGCCGCGCGGGAATTGCGCGAGCTGCGGGCGGTCAACCGGGGCGTGCCGGTCAGCGAGATCGACCGCCCATCGAGCGGAGGGAGAAAAGGCAAGGACAAGGAGCCCCCGTATATCGGCTACGAGGATCGGACCCGGATCGAGAATCTCAACAGCGACATCCGGCGGCTGTCCTCCTCGACCATCGGCACGCCGGCCAGCCGCGCCAGCGAACTCCGGGCGGCCAAGAGCGAGCTACGGCAAATTTACCGCAAATACGGGATCAAGCCGCCGTGAGGGGCTCTGGCCGCAAGCGGGTCAATCGTATTTTTAAGTGACAGTTCGAGCATTTTCTGGCGTTGATGCTAAACTGCAGAGGTCATCACTCGCCGGTCGCTGGCACCCGCTCGCACTCTGGCCGCGATTCGCCGAGCCACCCCACATTAACTTGCGCTTCGCCGCCTTCCATGCATCGCTTCCGGCATCGTCGAGTCACGGTATGCGCCCGCCGCTTGGCCGATGCGCTCGCTTGGGTGTCGGGGATAGGCGTCGCGGGTGGTCTGGCCTTCGCCGGAAGCACCGCGGCGGATCTCACGGGATTCAGCCTCGAAGAACTCATGCAAATGGAGGTGTATTCGGCTTCCAAGTTCGGCCAGAAAGCCAGCGAAGCGCCCTCGGCGGTGACGGTCGTGACGGCCCAAGACATCAAAACGCACGGCTACCGAACCCTGGCCGACATCCTGCGCAGCCTCCC
>RRZU011298942.1_pt1 | contig 16498 bp, 14 predicted proteins | sample 2165561 | NCBI WGS metagenome assembly RRZU01 (sample SAMN10456909, study PRJNA506462) | wastewater metagenome | isolation source: wastewater sludge | place: USA: Moscow, Idaho
GCTGCTCAGCAGTTAAGCTGCTTTGGTCGTGGTTTTTCCGCTGAAGTAGAACAGGCCTCCAATGCGCGCCCTGATGCAGCTTTGCGTGATGGCATCCGTGCTGAAGACGACATGTTGTACATCTTCACTTCAGGCACCACGGGTTTACCTAAAGCAGCTCGTTACAGTCATATGCGCTGGATGACGTCCGGTGATGTGATGGAAGTGACGCTTGGCACTGACACCAACGATGTCTTTTATTGCTGCTTGCCTTTATATCATGGCGCTGCTGCCACATCGGTGGCTTCTACTGCATTGTCATCGGGCGCTTCAATTGTGATTCGTCGTAAGTTCAGCGCCAGTCGTTTTTGGTCCGATGTACGCACGCATGGCGTCACAGTATTCCAGTATGTGGGCGAGATTTGCCGTTACCTACTTAATCGTCCTGAGTGTGAAGAAGAAAAAAATAATTCACTGCGCTGCATGCTCGGTGCCGGCTTGACCGCTGATAGCTGGCGTCGTTGGGTTGAGCGTTTTGGCGAGTTGGATGTGTACGAGGGTTGGGGTGCTACCGAAGCCAACACTGCAACCATTAACTTAGATAACCACATGGGCTCCTGTGGTCGTATTCCCGATTGGAATAAAACCAACTTGCGTTTGTTGCGTATTGATCCGGAAACGCAGATGCATGTGCGCGATGAAAATGGTTTTTATGTGCATTGCGAACCGGGTGAAATTGGTGAAGCTGTAGGCTTTATCGTGGATTCCACTGAGATTGGTGCAGGACGCTTTGAGGGTTACACCTCTGCTGAGGCCACTGAAGCTAAAATTTTAAGAAACGTCTTCCAGAAGGGCGATGCCTGGTGGAGTTCGGGTGACTTATTGCGTTATGACGAAAACGGCTACTGCTATTTCGTTGACCGTGTCGGCGATACCTTCCGTTGGAAAAGTGAAAACGTTTCCACCCAAGAAGTGGCCAGTGAGCTGGGCGATTTCGCCGGTATGGAGTTTATCAATATTTATGGCGTGACTGTGCCGGACAATGAAGGCCGTGCGGGTATGGCGTTGGTGGTTATGCAGCAGGGTTGTGAGTTTGATCCGCAGGCGTTTTATCAGTTCGTTACTGAGCGCTTGCCGCATTATGCCCGTCCTGTTTTTGTCCGCGTAGGCTTGGCCGATATGACTACCACCTTTAAGCACCGCAAAATCGATTTGCAAAAGCAGGGTTACGATCCAAAAAGCTTTACTGATGCCTTGTATATCAAAGATGACGGTGCGCAAACCTACAGTCTTTATAGTGATGAAGTGCTGGCTAGAAATGACTTGCTGCCCTTTGTAGGTGGTGATGCATGAGCTATTACTCAACTCCAGCTGCGCAAAAACACTATGAGTTGAGTTTCCCTTGGGAAACGCCACCCGAGCGAGGTGATTGGCAAACCATCGCTGATGGCGTTGTTTGGTTACGTATGCCCCTGCCGTTTGGCTTGGATCATATTAATTTGTATTTGCTGCGTCACGACGATGGCTGGGTGATTGTCGATACGGGCTTAGGTACTGAGCAAACCCGCGAAGTGTGGGAGCGGGTATTTATTGAAGTGATGGAAGGCGCACCGGTGAAAGCCATTATCGCCACCCATTTTCACTACGATCACGCAGGCTCGCTGGGTTGGTTAGCTAAGCGCTTTAAGTGTCCGGTGTATATGACGCGTGGTGAATACAACGCGTTGTTTGTTAGTCCTTCATCTAAGGGTGGTATGAGCTGGCAAATGGCGCAATTCTTTGAGCGCAGTGGCATACCCAAAGAGACAGTTCCAGGCATGCTGGAAATCATCAGTGATGACAGTTACGAGCATGACGCGCCGGACAGCTACAGCCGCCTAGTGGATAACCAGGCTTTACGCATTGGTGAGTATGACTGGGAGATTGTGATTGCCTCGGGTCACTCACCGGAGCATGCCTGCTTATATAACCGTCAGGCTAACTTGTTTATTTCTGGCGATCAGGTGTTGCCGCGCATTACCTCAAGTGTGTGCGTGACGGCGACTGAACCGGATGCTAACCCACTAAAAAACTGGTTGGAAAGTCTGCAGGGCTTACGTGTTGTCTCTGACAGCGTTTTGGTCTTGCCGGCGCATGAGCGTCCTTTTTATGGCTTGCATCATCGATTGGGACAGTTGATTGAACACCATCATGTGCATCTTGATGAGTTGCTGGTGGAAATGAATGAAGCAAAAACAGCGGACGAACTGATGTGGTTTATGTTTCCAAGAGTTCGTTCATCGTTTGATATTTTGCTCGCAAATGGCGAAGTGTTGGCACACCTGAACTTCTTGTTGGGAGAGGGACGTATCACACGACGACTGATAGGGGAGTGTTACCGCTACCAGCGCTTTATCGGTAGCAGTGAGTCGGCTGCGGAGATGCAGGTGACGCATGTTTGACAATAATAAAACTAAGCACATACGGCAGATATATCTGTAATTTGGAGAGTGAGTATGAGTAACAATAAAAACAAAGGCTCTATCTTTCATCTTAATCGGTGGGCGAGAACTGGACTGGTAGTTGCGGTGGCGGCAGGTGTGTCATCGATGGCCAATGCCGGCGAAGCAATACGTTTTGACCATGGCGGTAACTTAAAGTGGAGTTTGACCACGGGTTATGGTTTTGGTGTTCGGATGGAGAAGCAAGATAAAAAATTGTTGGGCGCCGAAGGTAACCGTAACTTTGATCGTCATTCCTTAACCACTCACCGTGTTGGTGCGCTGGGTGAATTGATTTATACCAACGACAGCAACAGTTGGGGTGACTGGGGTGCGGTGTTGCGTGGTACAACCTTCTATGATGATGTTTATCATAAGAAAAACGATAACAGAGCTACGGCTGCTTACCCTGGTGTTAATCATGGTGGTGATGTTAATAGATTTAGCAGTGGTGCTAAGTACTACAGTGGTGGCCGCAGTCGTTTCCTCGATGCTTATTTATTTACTGATATCCAGCTCCCATCTGATCAGTATTTAGCGGTTAAGGGTGGTCGTCATGTGGTGTCTTGGGGTGAGGGTTTGTTCTACCCAGGTGTGAACGGTGCGCAGGGTCCGGTGGACGTAGTTAAGTCCAGTACGCCAGGTACTGAAACTAAAGAAGTGCTCTTGCCAACAGGGCAAGTGTCAGTGGATTGGAATATCAACCCACTGTTTGGCTTGTCTGCTTATTATCAGTATGAGTGGTTGCCGAATGAGTTAAGTCCAGTTGGTAGCTATCTGTCGACTAATAATGCGGTAGGTCCTAGGCCTGACTACCTGACGAATGATCAACGTTATGGTCGATATGATGGGAAAAACAAACCTAAAGCCAGTGGTCAATATGGTCTGCGCGCGACAATACGTCCGAACTTTGATTGGGAGTTCTCGGTTTTCCATATCAATTATCACGACAAAAATCCAGCTGGCCTAATCTATGGCGCTACTATTCCTGTTGATTTTGGTGGCGGTTTTATAAAAAACGTGCCGGGTAGTTACAAAATCAACTACTTCGACAATATCAAGCTGACTGGTGCCAGCGTCTCAACACGTATTGGCGATACACAAGTTTCAGGTGAAGTGTCCTATCGTGATGGTGCGCCTGTATCTGTATGGACCGGCGCTGGCTCTGAAGTTACGCGCGGCAAGGGTTATCAAGCCCAAGCCAGCTTTATTCACACCCTAGGTGATATGCCATGGGCGCGTGGCACGACTTTGATTGGTGAAATTGTGCATGTGCGCGCTACGGGTGTGGATGCGATCCGTAGAGGTGGCGTTTCATATGACAAATATGACTATGACGAAGCGGGTAACTACCAAACGAAAAGCGCTACCGCTTACACCGCGCAAGTTGCTTTGAGCTACCCAGGTATCTTCTCTGGTTGGGATTTATCGGTTCCAGTGAGCTTCTCGCATGTGATTGACGGTAAAACACCTTTGCAAGGTGCTATCGGTGGTGGTCAAGGCGACCGCCGTCTATCTGTAGGTACGACCTTTAAGCGTTTAGGCAACTTAGAGCTTAATGGTACCTATGTCGCCTATATGGGTGAAGCAAACGTTAAAAGAAACCGTCAGCTGACTGACCGTGACCAGCTGAGTTTTTCAGCGAAATATTCGTTCTAAATTAGTGGGTTATGTATTAAGGGTTTAGCGTTATTTAAGCGCTAAATCCATAATTAAAATAAGAGTTGGAGATAATAATAATGAAATATCGCCGCGCTAGTATGGCCATTGCTATAACCTCTATTTTGGCTTTGCCGACCGCAGCTTTTGCTGCCGTCAGTGCTGAAGAAGCAGCAAAACTCGGTAAAGAATTAACTTGTGTAGGTGCTGAGCAGGCAGGTAACGCTGCAGGCACGATTCCTGAGTACACGGGTAAATACTTAGGTAAGGTACCCGGCTGGAATATTAAGCCGCATGCGGGTGATCACCCCGTTGATCCTTATGCGGATGAAAAACCACGCTTGGTGCTCACTGCTGCTAACTATAAAGAATACGCTGACAATCTGTCTGAAGGACAGAAAGCCATGTTTGCAAAGTATCCTGATACTTTCCAGATGGAGATTTACACAGGTCACCGTGATTTCCGTTATCCAGAGTTTGTTTGTGAACGTGCTAAAGATAACGCTCTCAATGCAAAAGTTGTTGATGATGGTTACGGTATTGATGGTATCGGCCACAACCCGTTCCCGATTCCAAAAACAGCGATGGAAGCGTTGTGGAATCACCAGTTGCCTTACCGTGACTGGACTGAAGAAAGTACCCGTGACATCGTCACTGTGGGTGCAAATGGCTCTTACGGTTATGGTCGCTCATACGGTAAGTGCTTAGCATTATCCAATGACCCTAATGAAACGCCGCATTCAAGCACGGGTATTTCATCCATGTGTCGTACAGAGACGGTTTTACCAGCGCGCGATAGCGGTAATACCTCAATGAACCACGAACCCTACAACTACTTGACGTCGTCACGTATTGCTTGGTCGTATAACGCAGGTACACGTCGTGTGCGTCTGGCGCCAGGTTATGGTTATGACCAGTCTTTAGGTGGTAGTAACGGTACTATTACTATTGATGAAGACCGTTTGTTTAACGGTGGACCAGATCGCTACAACTGGGAGTTGAAAGGTAAAAAAGAAGTCTTTATTCCAGCTAACGGTTACAAAACCGAAGTGGCTGATCTGAAATATAAAGATTTACTGACAGTTAACCATGCCAACCCCAAGCATATTCGTTACGAATTGCGTCGCGTGTGGGTTCTTGAGGCAACGCTGAAAGACAGTAGCCGTCACCTCTATGGCAAGCGTCGTATGTACCTCGATGAGGATACTTGGCATGCAGTGATGTCGGATAACTACGATACGCGCGGTAACTTGTGGAAGTTTGCTTTCCTGAACACTATCTATCACCCAGATATGAGTGCTTGGAGATCAGGTGCGTCGTTCTATCATGATCTGAACACCGGTGACTATGTGGGTTATAACTTAACCAACGAGCGTCGTCTGAGTTCAATTATCAATAAGGGTGACCAGAAGAAAAGTGATTACACACCTGACCGTTTACGCGCTCAAGGTCGTTAATCCATTGTAGTTCTCTGGCGGATTTGCCGGAGTTTAAGCCCACGCTGATGCGTGGGCTTTTTTTTGCTCGTTGGCTGCTGTTGTTGAAAAGGTTGCAGATTGATGACCTTAACTCAAGGTGGTCGCAAGGTGAGATTATGTGGCTTGCCTGAGTCATGGGTTATTTTTATCTAATACCTAGGGTGTGTGTAAAACAAGTGTTTAACTCTAAGCCTTTTGGACGATGATTGGCGTGCGGCACTCTTGTAAAACTAAAATACGAAAGTAGCAGATAATATCTATAAAAAAGGTGCTCTACATGGGATGGAAAGGAGAAGCAGCTATTGTTGGTGCTGCGCAGTATAAACCACAAAAATATTCAGAAGCCCCGCAAATGTTCCACTTGGAGCAGGTGGCTGATCTAGCTCGCCAAGCGCTGGATGATGCTGGTCTGCAAGCCAGTGATCTTGATGGATTGGTGATTAACGGCCCACACTTTCATGAGGCCTCGGTCTTTGTTCCAGCGATGGCGGCTGAGTACTTAGGCATTGCTGTTAACTTTGCTGAAGTTGTCGATTTAGGCGGTACTACGCCCGTGGGTATGGTGTGGCGCGCAGCTGCAGCGATTGAAATGGGTTTGTGCCAAGCTGTTTTGTGTGTGTTGCCGATGCGTATGGCGCCCTTTGGGCGTGATGACGATCCTACGGCCATGGCGCGTGCGATGCGTTTTGGTGGGCACAGCACCGTATTTGGTGCGCCGGAAGCTGAGTTTGATTTACCTTATGGGCACCTAGGGCAAAACACCGGTTACGCCATGATTGCTAAGCGTTATGCAGCACAATATGGCTACGATGAGCGTGCTATGGCAAAAATTGCTGTGGATCAGCGCACCAATGCCTTAGCCAACCCCAATGCGATTTTCCATGGTCAGCCGCTGACAATTGACGATGTACTCAACAGTCGTATGGTGGCTGACCCATTGCGCGTACTGGAAATTGTTATGCCGGTCGCTGGTGGTGCTGCGGTGATTGTTGCTTCCAAGGAAGTGGCAGCACGAGCGCGTAACCGTGGCGCACATATCACTGGTTTTGGTGAGCGTCTGGGTTATAAGTCGCCGACCTATTCTCCAGATATGACCGAAACCCCAGTAGGGCCGGCGGCGCGTCGAGCCTTTGAAATGTCAGGGCTCAAGCCTTCAGATATGAATGCTGCGCAGATTTATGACTGCTACACCATTACCGTATTGTTAAGTTTGGAAGATGCAGGCTTTTGTCCTAAGGGCGAAGGTATGCGCTTTATTCTTGAGAATGATCTGACTTGGAAAGGTAACTTCCCTGTCAATACCCATGGTGGCCAGCTCAGCTTTGGTCAGGCGGGATCGGCCGGTGGCTTCTCGCAGGTGATTGAGGCCTTTGATCAGATTCGTGGTAAGGCCGGTGAGCGTCAATTGAAAAACTGTGATCGAGTGTTCGTCTCCGGTACCGGCGGCGTCATGAGTGAGCAGGGTGCACTGATTCTTGAGGGAGCATAAACATGTCAAATAAACCTATGCCGATACAGACAGCTATCTCTGCTCCTTTTTGGGATGGCTTGAAAGCAGGCAAAATTTTGCTGCAGCATTGCAGTGCCTGTGCCAAGTGGACCTTTTATCCACGTCGTCACTGCTCGCATTGTTTGTCCGATCAAGTTGAGTTTCGTGAGGTGACAGGTGCGGGTACGCTGTACACCTATACTGTGGCCAGAATACCAACATTGCCTGAGTTTGCCGGTCCTGATCCGCAGTTATTGGCGGTGGTTGAGCTCGATGAGGGTGTGCGTGTCAACACCACTCTGGTGGGCTTGAAAGAAGACGACATTAAAATTGGTATGCGCGTCAAGCCTGTGCGTGCACGGGTGAGTGAAGACGGTACTGTACTGTTGCGCTTTACTGGTGCGCATGTTGATTTAGTTGAAATCGATGAAGTGGTTAAGCAGCCTGAGGCCCCTGTGGCTGCTGATGTTAAATCTGTGCGTCAGGTGCCGTTGACGGATGACGCTGCATTGCAATCTTTAGTCTCCGAAGAGTTCAGTCCGTGGAGTAATCAGCTGTTGGTCGATCAGGCGATGATCAATCAGTTTGCTGAGCTGTCGGGCGATAATTATTGGATTCATACTGATCCCGAGCGTGCGCGTAAAGAAGGCCCCTTTGGCGGCACCATTGCGCACGGAGCCTTGGTGCAAGTGCTGACTTCAAAGCTCAATGTTGATTTGGGTTTTGAGATCACCGGCTTCACCAATATGGTCAACTACGGCTCACAGCGCCTGCGTTTCCCATCACCGGTGCCAGCGGGCTCGCTGATCCATTCGCGTGGACGTGTGAAGTCGATTGAAAAGGTACGCAGCGGTACGCAGATGGTCCTTGAGCTCAATATTCACGTGGTCGGCCAAGAGCGTCCAGCGGTGATTAATGATCTGATCATTCTCTATATGTAAGTGATGTGAAAACCTAGTTTTACCCGGAATGCAACTCCCTTTTAAAGCCGTCTCTGCGCAAGCAAGACGGCTTTTTTTTGCGCGCAAACCCGCGTCAATACTAGTCGAAAAACATTAGTCTCAATGGACGATGAGCAATCAGGGCGTTCACGCAATAATCGAAACAGTCCTAAAGTTAGGTATATCAGGAGAACAATTATAATGAGCACTGTTCAATCATTAAGTTACATCGTCACCCAGGTTCAAGATCTTGAATCGTGGCGCCACTACGCTGAAGAAGTGTTGGGCATGATGACGACGACCGAAGCGGATGGCTCGCTGCGGATTAAAATGGATGAGCGTCCTTTTCGTATCTTAGTGCAAGAGGGTGCAACTGATGTGTATCTGGCTTCCGGTTGGGAGTTGGGCAGCGAAGAAGATTTTAACGCCATGCTTAAGCATATTGCAGAGCAGGGTGTCAGTTATGAGTTAGGCGATCGAGAGATGTGCGTATCGCGTGGTGTGCAAGCTGTTGCCACCTTGTCTGATCCGGCCGGTAATCAGCATGAGTTGAGCTGGGGCCACATTTCTGCTTGCCAACCTTTTGTTTCGCCACAAGGTGTACCGCGCTTTGTCACCGATGGCATGGGCTTAGGGCACACCGTATTACCAGCACCTAACTTTGATGAGTGTGCTGCGTTTTACCGTGATGTTTTAGGCTTTCGCAAATCTGATATTTTCAATTTCCGTCCAGACCCGTCTGCTGATGCAACGCGCATTCACTTTATGCATTGTGGTAATGCACGTCACCACAGCTTGGCGATTGCCGAGTACGACGTGCCAAGCAAATGCGTGCATATGATGGTTGAAGTGGACAGCATGACCGAAGTCGGTCGTGCGCATGATCGTCGTGAAGCGCATGGCGTGCCATTGTCAGCCACGCTCGGGCAGCACCTGAATGACAAAATGACTTCTTTTTATATGAAAACGCCATCCGGATTTGATCTGGAATTTGGTTGGGGCGGTCTCCTGGTTGACTGGGAAAAACACTCTGTTTTCGAATTTAATCGCGTTAGCGTCTGGGGTCACGACTTCAGTGTTGGCCAGCAAGGAGAAAAATAATGAATAAGCAAATGACATCTGCAGAGGCAGTGGCTCATCTTCGTGATGGTATGACAATTGGTTTTGGTGGTTGGGGCCCACGTCGCAAGCCGATGGCAATTGTGCGTGAAATTATTCGCAGCGATGTTAAAGACTTAACTGTGGTGGCTTATGGCGGTCCAGAAGTCGGTATGTTGCTTGCTGCTGGCAAGGTTAAAAAACTGATCTTTGGTTTCGCAACTTTGGATGCGATTCCATTAGAGCCGTATTTTCGTAAGTTCCGTCAGGCGGGCAGCATTGATGTGATGGAGTTGGACGAAGGTCTGTTCCAGTGGGGTTTAAAAGCTGCAGCGATGCGTGTGCCGTTTTTACCGGCACGTGCAGGCTTGGCAACTGATGTTCTGACCTATAACCCAGAGCTGAAAACCATTCGCTCACCTTATGCTGATGGCGAAGAGCTGTTAGCGATGCCTGCGCTGTATTTAGATGTGGCTTTTGTGCATGTGAACCGTGCTGACCGCTTAGGTAACACGCTGGTCACGGGTAATGATGCGTATTTTGATCACCACTTAGTACGTGCGGCGAAGCAGGCGTTTGTCTCTGCTGAAGAAGTGGTAGAAAAGTTTGAACTGAGCAAAGAAGAAGCGCGCTTCAATACCTTTGAGCGTTCGCTGGTGACGGGTGTGGTTGAAGCGCCCTTTGGTGCACACCCAACCATGTGCAGCCCTAACTACGGTTGGGATATGAAACACCTGAAGGAATACAGCGACGGCGCTACAGAAGAAAATGGCTGGGCTGCTTATGTTGAAAAGTATGTCCAAGGTGGCGAAGAGCAGTACCGCGAAAATAATGGCGGCACAGATTACCTTGCATCCATTCCATTGCCAGCACTTTAAGGAGTAGCGATATGACCACTTCAAATTACAGCCTTGCAGAACTGATGATTGTTGCCGCTGCTGAAGCCTTCCGCGATAACGGTGAAGTACTGGCATCAGGTTTGGGCATTATTCCACGCCTGGGCGCAAGTTTAGCCAAAATGACACACTCGCCAGAACTGTTGATGACCGACAGTGAGGCGTTTTTAGTTGAAGAGCCGATTCCAGTTGGCCCACGTGGCGACTATCAGCCGAAGTACTCAGGCTATATGCCTTTTGAGCGCATTTTCGATAACGTTTGGCGCGGTCAGCGTCATGCGATGGTCGGCCCAACCCAGATTGACCAGTGGGCACAAACCAACCTGTCAGTGATTGGTGACTACGCCAAGCCTAAAGTGGCCATGCTCGGTGTACGTGGTTTGCCAGGTAACAGTATTAACCACCTCAACTCCTTCTTTGTACCGAGCCACAGTAAGCGTGTGTTTGTGGAGAACGAGGTCGATATGGTGTCGGGTGTGGGCTTTAAAGATTCACGCTGGAGCGAGCATATGCGTCGCGACACCATGGGGATTGGTCTGACGATTACTGACTTGTGTGTGATGGACTTTAAAGGCCCAAATAATGCTGCGCGCGTGATCTCTTTGCACCCTGGTGTGAGCTTTGAGCATGTGCAGAACAACACAGGTTTTGCGTTGTTAAAAGCCGATGACCTGAAGGAGACCGTGGCACCGACTGCCGAACAATTAAAAGTGATTGCGCAGCTGGACCCACACAACTTGCGTTCTAAGCAGCTGAAAGGAAATCCGGCTGGCATACGCACTGCAGAGCAGGTTTAAGTATGAGTGATTTAGACAAATTAACACCGCGTGTCGATGAATCTGTCTATGAAACCGATGAGCCTGTGCACTATAGGGTTGAGGATGGCATTGCCATCCTCACCATGAGTCGTCCGCAGTACAACAACGTACAGAACTCGCAGATGACTTATGCGCTGGATGATTGTTTTCGTCAGGCGATTAACGACGATAGCGTAAAAGTGATTATGTTGACTTCGACCGGCAAGCATTTCTCTGCCGGTCATGACATCGGGACCCCAGGTCGTGATGTGAACAAATCCTTTGAGCACAAACATTTGTGGTGGGATCACACCAATAAGCCCGGCGGCGAGTTTCTCTATGTCCGCGAGCAAGAGGTGTATCTGAACATGTGCCGCCGCTGGCGCGAGATGCCCAAACCTACAATTGCTGTAGTGCAGGGTGGTTGTATTGCCGGTGGTCTGATGTTGGCGTGGGTGTGTGACTTTATTGTCGCCAGTGATGATGCCTTCTTCCAAGATCCAGTGGTACGCATGGGTATTCCAGGGGTTGAGTATTTTGCTCATGCCTTTGAAATGCACCCGCGCATTGCTAAAGAGTTCTTGATGCTCGGTGATCGTATGCCGGCCTCACGTGCTTATGAGTTGGGTATGGTTAACCGCGTTGTGGCGCGTGATGAGTTGCACAACGAGGCGCTGAAAATGGCGCAACGTATTGCTACACAGCCGCGTATGGGTTTGGCATTGACCAAGCAAGCGATTAACCATATCGAAGACTTACAAGGCAAGCGCACCGGTATGGAAGCGGCTTTTGCCTGGCACCACTTTGCTCACGTACATAACGAGCAGGTGTCGGGTGATAAGTTGGCTGGTTTTGATGGCAAGAAAATGGCGGCACAGAATAAAGCTGAAGCTGCTGCTGGGGATAAGCCATGACATTACCGCGCACGCGCTTAACTGAGGCACTGGGTTGCCGTTATCCGATTGTCCAGACGGCAATGGGTTGGGTCTCTGATTCTAATCTTGTTATCGCCACAACTAAGGCCGGTGGTTTTGGCTTCTTAGCTGGCGCGACCATTGATGCGTCTGAGCTCGAAGGTGAGATTAAACGTGTTATCAGCAGTACCGGTGGCAGCAATTTTGGTCTGAATTTTCATATGTTTCAGGAAAATGCGGCCCAGTGTATTGATCTGGCGATTGCCTATCGCTTGAAAGCAGTCAGCTATGGTCGCGGCCCGGATAAAGCAACCATTGCCCGTTTTAAAGCGGCTGGTGTGCTGTGCATTCCAACAGTCGGCGCATTGAAACACGCACTCAAAGCCATTGAGTTGGGTGCGGATATGATCACTATTCAAGGCGCTGAAGGTGGCGGTCACACCGGTGGTGTTCCTAGCACTATTTTACTGCCACAAGTACTGGATGCGGTATCGGTCCCGGTGATTGCTGCCGGTGGTTATTCGACTGGACGTGGCTTGGCATCTGCCTTAGCTGCAGGTGCAGAAGGGATCGCCATGGGTACGCGTTTTATGATGACTTCAGATTCGCCAACACCCAAAAAGACCCTAGAGCGTTACCTCGCTACCAATGATCCACAACAGATCCGCGTGACTTTAGCGGTGGATGGTATGCGTCACCGTATGGTGGAAAACGAGTTTATCCGTCACTTGGAATCCAAAGGCCCCATTGGTCGTTTATGGATTGCCTTGCGCAGTGCCCGTCAGTGGAAGGCGCAGACGGGTATGAGTACCAGTCACATGATTAAAACATTTTTTAGCGCCATCAAAGATGATCCATCAGCGATGTAGCAAGTGGTGATGGCTGCCAATCAGCCAGTGTTATTACAGCGTTCTATGGTCGATGGCTTTCCTGCTGAAGGCATTTTGCCCAGTGGTCAAGTGGCTGCAGCGATTGACTCTTTGCCCAGTTGTGCCGAGCTGATTAACAGCATTGTGGCTGAGGCTGAGCAATGCCTCGAACGTCTGCAAGCACGTTGTGTAGCACCCACCCATACTGAATCCGAGTCAGCAGGAGTTTAATGATGAGCACCCCAAGTAGTACTGCATTTACAACACAAATTAACGATGGCATCGCTGAGTTGGTGCTGTGTAAACCTCCTGTGAACGCGCTTAACAGCGATGAGTGGCTGGCGTTAGCAAAGGGTATCGATACTTTGGGTGCTAATGAGGACGTACGCGTCATTATTATTCGTGCCGAAGGTCGTGGCTTTTGCGCTGGCGTTGATATTAAAGAGTTGGATGCTAACCCTGATTTGATTGTGCGGGTTAACGCCGGTAACTATGCGACTTTCCGTGCAGTACACCTGTGCCCAGTGCCGGTGATTGTGGCGGTGCATGGTTTTGTTTTAGGTGGTGGTATTGGTATCACGGGCGCTGCGGATATTGTTCTAGCGTCTGAGTGTGCCAGCTTTGCGCTGCCAGAAGTGGACCGTGGTGCCATGGGCGGTGGTGCGCATTTGCAGCGCCTGTTCCCGGTACAAAAAGTCCGTCATATGTTCTTTACCGGTGAGGCGGTTAGCGCGCCGGATGCAATGCAGTATGGCTTTATCGAGCGCCTCACCACTAAGGCTGAGTTACCTGCAGCTGCGCGTGAAATTGCCGCCAAGATTGCCGCGAAAAGCGGCACCATGATTCGTATTGCTAAAGAAGCTTTGAACGGCATTGAAGATGGCGATTTAGAGAAAAAATACCGCTGGGAGCAAGGGTTTACTCTTGAGGCTTACACCACTGCTGATTCGGCCGAGAGTCGTCGAGCATTTGTGGAAAAACGCGACGCTCAATTTTGATTAAGGCTGGCGCAGGAGAATACTGTTATGCATTTAAAATTTACTGATAAGCAGAATGCGTTCCGCAAGGAAGTGCAGGAGTGGCTCGCGCAGAACGTCCCCGCCAAGCCGCTGCAAAGTTACGATACCCGTGAAGGCTTTGAAGAGCATCGCGCGTGGGAAGGCAAGTTATATGAGAGTCGCCTGTCTATGGTGATGTGGCCTGAGCACCTTGGTGGTCGTGGCTGCGACTTGATGGAGTGGTTGATTTTCGAAGAAGAATATTATGCGGCTGGCGCACCGATGCGCGTCAACCACAACGGGCAATTGTTACTCGGACCCACTTTGATGGAGTTCGGTACAGAAGAACAGAAGCAGCGTTTCTTACCGCGCATTGCTTCGAGTGAAGACATGTGGGCGCAAGCCTGGTCTGAGCCCGATGCCGGTTCGGATATGGCGGCTATTCGTAGCCGCGCCACAGTGGATGGTGACGAGTTTGTGATTAACGGCCAGAAAACCTGGTCCACGCGTGCCATTTACGCCGACTGGGTGTTTGGTTTATTTCGTACCGATCCAGATAGCAAACGTCACCATGGCCTCAGCTATATGATGGTGCCCTTGGATGCGCCGGGTGTGACTGTGCGTCCGATTAAAGCACTCAATGGTAAAGAAGCCTTTGCTGAAGTGTTTTTTGATGATGTGCGCGTACCCGCCTCGAACTGCATTGGTGAAGTGGGCCAAGGTTGGGCTGTGGCGATGGCTACAGCGGGCTTTGAACGCGGTTTATTATTGCGCTCGCCAGCACGTTTTCAGTCCACGGTAAAGCGCTTGGTGGATCTGTACCGTAAGTACGCAGCAGAACAGGGTGAAAACGGCAGCTTGCGTGATGCAGTGATCGAGTGCTGGATGAGTGCAGAAGCTTATGCACAGTCCGCCTATCACACCGTCAGTCGTATCAATAAAGGTGCCACCATTGGTGCTGAGTCCAGTATCAACAAAATTATTTGGTCAGAACTGGATTTGAAAATGCACGAAGCGGCCATGCAAATGCTGGGCGCTTACGCAGAGCTGCAGCCTGGTTCTAGCGATGCGATTGAGAATGGCGACTGGCTGGAAGGCTTCTTGTTTGCGCAAGCCGGACCGATTTATGCCGGCACCAATGAAATTCAGCGCAATATTATTGCCGAGCGTCTGCTCGAACTGCCGCGATGAAAAGAGGATAGATCATGGATTTTACATTTACCGAAGATCAACTCGTCTTCAAAGAAGCGATCAGCCGATTTTTGATGACTGAAGCGGCTCCCGAGATGTTACGTGAAATCTGGGAAACTGAAGCGGGTCGCTCACAAGAATTGCATCGTAAGATTGCCGCCCAAGGCGTCACCGCCGTATCGGTACCCGAAGCGCAAGGTGGTCTAGGCATGGATGACATTGCCTGGTCGCTGTTGACCCAGGAATTAGGTTATTACGCCATTCCTGACTCCATGGTCGATACCGCTTATGTGGCCGTGGGTTTGCTCAACGCAGTGCCCGCTACATTGGCGGTGCGCAATGAAATATTGGAGCAAGTGGTTGAGGGTGAACTGCGTATTGCGGTTGCCCATAGCATTAATCCTTTAGTGGCCGATGTGCATCTGGCCAACCGAGTGCTGGTTGAGCATCAAGGCGAAGTGCATTTAGTCAGCCGTGAGCAAACCGGCTATCAAGATACGGGTAGCAATAGCAGTATTGATAGCTCGCGCCGTCTCAGCAAAATTAATTTTGTGCCGACAGCCGACAGTAAAATTCTTGATGCGCAAGACGGTGCAGCGGTGTGGAATGAAACCCTCAACCGTGGCGCATTATCAGTGGCGGGCCAGAGCCTTGGCTTGGCACAACGCATGCTGGATTTATCAGTGGATTACGCCGTACAGCGCAAGCAGTTTGGTAAGCCCATTGGTAGCTTCCAGGCAGTGAAACACAAGTTAGCCGATGTGGTCAGCGGCATTGAGTTTGATACACCGGCGCTGTATCGGGCGGCCTATGCGTTAGCGCATAACGATCCGCGTGCCGATGTGTATGTGTCACATGCGAAATTGACCTGCTGTGAAGCGGCCATAGTGGCTGCGCGTCATGGCATTCAAGTGCACGGCGCGATGGGTTACACCTGGGAAGCCGACTTGCAAATGTTTATGAAACGCGCTTGGGCTCTAAATTCGTCATGGGGTACTCGTGAGTTCCATCGCCAGCGTATCGCCAATGATATTTTTGCAGATGGCGCTGCGGTTGGACCACGCTACACTTTTGGAGAGTAATACCATGGCTGAAGCTTATATTGTTGATGTCTTACGCAGCCCAACGGGTCGCCGTAAAGGTGGTTTGTCTGAGGTGCATGCCATTGATTTAGGTGCGCATGTGCTCAAAGCGCTGGTTGAGCGCAATGACATTCCTGATGAAGATTACGATGACGTTATTTTTGGTTGCGTGGATACCATTGGCTCACAGGCCGGTGATATTGCCCGCACCAGTTGGTTAGCGGCCGGTTTAGCGCTGAATGTACCCGGCACAACTGTCGATCGTCAGTGCGGTTCATCCCAGCAAGCGCTGCACTTTGCTGCGCAAGCGGTGATGAGTGGCACGCAAGATGTGATCGCGGTCGGTGGTGTACAAACCATGACGCAGATTCCAATTTCTAGCGCGATGTTAGCTGGGCAGCCATTGGGTTTTCCTGATCCGTTCTCGGGCAGTTTAGGCTGGCAGAAACGCTTTGGTGGTCAGCCGGTGGATCAGTTTTATGCGGCGCAGCGCATTGCTAAGCACTGGGGTTTAAGCCGTGCCGATATGGAAGCCTTCGCCTTAGAAAGCCACCGTCGGGCCATTGCAGCGATTCAAAGTGGTCGTTTTGACCGTGAAATCGTGGCCTATGGCGATGTAGCACGTGA
>RRZU010025136.1_pt1 | contig 16494 bp, 14 predicted proteins | sample 2165561 | NCBI WGS metagenome assembly RRZU01 (sample SAMN10456909, study PRJNA506462) | wastewater metagenome | isolation source: wastewater sludge | place: USA: Moscow, Idaho
GGTTCTCCGACTCTCTGGCCAAGAAATACCTGATCGCCTTTTTTTACGATCGGTGTACAAGGTGCCCCAATGTGCAGCGACATGGGTATAATCACCATTTCCGGCTTTGCGCCAAAGCCCAGAGGAACTAAAGCAGTACTTTCCTTTCTATAGGGTGGGTGGATTCCCCCCTTAAAGGTTCCATGTTTTACATTCATCTTAAGTCAAACACCCCTCAAATTAAATTTTTTACACAAGAGAAACTGTATACTTGTATATATAGGCAGTATCATAACATATAAATTATTTTTTTTCCATACGTATCGATAAATTTGTTTAAAATAATACTGTACCCACCGGGCTCATAAAAAAAATGGTAATTTATAGTTCTAAAAGTATAATTTTTAGACTGTAATTACCATTTTAATGTGACCATTTATCTGGCCAAAATCATAAATGCATTATATAGCATTTGTTACTATATTAACAAATAAGTTTTTCGCATGCAGTTTTTGTCAGTAAGGGTATTATTTTGTCATTTTTCCTCGGCCAGGAAGGATTTGTATCCCTTATAACACATATACAGATCAATCTTCGATGCCAATTCAAAGGGCGAATGCATACTCAGTAGCGCCGGACCACAATCCAGTACGTCCATCCCATACTCAGCCAGAATATGGGCAATGGTACCGCCACCACCGAGATCTACCCGACCAAGCTCACCCATCTGCCAGATTACACCTGCAGCTTCCAGGTTTTTTCGCATTTTCCCCATAAACTCAGCATGCGCATCGTTAGAACCGGATTTTCCACGGGCACCGCCGTATTTAGACAAGACCATGCCCTTGCCAATATAGGGAGCATTTCCCTTGTCGTGGGTTCCGGTAAAGTTCGGATCGACGCCGGCCGTAACATCGGCAGAGAGCATTTCAGAGTTCATAAAACATCTGCGGATGGCCATTTCCGGTTTTTTTACATCCATCAGATCGATCAGCTCGGCTACCGCTACCTCAAAAAATCGAGAATGCATCCCGGTGTTACCGACACTACCAATTTCTTCCTTATCAGCCAAAATCACACAGCGGGTGCGATTTGTGATGATCTCCTGATCAAGGATAGCTCGCAACGCCGTATAGGCACAAATCCGGTCGTCTTGACCATAGCCACCGATCAGACTTTCATCAAAACCGACATTTCGTGCTGCACCAGCTGGCACCACTTCCAATTCAGCAGTGGCAAAATCTTCTTCGAGCATTCCGTATTTTGTATATAGATGATTAAGAATATTGAGTTTAACCCCATCTTTGAGATCTTTCTCGGGATAAGGCTGGCTACCAACAATGATATTAAGTCCTTCTCCGGTGATTCCTTCGCTCATTTTCTTAGTATTTTGTTCCTGTGACAAATGTGGTAGCAGGTCGGTGATACAGAAAACGGGATCTTCTGGCGCTTCCCCGATGGAAATATTAATCGTCTCACCGTCTTTTTTTACGACCGTGCCGTGCATGGCCAGCGGTATCGTCACCCAATGGTACTTCTTGATGCCGCCGTAATAGTGGGTTTTGAAAAAGGCCATGTCATCACTTTCATAGAGTGGCGACGGCTTTAAATCCAAGCGCGGTGAATCAATATGAGCCCCGATAATGGCCATCCCTTGCTCGATTGACTCCCTACCGACCACAAAGAAAACCACCGTTTTATCTTTATGAACCATGTAAACCTTATCCCCAGGATTGATTTTTCCGGCTTTTTGATAGGATTCCATTGGTTTGAACCCGGCTTTTTCGGCCAGTTCAACACTGATCGCAACGCATTGTCGTTCAGTTTTTCCAGCCGTCAGAAAGCGGATGTAGTCATCGCTGATTTCTTTAACTTTTACAGCATCTTCATCACTAAGATCTTTCCAGGCCAATTCCCATTTTTTTCCCAGTTGCTCTTGAAGCAGAACCCCGGTACTTTTGTCTTTGTCTTTATTTTTCATCGTCATTTTCTCCTTAGTTTCTACCCGATTATCCGGTATTATTTACTTATCAACGATTTCGATATTGTCCAACTGGGCTCTTAAATTTGTTCTGATAGCCGACAGATACTCGGCTCGCAGTGTCATTTGCTCATCCGCTTCATCTTCGGTCAGACCATATTCCTTTTTCTTTCGGGCTAATTCGTTGATCCGATCAATTTTTTCTTTCGTTATCATTTTTTCTCCTCTGTTTTCTTATCTATATCTTTATATTTTTACGAGTTGTAGATCTATTAGGCGCTGAAGACTGAGTAAAACGCCCAGCTTTCCATGAAAATGGGTCAGACCGCCCTGAAAATAAACATAATACGGCTCCCGCATCGGGGCATCAGCCGAGAGTTCAATGGACGAACCTTGAATAAAGGCGCCGGCTGCCATAATAATGGGATCTGAATAGCCGGGCATATCCCAGGGTTCAGGGGTGGCCTGGCTATCTACCGGGGCTGCTTCCTGAATTGCCCGACAAAAAGTCTTTACCCCTTCAGCTGTTTTTAAACAGACGCTCTGAATAATATCACTACGATAATCCGACACTTCAGGGCAAACAGCAAAACCCAGCTTTTTATAGCAAGCCGCCAAAAGTACCGCCGACTTAATTGCCTGGGCTACCACCGTTGGTGCCAGGAACAGGCCCTGTAACAAAGTTCGATTAATTCCCAGAGTCGCCCCTGTTTCTCTGGCTACTCCGGGGGCGGCCAGCCGGCAGGCGGCCAGATGAACCAGATCGGCCCGGCCAGCGACATAACCACCAGTCGGAGCTAAGCCGCCACCGGGGTTTTTGATCAGTGATCCAGCCATCAGATCGGCACCAATGGATACCGGTTCGACCCGATCCATAAATTCGCCGTAGCAGTTATCAACAAAAATAACGACATCTGCTTTTACTGCACGAATTTTTTTAATCATCGCTGCCATGTCATCGATGCGAAGTGCCGCCCGCCAGCTATAACCTGTCGATCGCTGCAGGTAGATCATTTTCGTATTGGCGGTAATGGCGGCAAGAATGGCCGCTTCATCAAAACTCCCGTCAGGCAGTAATTCAATCTGATCATAGGTTACCCCAAATTCTTTAATGGTTCCCTGACCAACACCGGTCTCTTCCAAACCAATGACGGTACGAATGGTATCGTAAGGTGAGCCGGTAATGGCGAGTAAATGGTCTCCCGGGCGCAACACCCCGTATAGGGCCAATGAAATCGCGTGGGTTCCCGAAGATATATGCGGTCGCACCAATGCATCTTCAGCGCCAAAAACGTCAGCGTAAATGGTTTCGACAACTTCCCGCCCGACGTCATCATAACCATAACCAGTGGAAACGGTAAAGTGGCGATCTCCCAACCCGGCCTTCTGCATCGCTTTGATGACCCGGTACTGGTGAAGTTCAGACAGTTCATCCAATTTTTTTTGTTGCACAGTGATTTCATTTTCAACTTCTTTTACGAAATCGATGACTTCTCCAGATATTTCAAATTCCTGTTCAAGATAGGTTTTAATGTCCTTTTGTGTATTCAAACAATTACTCACTTTCATTTATTGGTTTTAACTGAGGTCCGATAAGCTTAAGGCATTCCTCAACCTGGCCCTCCACATTTCTGGCTTCATTCATTTTCAGCCATTGAATCCGTTGATCTTTTCGAAACCAGGTCATCTGACGTTTGGCATAATGCCGGGAGTCCCGTTTTAAAATTGTGATCGCTTCTGCCAAGCTCGACGTTCCTTCCAGATACGGTTTCAATTCCTTGTAGCCAATCGCCTTCAAGGCCGTCAGATTCCAGTCATAACCCCTTTCGACCAACATTTTGGTCTCTTCAATCAGGCCTTCTTCAATCATCAGATCAACCCGGCGGTTGATCCGATCATAAAGGGTTTCCCGATCCCAATCCAAACCCAGCATGACATAATCGTAGGGAACTTCCTGTTTCTTTGTTTCTTCGTCAAAATACGATTTTGGTTTGCCAGTGAGTTCATAAATCTCCAGGGCCCGGATGATCCGGTTCAAGTTATTGGGATGGACAATTGCTGCCGTCGTCGGATCAACCGCTTTTAGTCGATCATACAAGGCTTCCTTCCCCATGACTTCAGCTTCAGCCGTTAACCGCCAGCGTATCTTTTCATCATTATCTTTTCTCTGAAAATCCCAGGGCAGACTGAGACTATTGATGTATAATCCCGTTCCCCCTATTATAATAGGAAGCTTTCCCTTTGAAAGAATGGTTTGTATGGCTTCCAGTGCTGCAGCTTTATATTTTGCCACACTAAAATCTTCATCTGGCGGTACAAAGTCAACCAGGTGATGGGGTATTCCCTGCATTTCTTCCAAGGTAACCTTTGCCGTACCAATGTTCATATATTTATAAATTTGCATGGAGTCGGCTGAAATAATTTCACCATCCAGTTTTTTTGCCAGCGCCACACCTAGTGCCGTTTTTCCGCTGGCGGTCGGCCCCAATACCACTAAGACTTTTGGTTTTTTGACTTCCATCTTATATCACCCGTTTGAACAATTTCATCAGCTCATATTCCTTTAATCTCATAATGATGGGACGGCCATGGGGACAGGTATAAGGATTACTGAGATTCATCAGATTTTCAATCAGTTTTCTGATTTCAATATGAGTCAATGATTGCCCTCCCTTAATGGCAGCTTTACAGGCCATGGTAATAATTCTATTTTTTACTTTTTCGGAAAAAACCGTATTAGCACCATTATTTTCGATGCTTACAAAAATATTCTCTTCAATCATTGCTTTTAATAAGTCCAGACTTTGGGGTTCCCCCAACAATACCGGGACACTGCGCACCAGTAGGGTATCTTCACCAAAAAGATCGCAGTCATAACCCAACCGTTTATATTCGGTCAGTGCATTCTCAATCCCCATTAAATCTTTGGGGCGAATTCTCAAGGGTATCGGGGTCATCAAACCCTGGCTGGGAAAGCCCTCCTTGTGATCAAAGATCTCCATCAGCTCCCGAGTTAAGAAGGCCTCATGGGCAGCATGTTGATCGAGAAGATAGATTTCTTTTTCCCCTTCAAGAAGAATATATACATTAAATAACTGTCCGACAATTTTCATTTTTGCAAGATCTTTTACGTTCTTTTTTAAAACTGGTAAGGGCTTCATTTCTAACATGCTTTTAGACTGATCGAGCTGGTCTAAGGCAAATATAACCGGAGTTTCAGCAACCCGTTCGTACACCTCTGAGGCTGAACAAAACGCATCGTTCACAATCGAATTATTCTTTTTATCCTGCCCATTCTCTGGTAACGGCATCTCTTCTGATTTAAGCTCTGACTGTCCTAACCCAACAGGGTTCGTCTTGATCGGTTCAGGTTCTTTTGGAACAATCTCCGCGGTATCCAGATCGGGAACCTGCCAGATTGTCGCAATGGCGGTTTGATCTTCAAACCGAGCCTGTTGAATCGATGCTACCGGATCTTTAGATTCGCTATTCTGATTGTCAACGTCACGATCGTTTAGATACCTGTTATCGATTAGTTCTTTATCCGAACGACTCTTTTTTTGATAATCCTCAAGCGAGTCATTGTCCGCGGTCCCCAGATCTACAATCAGATTGGTATTTCTGAGGGTTTCCCGAATTCCCTGTTTAAAGAGCATGCAGACCAGACTTTCATTGAGAATTTTTATTTCGGTTTTAGCCGGATGAATGTTCACATCCAGCATCCGGCCGGGTAGCTCCATAAAGATAATGCCCATGGGATGCTGATGCTTCATGCTATAACCTTCATATGCTTCATCCAAAGCCTGAGCTAAGCGGTTATTTTTAATATAACGGCCATTGATAAAAAAAATCTGATCGTCGCGATGATTTCGCATGGTTTTAAGATTTCCCACAAAACCGGACAGTTTCATCGGTTTATTTTCATAATCCAAAGCGATCAGATTATCGGCCATATCAATCCCATAAAGTCCCTTGATCACATCCATCACCTTACCGGTTCCCGGGGTATCAAGAACAATTCGTCCATTGCTGCTGAGCTGAAAGCGAATCTTCGGATGGGACATCGCAATTTTTTCCAATAGATCCCGGACAATAGTTTCTTCTTTTTTATCTTTTTCCATATGTTTACGACGAGCCGGGGTATTATAAAACAGATCATTTACTGTAATTTCGGTCCCGCGATTATAAGCACAGACCCGCTGGTTGATCAGCTTGCCCCCTTCAAACAGCGTCAGACTGCCAACCTCTTCGTGCTCGAAGCGGGTAACGATCTGGACCTTGGCGACAGCCGACACGCTGGACAAGGCCTCCCCCCTAAACCCCAGTGAATTGATAGATTCCAGATCTTCAATGGTTGATAATTTGCTGGTGGCATGGCGTTTAAAGGCCAGTGGAATTTCGTTATAGGCAATCCCACAACCATTATCCCGGACAACAATCCGGTTTTTTCCACCTGCTTCAATGATTACATTAATCTGATCAGCACTGGCATCAATGGCATTCTCCACTAATTCCTTCACCACCGACACCGGCCGGATAATTACCTCGCCAGCGGCTATTTTATTAATTGTTTCATTGTTTAACATCTTAATTTTCATGGAAAGTATTATATCATAAGAAAATAAGACCGTCGACAAAAGCTGGTAGAAAAAAAGGAAGCCGTCATCCGACAACTCCCTTTTTTAAATAATCAATTCTGATCTTTTACTACAAATTATTCGCCGACCATACTCAATTGTACATTAGAATCACCTTTAGGCCTGTTTAAAACCGGTTTACACTCTGGCAACTCAATTTCCAGTGCTTCTTTTAGCACTTCTTCAATGGTAGAAACGTGAATGATGGTTAAGGCATTACGTACTTCTTCAGGAATATCGCTGACATCTTTTTCATTGTCTTTCGGCAACAAGATTTTTGTGATACCACTACGTTGAGCGGCAATAACCTTTTCTTTGATCCCACCAACTGGTAGCACCTGACCACTTAAGGTAATTTCCCCTGTCATAGACAGTTTTGAGTCTACCGGTTTACCCAGAATCAATGAAGCCAATGCGGTAGTTAAAGTAACCCCGGCCGATGGTCCATCTTTTGGTGTTGAGCCAGATGGTACATGAATATGGGTATCATTTTTGAAATAATCAAAGCCGTTGGCCAAATCACCCAGACGCGATCGGATCAGACTCATAGCAATGGTGGCACTTTCTTTCATCACATCACCCAGCTGACCCGTTAGCGTCAGCTTACCACTTCCCGGCATTAAGCTGGCTTCAGTAAAGAGTATTTCTCCACCAACAGCTGTCCAGGCCATACCGGTTACTACACCCGGTTTGTTGTTTTCCCCAGCTTTTTCGTGCCGTCTGGTTTTATTTCCCAATACCTCACTGAGGTTTTGAGTTGTCACAACAAAGGGTAGTTCAACCTTTTTCGAGACAATTTTTTCTGACACAACCCGGGCAATTTTTGCCAGTTGTTTAGTCAGACCGCGGACACCAGCTTCGGCGGTATAATTTTCAACGATTGCTTCAACCGCAGTTTCTTCAATCTGCAGCATCTCAGTAGTTAAGCCATGATCTTTTAACACGCTTGGTAATAAATGATCAATCGCAATCCGTTTCTTTTCACCATTGGTATAGCTTGACAGCTGAATGATTTCGGCCCGGTCCAACAATGGTGCTGGAATCGTACTGAGGTCATTGGCGGTGGCAATAAAGAACACCTCAGATAAATCATAAGGAATTTCCAGATAATGATCTGAGAAGGTACAGTTTTGCTCGGGATCTAAAACTTCCAGCAGCGCTGATCCAGGATCGCCCTGGTGGGACATGCCCATCTTGTCAATTTCATCTAAGATAAAAACCGGATTTTTAGCTTCGGCGTTGGCAATTCCTTTAATGATACGCCCGGGCATTGCGCCCAGATATGTTTTTCGGTGTCCCCGAATTTCGGCTTCATCCCGAACCCCACCGAGGCTGGCGCGTACGTATTTACGATCCAGAGCTTCGGCAATACTCTTGCCCAAACTGGTTTTGCCGGTCCCCGGAGGTCCCACCAGCAGCAGGATTGAGCCTTGTTTATCTTCTTTTAATTTCATTACAGCCAAATGTTCAATGATACGTTTCTTTACATCATCAATACCAAAGTGATGAGACTCTAACACCTGTCTGGCATGTTCAATATCGATTTCTTTTTTCTCACTGGTCCATGGTAGTTCCAAAAGCAGATCAAGATAATTCATGATCACATTACTTTCGCCCCCGTTTGGTGGTGAGTTTTCAAATTTACGCACTTCCTTGAGTGCTATTTTTTTAACATCAGCAGGCATCTCGGAATCGAGAACTTTTTTCCGGTAATCAGCTTCCTCTTCAAGTTCTTCATCCAGTTCACCAAGCTCTGCCTTAATATTTTTCAACTGTTCCCGAAGCATCGCTTCACGATAGCTTTTATCCTTACGCTGTGAATATTTTTTACTGATTTCCAACTGTAGATGAACCGAGTCTTTTTCCCGAATGATATAATCAATAAAACTCAAGGTTCGTTCTTTTAAAGAATCAATCTCTAAAAGAACCTGTTTGCTTTTTAAAGGAATACCCATCATCGGAATTGTATAACCCATAATCTCTTCTAAAGAAGGTAAACCTTCGAGGATGCTGACAAAGTACTCAGCCCCCTTAAAATTATGACTTAAGTCTTTCATCAGACCCTTGATGTAGGTAATCATTTCCTGTTCTTCATCTGCATTGATATCCTGAATATCTTCCTGAATGGAATAAGAAGCGGTGATCTGTTTTTCTTCAAAGGTGAAATCCAGAACTTTAACACGATTAATGGTGGTTATGTCAATGATGAAGCCGTTGTCGGATTTTTGGATACTGTCAAACTTCATTAACACACCAATACGATAAAACGAATCAGCCGTTAATTGAACTAATCCTCGATAATCCTTAGTTGATAAACCAATCGCCAGGGTATTGTTCTTAGTGATCAATTCTTTGATATTGTTGCCAATATCCTCATTGACAAAAATTCGATTTGAAATCCCCGGATAAATCACAGTTTCTGTAATTGGGATTAATGGTGCATTTTTAATTTCTGGTGTGTTCATTTCTCTTCCTCCTCATCCTCTAATGATTCAAAATTTTTATTAAAGGATTTTGTTTAGTAAGGTGATCAACTGATCGAGTTCTTCATCAGTAAGACTGTTTTTAATACGTTCAATGACTTGAATCTGGGTTCTTTCTTCGGATCTGGCAATTGATTTGCCCTTTGGTGTAAGATAGATAAAATACACCCTGCCATCCTCTGGCGAACGTTCCCGATACACACAGCCCATGGAGATAAATTTACTAATCAATTCGGTTATCGTCGGTTTAGAATTCTGTGTTTCCTGAGCCAACTGGCTGAAGGTTACCCGATAATTCTTGTCGATGACTTTCAGATAATATTTCTGTTTTGAGGTCACATCTTCCGCTTGACATTGACAAGTTTCACTTTCATGCAAAGCTGCATCAAGTTTCATCAGTTTATGATAAGCCTCATATAATTCATTCTTTTTACATGCCATATTATCACCCAACTTTATTATTAGTTAGTTTTTACCTAACTATATGTCAACAGTATATCGCCACTGACCATTTTTGTCAATAACAGGATGACCTTATTTGGAATCGTTAAGATTTACTTAATTTTTTGCTGCTCTGATCAGCAATACCGTCATCATAAATCCCGTCCGTATCTAACTAAACGAGCTATTTTTATGAAGCGACCATAACTTTTTTCATTATCACTCTTCATATTGACAAAAATCATGTGAAAGGCTATGATTTTAAGATAATAAATTAATTTGGACCAAAAGGAGACTATTATGGAAAAAACCCCTTTGGCTACCGTGGCCGGAAAAACGATCTATACCGCGGATTTAGATGCCTTAATAAAACAATTACCTCAGGAACAAGCAAATCAGTTTACTTCAAAAGAAGGACGACGTCAATTATTGGAAGAGCTCATTGCCCAGGAACTTTTTTATCTGGAAGGTAAGGAAGCAAAGGTTGATGAAAGCGAAGAGTTTCAGAAAATGCTCATTGATGCAGAAGAAAAACTTCTCAAAACCCACATGATTGCAAAATTCATGATGGACATCGCCGTACCGGATGAAGAAGTTCAGAAATTCTACGACGAAAACCCTAACCAGTTTATCGCACCAGACAGCATTCGCGCCAGCCATATTTTACTCCCCAATGAGGAACAAGCCGTGACTGTTATTGACGAAATTAAAAATGGCAAATCCTTTGAAGCAGCAGCACGAGAATATTCTATTTGTCCTTCCAATGAAAAAGGTGGGGATTTGAGCTATTTTTCCAAAGGCCAAATGGTTCCGGAATTTGAAACCGCTGCCTTTGCACTGGAAGTTGGTGAAATGACCGAATTGCCTGTCCAAACTCAGTTTGGCTTCCATATTATTAAACTGACTGATCGCAAGATCGCTCAAACGATTCCGTTTGAAGCGGTCAAAGAAAATGCCCGCAATTACTTACTGCGAGAAAAACAAAACAAAGCTTTTATCGGTAAGGTAGAAGACCTCAAGCAAAAATATCCAGTTAAAATGGAAACAAGCACCTTATAACAAAAAGACCGAAGCGTATTTTGCTTCGGTCTTTTTAGTCGCTTTTGGGGTTGATCATCCGCCAACGCCATTTTACTGTTATTCTAGATCCTGCTTTTTACAACACCCTTTGCCAATAAATCGATAGCCGATGAAGAACCCTACAATTGTAAAAGCAATTGTGAGAGCAACTAAGGCGCAAGGGACAATTTTATCCTTATGAGTCATTACACAGCATTGGCTGTCCTTATTCTTATCACAACACATTTCATTTCCTCCGCTTTTTTTGATTTTATCTGTTTGTACCCTTATTTTCATTTTTAAACCATTAAATCTTAGCCAACCCACAAAGGTAGATAACTAAGGATTTGCTGTTCTTTCAAAACGATAAATTAAAAAGAATCCAGCCGGTTACTGTCCGGCTGGATTCTTTTTTAAACGGAGATATCCAATAATTGTCCGATATTGGGATCAGGCGAAGGCCCAGAAACCGAAGCTACCGGTGTACTTGTTTCCACCATTGCGATCATATCCGTCATCTGCTCTGTCCCTGTCTCCATGGCCATTTTCATTACTGATAAACTGGCCTGTTGTGCGACCTGCATTTGGCTCATCCCCATCGAAAGTGCTGCAATATCCATATTCATTCCACCTTTCTTTCGGGTGATTCACGTAGCAAACATAAATCAACTCCATCAAGATCTAATCAATTCTCCGTTAATTATGGCGCTGAGCGCACCTGTTATTGTTATCGTATTAATCTAACTTTTCTTAAGCATTATATCACAATTTCATAAATAATTCTTAACAACTCACAGTTTGAAACAATATTGTGGTTTTCTCAAAACGAACAAACTTCATTGATATCAGCATTTCTTTTGCCATTAAAGTATGCTATGATTGAAAAATGCAAACCGCTACAAATAATAGTTTAGGAGAATGATTTTGAAAAAGAAACTGTATTTAGCAATTATTTTTATCCTTTGTATCGTAATCCTTTCTGGCTGCACACCTGCTGCTGAAAAAAAATCCGATACGCTGGGTCTGGAAGCCACTGACCGTTACGAACTCCTCATCGGTCTGAATGATGTAAGTACCGGTAAACCGGTTATGGACACCCAGGAGGCCATTGAAATAATTAAAATGAAACTGTTGAGTCATGTCAGTGGTGTCACCATCACAGTATCTAATGGTTACTACTATGTGGGCGCTTTTATTGTCGATGAAACGACCTTAAACTGCGTGATTTATGGTGCCGATGATGAATCTATTGCCGCCGTAGTTGATGAAATTAACGCTGATATGAACGTTTCCGTGCTGGTCTCAAAAACGTCCAGTAACTACCGCCTAATTACTCCATAAAAACCCTGGTACTGCCAAGCTGATCGAATCAGGCGTTATTTTTTGTCCTGACAATATCAATAACATCCCAAATGTTATCAATCATAAATGTGGGCTTGCATTTTTCGAGCGCGAAAGGTGTATTGTAACCCCAGTTCACAGCGATCACATCAACCCCAACCTTATGGCAGGCTTCGATGTCACGAACCTCATCCCCCACATAGAGCATTTCGCCGGGATCGATATCATGTTTTCGCAGTACCTTTTTGATTTTTTTTGCCTTGGACATGAGTGCTGAGCACATAATAAATTCTATTTCATGACTGATGTCATAATTGATCAAAAATTCAGAAACTGTTTTCTTAATATTTGAAGTGAGTATCCCAATATGATTAGTTTCCTTTCTCAGGGCTGTAAAAAATTCATGAATATCCGGTGCAAAAGCATGAATTTCAGTTGATTCCTTTCGCATCATCTTTTGACCATCTCGAAGCGCCCGGGGAAATTGATAAAAGGGAATGTCTACTATTTCTTTTATTTCTTTAACATGGAGATTTTTGATATGCTGTAATTCTTCCATGGTAACGGTACTGTATTTATATTTTTTTGCCAATTCATTGTATATATTAAAGGCTTTCTCTTCAGTATCCGCCAGGGTACCGTCAAAATCGAAAACCACACATTTATAGGTCATAGATGACTCCTCTAATTTTAGTTGTTATTTAGTTCATATCCATTGACTTTGCTTTTTAGTTTTTTCCCTAATGATTCATGATAAAAGTAGTAATCCAAATCCAATCGCTGGGCTTCATGCATGGCAGCACTGCCAAAACGGATCAGATCCTCTTTTGTGTTGGCATGATCGGGGTATTTGGAAACCCCAATATGGTTTCTTAACGCAATTGAGGAACCCTCAATAATAAAGGGGGTTTTGAGTAATTCGGCCACCAACTGGCATATTTCCATTATTTTTTTTATACTCGAATCGCAAGGGTAAAACAAAACAAACTGATCCGTATAGCGACGAACAAATAGCCCGTATTTACCGATGGCACCATATAAGCGCTCACTCAACAAGCGCATTAGCTGATCTTCAATATCCTGACCGAAAGCATCTCCGACAGCATGAATCCCCTCTACATGAATGAAAATCAGAGCCAGACTCTTGTCAGAGTTGTCGCCGTTTTTATTGAAGTAATTTTCCAGAACTTGCTCCAACTTATAACGATTGGGGAGTTTTGTTACCGGGTCCTGGATAAAAGCTGCTTCAAGCGCTTTTCTTTTTTCGATAGTTTCACTGATGTCAATTCCAAGCAGAATGTTTGTCTTCTCCCCATCCCTTTTAGAAAAAGTTGCATGATCCCACTGAATATAATGAATCTCGCCTTTATAATCCTTGAACGGCAATGGCCGTTTAAAATTCAGGTTTTCATTAACAAATATTCGATGGGCACGATTGAGATTCCCGAAAATATCACGGAGATTTTTATCCTCAAGCTCATCATAAGTAATGCCACTTAATTGTTGTACCACATGATTGATGTTCCTGACCTCAAAATTATTATTGAATTCAATAAACAAGAGTCTGCTGTTATTCAGTACCTTATCAGTAAAAACCACCTGGGCGTTTAATTCCTCACGTAAATCAACTTGTTTTGTGACATCCTGAAGAATACCAATGGTTCGCTGATGCTCATTATCCTTGGTGAAATAATGCCGAATTCTTAAATATATATCCCGGATCTCTCCTCGGTTATTTTTTATCCGATAATGAGTATCCACCTTTTCCTGAGCCTGAAATGCCCGCAGAAAAGCTTTCCATACCCGGTTTTGATCATCATCGTAAGCCATCCAATAGATGATGTCAAGATTGGGTTCAACTTCCCAAGCCTCGTACCCCAGTATACTATAGAGTTCTTTAGACCAGTATATTTTTTTGGTTAAATAATTCATTTCCCAGTAGCCAAGATGAGCGAGATGCTGGATTTCCAACAGTTCTTCTTTTTGCTGACTGATGTATTCATCTTTCTCGTAGGTTTTTTTTAAATCAGTCCCAGTGACAACCATATATGTTTTCTCTTGACCCTTTTTTCCACTTATCTTTAATGGTTTGAATACCAGATGAATTGGGATTACATCACCGCTTTTATGAAAAAATTTGATATCTCTTTCATAAACGCCTTTTTCAGCAATTGCTTTTTTCAGTTCATCCATTTCGTCTTCAAAAACATAGTCCATGGGGATACGTTGGATACTTTTACCAATAATTTTATCCGCTGGTTTCCCCTGATATTTTAAAAATGTTTCGTTTGCTTTAAATATAATTCCTTCTTTATCAACCACGACGATACTATCTGTAACCTGATTGAACACACCTTGAAACATTTTATCAGCCTGTTCCCATTCTTCCTGTCTTCTTTTGAGTTTAAAAAAATGGTAAACAATACCCCCAGCGAAACTAAAAAAAACAATGGCTCCAAAAATTACCATCGTTATTATTTTCTCGCCTGAAAAATTACTTATCACATTCAGCATAGTGAACACCTTACTTTCTGATGTCTCATGTCATCGGCATGGCCATTTTTTCATATCTTTGGTAAAAGATGACTATCAGGATATTTGCCTTCAATTCACAGATATATTATAATACATACTGTCAACAAAATCCATTGTTGACCATTATTATTTTCAAAATTCAAATACGTATTATGAAAATTAATGCTGATCACTTGACACTACTAAAGTAACTCGACCTAACGTTGAAATCAATCAGAAATTATTTTTTAAGCCTTTCTGTTTTTATCATCCTACAAAAGAACTCCAACAAAATACCTAAAAAGCTTTGACAAATTGTGAATAAGTGTTACAATAGATCTATCACTTTACTAAGTTACAGTAATAAAGCAATCATTTGAACAAGGAGGTTCACATGCTTTTTAATTATACCATCGACGGATTCGAAAACATTCAACATCAGGATTATTTCGCACTACAGCAAATTAACCATAAGCTCATGTCACTTTACCGGTCCTTTGGCTATCATCAAATTTCCACCCCCACCTTCGAAACCTACGATCTATACGTTAACGAAGATTCCATACCGAGTGACGATCTCTTCAAACTGGTGAATCATCAAGGTAAGGTTCTCGTGCTGAAACCGGATGCCACACTGCCAGTTACCCGAATGGCAGCCATGAACCATCCCAATTCCCAGGATGTCATCAAATTTTCTTATGAGACCAACATCTATCGGAATTTTTCATCACCGGAGATCATCAAAAAAGAAATCACCCAAATTGGGATCGAATATTTCGGCAACAACAGCCCCGAATGCGACGGCGAAGTGATTGCCCTGGCCATCCGTTCCTTGCTTCAAAACGGCATTAATGATGTGCATATTGATCTGGGCCATGTCGGATTCATCAATTTTCTTTTTGATGACCTGGCCTTTTCTGATAAAGAAAAAGCAACCCTATTCAAATACATCGAAAACAAGAACATTGGCGATATCGCTGACTATTTGGAGAAGCTGGCCTTGCCGGATGATAAAAAAGCCATCATCCTTAAACTGCCATTACTCTATGGCGAGCCTAAGACTGTCTTAAAACAGATGGAAGCCCTGTGCATCAATAACAAAATGCGTCAGGTCGTCGAAAAAATCTCTGAAATCTACGCCCATCTGGAAATCATTGGCCTGGCCGACTATGTCAGTTTCGATCTTGGTTTCACCAATCAAATGAACTATTACAGCGACATTAACTTTAAAGGTTATATCAACAGCTGTGGCGAACCAGTGATCAGCGGCGGACGTTACAACCATTTATCGGAAAAATTCGGGATTCCCCGGCCAGCCTGCGGTTTTGCCATCGATCTGCTCAAGGTGATTGATTACATGGAGCAACACCAGCTGCTGCCCCGGGATGCCCAGAGAATCCATGTAATTTTTTATGAAAAACCACAGAAAGCGGATGCCTACAAAATGGCCGAGCAATTGCGATTTCAAGGAGCAATTGCCGAAGTTTTCCTGATGAATGAAACGAAAGAATCTCAGGTGTCATCTTTCCAGGCAAATGCCCTTTATAAAAATGCCGCACTGTACTTCCTGACTGATGGCAAACTGTTATCCGAGCATAATGGAGAATTCTTAGAAATTAACGCAATCGATGCAGAATGCGAGGTGGTGTAAATGGTAATCCGATTCGCCCTGGCAAAGGGCCGTGACACCAAAAAAGCAATTGAACTATTAATTGATCTAGGCTACATTTTTGAAGACTACTCGGAAAAAAGCCGGAAACTGATCTTTACCGACACCACCGGAACGATTGAGTTTTTTCTGGTAAAATCACCCGATGTTCCCACTTATGTGGAAAAAGGTGCCGCCGATATTGGCATTGTCGGCAAAGATGTACTGCTGGAACACCCCGCCCAGGTTTATGAGATGCTGAACCTGAATATCGGCAAATGCAAAATGTGTGTGGCCGGCTTTGAAAACCACCCCATTCCTTATGGCAAAAAAATGGTAGTCGGCACCAAATATCCGGTCATTGCCAAAGATTACTTCCATACCAAGAACCAACTGGTGGACATCATTAAA
>RRZU010400442.1_pt1 | contig 16488 bp, 14 predicted proteins | sample 2165561 | NCBI WGS metagenome assembly RRZU01 (sample SAMN10456909, study PRJNA506462) | wastewater metagenome | isolation source: wastewater sludge | place: USA: Moscow, Idaho
TAAACTTTTCTTGTAGATAAAAATCAGTTACATCCCAATACTTAATAATTTTAAATTCTAAATTATCAATTTTCAATTCTAGATAATGTCCAGCTTCAAGTTTAAAACAGTTTTGAAATATCGTATATGGAGCAGGTATGTATCCAAACTGGAAAAAGTAAGGCAATACCTCTAAATTTTGCTCTTTTTTAAATTTTGGATGCTTATGAAATGATTTAATTTCAGATGAAAACATAAATTGATCTTCATAAATATAATAATATAATGGTTTTACTCCTGCTCTATCTCTGACTAAAACCAGTTTATCTTCAACTTTATCCAAAATAGCAAAAGCAAACATCCCTACAAATTTGTCAATACTCTTTATACCCCACTCTTTGTAGCTATAAAGTATCACTTCTGTATCACTTTGTGAAACAAATACATAACCTAATTTTTCAAGTTCTGCCCTAATAGTTTTAAAGTTATAAACTTCCCCATTAAATACTATCACATAGTTGTCACAGTCACTTATAAAAGGCTGATGCCCATGAGAACTTAAATCTTGAATAGATAAACGATTGTGCCCAAAATGAATACCACTTTTATCATGAAAATATACCCCACTATCATCAGGACCTCTGTATGATTGAATTTTAAGCATATCATTTAGAGTATTTATATTTTTATTTTTGTCTATAAACCCGACTATTCCACACATATTATCTCTTCATATTGTTTTATTATTTTTTCTATTCTAAAGTCATTTGCTCTTTGTTTAGCTTTGTCTTGATATTTGTTTCGCAAACTTTCATCATCTATTAACAAATTCATAGCTTCTTTAATTTTTTCTACATTTTTTATAGGTGTTAATATACCATACTCAGACAACTCAATATTATTTTCTAGTTGAAAACGTAAATCACTATTTGGAGCTAAAATTTCTCTTGGTCCACTTAAACAATCTGTACTTATTACACTGCATCCACATATCATAGCTTCAGCTAATACATTTGGAAATCCCTCACTATTGGAAGCTAATACAAAAATCCCACATTTAGATAAATATTTATATGGATTATTATCAAAGCCTAGAAAAATAACTCTTTCATTTAATCTTAACTCACTAACTAAGCTTTTCAGATTAGATTCTTCTTTACCTTTACCTAAAATATAAAGTTTATATTCCTCATCATCAATTTTAGAAAAAGCATTTATAAGTAAACTATGATTTTTTCTTTTTCCTAAACTTCCAACTGTAATGATGCTTTTACTTCTATCAATTTCATAAGAAACATCTTCTTTAGATAATTGCTCAATTTTTTCTATTTCATAAGGGTTATAAATAACTTTTTGTTTAATATTAATACCAAATTTTTTAATTAAATCATTTTCAATAGCTTTTGATACAGGGATAATCTTATCTGCTTTATTATATAAATTTTTTATCAAAAATTTACTTATTTTTGAAGAGAAGGAATTGTCTTCATACATAGAACTTGGTGCTATCCTTTCACTTATTATACACTTATGCTTAGATAAAAATTTTGCTAATATATTTACATAATTAGCCCTATATAAAAAACTAGTAATTTGGAAAAAATTATGTTTTTTTATAACTTTACTTAATTTATAAGAGATTATTGCTAATCTTAATAATTTAACTATTCCATTTTGGTTTGATTTTTCATCTAAACTTATAATATTTATTCTACTATCTAATTCATAAGATATTTTATTTTCCATCAAAATTAGATGACATTCATATTTTTCTACAAGCTTATTTAAAAGTGTACTTACAACCCTCTCTGCTCCTCCACCATCAAGTGAATTTATTAAAATTACTATTTGTTTATTCATCTAAAACCTTTTTAATAATATTTTCATAAGCCTTTAGATTATCATCATAGTTGCAAGTTTTTAACAAATGCTTTCTAGCCTCTTTTCCTATTTTATTATCTTCATTATTTTCTATAATAAAATTAATCTTTTCACTTAAACTATTTTCATCCCCAGCTACTGCCAAACCACCAGTTAATCCATCTACTATCAAGTCAAACCCACTTCCAACTGCTGTGGTTGTAACGACTGGAACTTCTAAAGCCATAGCTTCATTTACAGTAAATCCCCAACTCTCCATTTGTACATTAGCATCCAATCTGAATCTTGTAGGTAGTACAAAAACATCACTATTTTTATAATAATATGAAGCTTCACTTGATAAACAGCTTCCTAAAAAATGTACTCTATCATTTAGTTTTAACTCATCCACTAAATTTTCACACTCTTTTTTAAATTCACTATCACCAACTATGATTAAATCATACTCCGTATTGATATTTGCCATTGCTTTTATCAAAACATCCAAGCCTTTATATTTTACGATTCTTCCAAGATAAAGTAGTTTCTTTTTTGATGTTGTATTTTGCAACTTTTGTCTTATAGCGTTGTTAAGATTTTCATCATTAACATAATCTTTTGTATCTATTGTAGTGTTATAAGCTATTTCTATTTTTTCTTTATCAAATCCAAACTCATCTATATAAAACTCTTTTGCCTTACTTCCAGCAGCCACAACACCATCAAGGCAATATTTTGTCAAAAACTTAACATAAGGATAAATCTTTTTATATTTATTTACTTCTTTTGGATAACGCCACAACTCATCAAAAATAATTATTTTTTTACCCATAAGTTTTAATAACGGAGCAAGAAGTAGATATGGTACACCTGTAATATTTGAAAAAATAAATACTTTATAACCTTGAAATGGTAGTTTTAATAAATCTAATGAAAAATTATCTATAGGAATTGAATGCAATTCTTTTGCTTGTATATACTCTATTTTTGTATTTTTTAAGATTCTATTTATCTCTTCCTCTTCATGTTTACTACAGTTAAGACCAGCTTTAGGCAAGGTAGTCCACAAAAAATTAATATCTAAAGCATCAAATAATTTAAAAAATAAAGCTAGTCTATAATTTCTAATTGCAGGATGCAAATATATAATTTTATTTTTTTTCATTTAATATCCAATGTACATATTTTCTTTGTATATCGAATAATATATCTATCATGGCTTTGTTATAATTATTCTTATTACTAAATGTAAAAGATTTTTTCCATTCACCATAACTTATCTTATCAAGATTAAAATTAGGAATAGGATTAGGTTGATAAAAAGGGCTTACTTCTAAAATATATGGTTCTGTATCAATATCATCATTTTCCCAAGCTATATCAAAAGCTCCTGTATCTAAATCTAACTTTTTGAAAGTTTCTATTATATAATCTCTCCATTTTTCTGGAAAACTTACAAAATCAACTTTACTACCATGTCCAGTAGAAGTTGGTTTCCATTCATCTGCTAAATTGATTCTCCAATAATGTAGTACTATTTCACCTCCAACTAAAATTACGCGTAAATCTTTTTTAATATTTAACAATTCTTGAAATATTATCTGACTTGTTAATTTATTATTTGAAATAAAATTATCTAAATCATTTTCATCACAAACTTTATGAACTCCATTCGCACTACAAGAATGTGGTTCTTTCAGTAAAAATGGATAAGTTAAATTTAACTCTTTAATATCAATTAAATTACTTACTATTTTACTTTTTGGTGTTCTTATATTTAATTCTTCAAATTTCTGATGCATAAATATTTTATTTTCCCAAAACTTTATTTGTTTTAAGTTTGGAAATACTTCATTTTTTTGACTCTCCAATCTTTCTACTATATGAAACAATATATCAACATAATCTTCAAAACCATAAATATTGTACATAGGAGAACCTATAATAAATATTTTTTTATTATATAATTTTCCTATATCTTTTTTTGTATAAATACTACATTGTTTATTATTTTCTATCAATGTTTTGTAGATTGCCATAGTTTTAGGAAAGTTGTCACCATGCATAAACCTTAATGTAAAAAAATGTGGTGCCCAAACAATATATTCAGAACTATCTACATTAAATTTTACATTACTTTTTAATTTTAATAATGTATAAAATATTCTATAAATTACTTTTAAAATTTTTTTCATTCAAATTCTCCATTAATTTTTTTTATTTCATTATAATCTATATATTTAATATTTTTCATTTTAGATAAAGTTTTAATTTCTTCTTCATAAAATTTTATATCCCCTTTTTCATGATTATAAGACATATCATCATAATAAATACACTCATGATATATTTTAGATAATAATGTTATTTTATCTTTTGGTTTTGGAACTATAATCAATAAATCATGCTTTACATCATTCTGTTTTAGCCATTGCTCTGTAATATCTGAATACCAATATTCTCTTGCTGTAAGAATTATAATTTTTCCACTTTTAATATCATTAATTTGCTTTTTCATTCCTAAAAAAATAGACAAAGATTTAAGTCTATCTCTATGACTATTATATTTTTGCAAATAGCTCACCCAAGTATTTGCAATAGTGTTATCCAAATCAAAAATATAAACATCATCAATTTTTATCTTTTTAAAGAAGTTGAAAAATTTTTTTTCAAAATATTTTAATCCAATATAATTTATGACCCTTTTACATAAATTTTTAAACAAAGATATCCTTTATTGAATCAATGATAATTTTATTCTCTTCGTTAGTTCTTCCTGCAATTCTTATAAACTCACCACTAAGACCTATTTTATCACTACCAGTTCTAGTATAAACACCATATTTTATAAGCATTTTAGATACGAAATCAGCACTTGTACTCCCATCTAAAAGTTCAATAAGAGCAAAATTTGCCATACTTGGATAAACTTTTATTTGTGATATCTCTGACAATTCTTTAAAAAAGCTTTGTGCTTCACTAATATATTTTTTTCTCACTTTTTCATACTCTTCAAAGAAATCATCTCTTTTATAAAGCCTAAAAAAGTATTCACTTAAACCACTAGAATTCCACAGATATCCATTTTTAAGAAGTTTTGCTACCTTATATTTGTCCATCACTCCATATCCAGCTCTAATTCCAGCTATTCCAAAATCTTTAGACATACTTTTTATTACTATCACATTTGAAAACTCTTTGTATAATTCAGTTGCAGATATTAGACTATATCCTTCGTCTTCAAAAGCAAAATGAATAAAACTTTCATCAATAATAATATTTTTAATTTCTTTTAAATTATTTAAAATATATCTTAAATCTTTATATTTCAAATATCCCCCATTAGGATTATTTGGATTTATTATTACTACACTATCTGGATTTTCTTTTTTTACAAATTCTAAATATTTATCAGCAACTAATCCATAATCATCTTTTTTATCTAATTGATAATAAACAACTTCAGTATCCTCTCTTGCAAATTCATAATATGATGAGAAAGTAGGAATATTTACTATTACTTTTTTTCCTACAAAATTATGCATAACAGCTTGAATTACTTCAATAGCACCATTACCTACAAAAATATTTTCTTTATTTATATTTATTGATTTACTTATAACATCTGCGATTACATCATTTTGAGATGGATAAAATTCCAATACGTCTCTTAATTTATTTGTATCAACCAATTCTTTTTTTAAATACTCTAAAAATAATTCTGTTGCATAAGGATTTGATAAAAAACAGGCATCAACTTTTATATTTAATTCAGGTAATTCTTCAGTAATAGTAAATATACTTGGACTATGACTTCCAGCTGCTTCTTTTAATTGTCGAATTTTTGATGCTATTTTTTGCTCATTTTCTGTTAATTTAATCATTTGTTTTCTCCTATATTATAATTCGTCATTTCTTAATCCCATAACCAAAACCCTTTTTACTAGCATAAAGAATTTCATCAGGAAGTAATCCTTCAAATGCTTGTTTTAATATGAGTTTATTATTTGCTTTGCCATCAATTTTACTTATTTTTCTATGAGCATCTATTTTAAAAGCCATCTCTATAACTCTATAATCCAGAAATGGAGCTCTTGCTTCTATGCTATATATCATTGGTGGTAAATCTGTACTTATGGTGATAGAGTGAGCATTTTCGCTCATAAGCCCTATCCAATTTGAGCTATCTATATAGTTGTTTGTTTTGATTTTTTCTGCCCAAAAGTCAATCAAAGTATTATATTCAAAATCTTCTAAACCTTTTTGTTTTGCTTCTTTACTGTATAGATACCCTTTTCTTTTAGAATTTTCTTTTTGAGCTAATTCAAACATAAGTTTTAAATCAGCTCTGAAGCTAAAAATCTTCTCAAAAGTTTTTAATATACTATTTGGTAGAAACTCTACCATTTTAACTATATCTGAAAAGAGAAGTTGTTTATTTGCTCCATCATATCCATAAAATATCTCATCAGCTCCTATACCACTCATCACTACTTTGATATTCTCTTTTGAGATTTGTTCGTAAAGTCTTGCTGCATGAGTTAGAGGAAGTAATCTTACTTCTTCGCCATATATAGCCATCATTTTTTGATATAGCTCTTCTTGTAAGTCTCTATCATATTCAAAAACTTTCAAAGGTACATCAAAAAGTTTAGCAACTCTTTTTGCTCGCCCTAACTCTTCATCATCTGCTTTAAGTGTAAATGCTTTTGGTTTAAGCCCATGTTTTACCATAAGACCTGTGATGATACTACTATCCACTCCACCACTTAAAAGTGTAGCTATCTCAACATCTGCTCTCTCACGGATTCTTACTGCATCATCTATCAGACTGTAAACATCTTCTTTTTTTATGCTACTATCATATTCAAAAGATGGAGTCCAGTAGCACCATTTTTTTAGTATTTTTTGATTTTTTATGACCATCGCATGAGCAGGTTCAAGTCGTCTTATACTTTTATATCTTGTATATGGTTCAGGAGTATGTCTATAATTTCGCAAGAAACTATAAGCTTTACCTATCTCATCTTCTTCATCACTAAATACACCTATACTAAATAAAGCAGATAATTCACTAGCAAAATAAAATCCACTACTGTGTTCACTATAAACAAAAGGTTTTTTTCCTATTCTATCTCTTACACAAAATAGAATTTTTTCTAATCTGTCATAAAGTGCAAATGCAAACATACCATTAAATTTTTCAATACACTTAGTACCATATTTTACATAACTAGCAATCAATACTTCAGTATCACTATGAGTTTTAAACTCATAGTCTAAATCTCCTTTTAATTCCAAATAGTTATAAATTTCACCATTAAAAACTACACTATATCGTCCACAATTTGAAATAAAAGGCTGATTTGCATTTGCATTTAAATCTATGATAGCAAGTCTATTGTGACCTAATGTTATATCATCTATAGTAATTTTTGAACTATTGTCTGGTCCTCTATGATATTGTTTTTTTAAGATAGTATCTACATAACTTTCTTGTATTTCAATACTATTCTTTGACCAAATTCCAACTATTCCGCACATAATTTATTAACTTTTTAATTTTAATACAACAACAAAGTTTTGGTGAAAATACTTATTTATCTTACCCAACAAGTTCATAAACATCTGTTTCCCCCCCCCCTTAAAGGTAAAATATTGAATTTCACTTATTTTAAATCCATATCTTTTAGCAAATTGTTGAAAATTTATCTCATCCATCCATACAGTATGATCTTCTAGTGTATTTATTCTTTTACCTATGAGTGTTCTTGCTATATTATTCAAAGCCATAGGATTAGGAGTACTAATAATAAACTCACTTGTATCATCCATATAGTTTTTTATATTTTCCAAGCCATTACCTATATTATTAAGATGCTCAATAACATCTAATAAAAGTATCCTTTCAAATTTTCCAGTATTGGCAGTTATATCTGTATTTTCTATATCAAAATATTTAAAATTGAAACCTCTAGAATTTACAAATTTTATACCACCTTTTTCAATATCGCCGCCAATAAGCTCTTTAGCTATTTGCTTAATTCTTTTATGTCGCCATTCTTTAAAATCAGTTTTTTCATAGTTTTCATAGTCTCCTATACCACCAATTTCTAACACCTTTTTATCAGCTACTTTTTCATCTATCCATTTTTCAAAATCCATCTTCTACTCCTTTTTTGTATTCTATTATTATCTGTTCTATTTCACTTGTGGATACTTTTGCAAGATTATCCAAAAAACTGCTTATAAATAAGTTTTGAATATTTACATCATATCTTTTAATATTATAAATAAAATCCTCTACTATGTTTTTATCATTGAATTTATAGTCGCTATCAATGCTCATTAAGACTTTAAAAATATTTGAAAACATATCTGTATGTCTTAGTGATTCTATAGCGTATATGCCAAACTTTCCATTTATAAAAAATCTAAAATATTCTTTGATTGTTTTTTCTAACCCTTTTATATCAATATTATCTTTGTTTTTATAATACTGATTTACTATAAATATATTCATAACTTCATATTCTACTATAGTCAAATCATTACTATCAAGAAGCTCATTGAACTTGTCTATTATATGATTAAAGACTTCGTTAGAAATACTCATAAAAGATAAAAATGTCAATAATTTATGCCAATACTGACAATAAAAACAAAATACATTTTTTTCGTCTTTAACTTTTAAAACTATGTTATCAAGCATTTTCATTATGATTTTATCATCATCTACTAAATCAAATCTATCTTTTTTAAATTTATTTAAAAACTTGTTTAAATCTTTGTAATCATAAAAACTTCTAATTCCCATTGATACGACAAAAGGTACAATACTAAAATCTTTATTTATAATTTTATTTATAATTACTGATTTAAAGATATTTTGATATATCTCTTTTATTTTTCCATCATACTCAACAGTTAAATAATAAGAGTTTATAAAAAATTCTATCTCTTCCCATATCTGAATTACATTTGATATATTTTGGTTATAGCTAAAACCTCCATTGTTCCATATATCTAAATCTTTATTTAAACTATCTACTAAATATATAGAGGAGATAAGTTTCCTATCTATAAAAGATTTAAAGTCGTAAAGTGGCTGTAGTATCTCTTGATATTTCAACGGTAATTTATTTATGTAGCTTTGTAAATCAATCTTGCCTATCTCTTTACAGTAGCACTCTACTTGATTCATATATGCTTTATCATTTATATATTCTTTGTCGCTTCTCATTAGATTACAAAAGTACTTTTTATTAAACTCTGCTATAAACCATATATCAAATTTTCTGTTTTGAAAACTTACTTTAGAAACCTCTTTTAGCACCTCATAAGACTCTCTAAAGTCTCTATTTTGATAAAGCAAATAAGCCTTTTTTAAAAACAACTTCTCATTTCCATCCATACTAGCACAAAATGAGATTTGTTGAAGCTCTTTTTTAAGTTCGTCAAAAGAGAAGTCATACAGATAGTTCTCAAAGTTTTTATTTTCAACTTCTGAGATAAAGACATTTGTATTGGTAGTCATACATCTTATAAATTTAGTATTTGTTTTATTCATAAGAGTATATATGTAGTTATCTATTTGATTGTTATTTGTCTTTTTTATAAATTCAAAAAGTTTACACAGTTTTTTAGTTTGGATAACAATAGCATCTTTTTCATAATAGATTTCATTAATACCGTATAAATTAAATTTTCTTTTTATTATATTTACTATAGTTTGAGGCATAACATATTCATAGCTATCTAAAATACTCAACTCTTTATGTAGGTTTTCAACTATCTCTTTAAATGACAGATTGTTTATATCTATATTTTTTACACTGATTTTTTCTAAAAAACTATAGATCATCTTTCCACTTTGTTCTAAAGTATGCTTGTCATTACCACAACAACCATCGTCAAACAACTTTTCATTATTCCAGTACAATACAAAAATATTTTTGTTTTTATAATACTCAAACTCAAGATAATCAAACTCAGCATCTACTTTCAGAAAATATATTGGTTTTATATTTTTTGATTGAAAATTGACCCAGCTTATTATCTGTTTTATATTAACATCACTTAAAGAATACCCAACTAACAAAACACTATCAACAGAAAAAATACTTTTTACATAGTTTTCAATAAGTGGAAATTTTGATGAATAATTCAAATAATCACTCTCTTTAAAGACTATATTTTTAGTGTCCAAACTTCCATGCATCTTTACAAGCTTAGAAAAACCTGTACTATCTCCTATATCTTTGTCATCTTTAATCACATCAAAAAAAGCACCCTCTTCATATATCGCTTTTTCAAATAAATCATCCCAATTAGTAGTGATAAGATTGTTTAATCCTAAATTTACTATCTTCTTATGTATAGCATTTGCAGTTGAGTTTGTAGGGAAATATTGATTTATCTTTTCATAATATTTATTTTCTTTATATTGAATATAAAAAAGCTCAGCAACCTTTAAAAAATCTCTCTCATTTGTACCTAAACTTTTTTTGAATTCTTGTATTAATTCATACCAAGAAGGAAGATGAGAATCCAAAGAGACACTAGCACCTGCAAATATCGTTAAGTTTTTATTATCCAATGCATTTTGGATACTTTGAATTGATTCTTTTAGAAATGAATTATATTGTTTTTTGTTCATTTACTATACTCGTATGAAGAGTTATTAATACTTTGAAAATATAAAGAATAAAAAATACTATTATTCCAATCCAAACTATAGGATCAGAGTTACCATTCACAAATAAACTTGCTGTATTAAATAGCATAGCAATTGCAAAGAGTATTACAAATACAGACACTTTTAGCCAAGTATTTTGGAGTCTATTATTTACTAATCTAAGTAAATAATAAAACAATCCAATATAGATAAATACCGCAAATAAACTATAATGATAAAGTAAATACATAAATGTATTATGAGGTCCTTGAGATGGGTTTAACTCCTGAGGGGAAAGTATATTTAAGTCATTGATAAATATGTTTTCAAAATAGATAACCCATTCTAGAAAAAGCCATTGCCTTCCATTTATGCCGCCATCAGAATATGTTTCTGTTCTGGTTAAAAATACATTAATTAAGCTTTCACCTATGCCAAAATACATTGCAATAGGCAATAGTCCTATCGTTAAAATAAGAACAATATTTAAAGGTTGGCTGATAAATCCTAACTTATTTTTCAATATTGAGCTTTTATAAAACAATCTATCCGTAGAATAAAATCTTAAAAATACAATTAAACTCAATACAAGAGGAAAAGCACCTCTATTTTTAGCAATAAATAAATCAAATAATAAAATAATTATGAGAAATAAATAATCTTTATTTTGTTTTCTTTGTGATATAAACATAGCTAAATACACAAGATACATCCCAATAATATAATACATCATTTGATTTCCACCATTATAAATTGGTCTATTAAAATAGTTATAAATTGGAAACAGCATAAAAATTAGTATTAAGTATTTTATAAGTTTCATATATTTATACTTTTCTGCAAGTGAATAATTTTTAATAAAATAAATAATTGTAGATATATATGCAAGTGATGAAACAATATATAGTAAATAGTATATTTCTTGTTGGCTGTTATTGGTTAATATAAAATTTAACCATAATAATACAACGCTAAGTAACGCCATTTTAAACACGATGTTTTGTCTAATTTTAAATAATAATACAGATACAGACAAAAAGAAAGTAAGCAACGATAATTCTAATCTATAGTTGACCATGAAAGCTGGATACCAAAATGCCAACAAAATAGGGAATATATACAAATATAATTTAACTAAATTTAACACTTAATACCCTTAAAGCATTTTTTCTATAAAAATAAATTGTAAACCCACTAACTATATAAAACAACTGTACCCCCCTAGCACCTATGCCACTCCACTGATTAAATAATTCATAATTAAAAAAATGATGAGTATGTGCTAATAATACAAGAAGAACGGCTATTCCTCTTAAGAAGTCTAAATAGTCTAATCTTTGCATGATTACTTTATCATTCTTTGATCTAGATATAATTGAATAAAAAATCTCACTATGAAATATATTGTTGAAATATATGCTAATAATTCAATTTGATTAAATAAAATAGCTAAGATTAATATCTCCATTTTAAAGTGATAAAAATAAGCAATTGTCTTTTTTGCAAAAAATAATAACTTATTAATTTTACTTCCTTCTATTAATTTATCAGCAGAACTTTTTTCTGTTACGGTAGTAAAATATTTTGGAGATACACTAATCTGATATGACATCAGTGGTACAAACATCGCAACTGTAATAGACATATACATGTATATAATCTCATTTGTATTATTATACGCAGATAATGTAACTGCAAGAAAAAATAAAGGTCCTAAAACAACATGTCCAATTTGATCGTAAAAAACACCTTTTTTAGAAGTTTGATTTCGATATCTAGCTATGTTTCCATCTACAAAATCCAGCATATCCCCCACAAAATATAGTAAAACTCCATATAGTTTATCATATCCCGTAGCTTGGACAATCACAAAAATCGAGCCTGCCTGAAAAATATTAGCAATAAGTGTAATCTGATTTGGAGTCAATGGCAAATACACAAAAGGTATAGACATCCAATAAGAAAGATATCTTAACATATGAAAAATTGAACCATAGTTTTTATTTTCTTTTTCACCAGGTTTTTTAAATCTTTCTAACATCTCTTTTATTTTCATGGGTTTCCTTTTAATTCAATTTTTGAAAGTCTTTTTGAATACCAAAATACAAATAATATTTGTGCTAACAAATGTCCTAGTATAGATACAAAAAATCCAAATTGTTTATAAAATATAAATACAAATATATATTTTATAAACAACTCAAATAAAGTTATTTTAATCAATTCTATATACTTTATATTTGAGTATAGAACGGCAAGATCTAGTCTATAGATCGCTAAAAAAAATATAATTATAGAAAATGCCAATAGTGCTAAATAATCAATATTATCTAGACCAACCCAATAATATACAAAATAAGGAAAGATTAAAAAATATCCAATCGAAGCAATAACTGACAATAAAACAATCTTTTTGTTGATAGTTTGATATAAGTGAATATTTTCTAAAGATTTTTGAAGTGAAAAGTTTTTCATAAAAAAAGGTTGAGCATTTTCTGAAAATTTCCATAGAATGATTATAAGATAATTAGCAGGCAACCAATAGTATGAATACATAGCAATATCTTCTGTTTTCATTAATAAGCTTAATATAATCACATCTGCCAACAAAAAATATCTTAAGATGCTATAAACAAAAGCTTTTCCTCCTATGTCGATGAAAACTTTTTTTATATCTTTTTTTTCAAAGTTCCAATATTGAGTAACACTTATATTTAATTTTTTCTGATAAATAAAATATTTAATCAAAGTAAATACAATTAAAACACAAAGTGCATTAGACAAAAATACCATCGATGAACTTTTAAAGCTGTATAATAAAAACAATGACAATCCAAAAGTAAAAACTGAAACATAAAACTTATACTTATTAAGCAAATCTAAACGAGCCAGTGCTGTCATTACATTTGACTCTACATTCGTATTGATAAGTAAAAACACAAACACAAATACAAACAATGATAGTAAAACTGGTTTATTTCCATCTATCAACAAAAATTCATTAATATAAAATTCATTTAGTATCAAAAATAGAATAAATGTGAATAAAGAGTAAAGGAAAAATGCAACCTTTAATAATGAATAAAGCTTATTAAAAGATTCAAAGTCATTATTATGATAATGTTCTGATAAAAGCTTTACAGAAGAAGCACCTAGCCACCCTATAATATTAGTAAATCCTACAACTATTGTTAAAAAAACAATATAAACTCCATACTCAGATTCTGATGTATGTTTCAGAATCAATGGAACTAAGATGATCTGAGATAATGCCAAAATAGCTAAATTTAAATAAGAATAATACAGACTTTTTTTATAAATACTTTTATTCAATTATTATCCTAATTTCACTAGACTATTTTCAGCTCGTTGATTGTTGTTCAATGAAGAGTTTAATTCTTCAAACTCTTTCTTGTCTATGCCATAATCGATGAATTCTGTAGATACATTTAATTCTTTTAACATGCCTCTTAAATTATTTGAACTTAATTCTCCAAATATTTCTAAAAATGCATCATCTATAAAATAATATTTACCAATAATATTGTCTATAAGCATTGGCAAAGTAAAACTACAAGCTATTCCATGAGAAACACCTTTGTTTGCTGTAATATAATAACTCATAGCATGAGCTAGTGCTGTTTGTGTATTTGAAAAAGCTAATCCTGCATACATACATGCTTTTAGTACTTGTTTTCTATACTCTAAATTATCTAAATTATCTGCTAATAATGGAAGATATTTCATAATTATTTTTGAAGATGTTGTTGCATAATTTACTGTAATAGGATTTGCATTTTTATTCCAAATAGATTCAAGTGCATGAGATAGTGTATCAAGTGCAGTTTGAATAGTAATATCTTTTGGAATGCTCAGTGTTAAAATAGGGTCATATAGAGCAATTTCACTAAAAAGTTCTGGTAAATGCAATGAATATTTTTTCTTTTCATCCATATCCCAAATAGTAGCCCATGGGGTTATCTCACTTCCTGTTCCTGCTGTTGTTGGAACAGATATTACAGGAATAGTTTTATAATCTTTTTTCTCTACATTACCTTTTATAATATTTGTCACAAAACTAGCTTTTTTAGTTTCATGATGAACAGAGAAATATTTTGAAGCATCAAGCACACTTCCTCCTCCAATAGCCAAAATTAATTCAAAATCATTTTTATGAATAGTTTCATAAGCAAGTTCCAAATCTTTAAACTCTGGGTGAGATTTTACATCTGTAAAAACATCTACTATACTATTACTTAAAGATTTTATTTTATCTACCAATCCTCTTTTTACAAATCCTTGAGAAGTTATAAGTAGAGTTTTTCTACCATCTATGTATTTAGAGATATTTTCTAATTCATTTACTCCAAAAACTATTTTTGTAGGCATATAGTATGAAAATTTTTGATTCATTGAAATTTACTCACTTTTACCACTTCTATTGGTGGTCTTGGAGTTTCATCATCATTTCCACATTTAACATGTAAAAATTGAAGACCTTTTGCTTTATCAAGTTCACTGATTGTATTAGAAAAATCATTGAGAGAAACTATTGTTTGCTCTACCACATCAAACCCGCAAGCTTTTGCAATAGATATATAATCTATATGACTTTGATATGTATTTTGTCCACCTGTTGATTTATTAGACTCATTATCAAACAAGATATATGTTAAATCTATTTCATCTTTATATCTTCCAGCAGTTGCTAATCCACCCATATGCATAACAAATTCAGCATCTCCACCACAAACTATTACTTTCTTTCCAGCTTTACTAGCTCCTAAACCTAGACTTAATGCTCCACCCATATTTCCAGCCATATAAAAGTTATTTGTATCTTTCATAAAGCTATACATCTCACGTGCAGTGTTTCCAGTAGTTCCAATTATCAAAGTTTCTTTATTTTTAAAAGATTCATTTAAAGCTATTAGAAACTTGCTTCTAGGAGTATAATTTGATAAATCTAATTTATGTCTATTATCAAGTTCTATTTTTGTAAAACTATCTTTCTTTATAATTCCAATAGTATGTGAATTATCAAAAAGTTCTATTTGTTTTATAGCATTTTCAATATCTTCACTATCAAGAATTTGACTCTCATAACCATAAGCAGATATTAATTCTGGAAGTTCTGTTGCAAGATGTTGATGCTGTATCTCACTATCTCCATCTTTATATGTTCTCCAACTTGTAAGAATTGGGAATGTTACTCCATATGGTTTTAGTAAACTTGTAATACAACTTCCCATATTTGTAACACCACTTGATTGAACAATTACAATTGGCTTAGCTCCACTCATTTTTAATCCTGATGATATACTACAAGCAACTGCTTCACTAGCACATGGAAGGTACTCAATGTTTGGGTTATTTATAGCTTCATTTATAACATATTGTGCAAAAGAGCAAGGAACTACACACAAATGCGTGTACCCTTTTTCAATTAATCTATTTATAAATAGTTTTGTATCTAAAGCCATTATTTTGTACCTGGAATTAAATCTAAAATCTCTTTTATAGATAGTAATTTTTCTTCAGCTTCAAGGCTTCTATCATTATCCAATATAGATTTTGCTACATTTTTCATCCCTGGATATGCGGCTCTTAACATATGATTTGCATAAATTACAATATTTACTCCAGCTTGGCTTAACTCTTTTGCTGTTATTTGATTAAAACTAGTTGGAACTACAACTATTGGAATATTCTCATTATAATCTCTTAAAATTTTACAAAATTCTAATATTTCATTTGGAGATTTTTGTCTTGAGTGAATCATTATTCCATCTGCTCCAGCTTCTATATAAGCTTTTGCCCTAGTAATTGCATCATCCATACCTTTATCAAGTATCAAACTCTCAATTCTAGCAATTATCATAAAATCATCTGTTATTTGTGCTTTTTTACCAACTTTTATTTTTGCACAAAAGTTTTCTATACTATCTTGAGTTTGTTCAACTTTTGTTCCA
>RRZU010353667.1_pt1 | contig 16486 bp, 11 predicted proteins | sample 2165561 | NCBI WGS metagenome assembly RRZU01 (sample SAMN10456909, study PRJNA506462) | wastewater metagenome | isolation source: wastewater sludge | place: USA: Moscow, Idaho
AAAGTATCCCTGACTGTTATGCGGATCTCGGTTTCCGTACCGTCAGTACTAATCCTTGCGGTGAGATACCTTTGTGCCCTTATGACAGCTGTCGTCTGCTCAGTATGAATTTGTATTCATACGTAGATCATCCTTTCACCAAGAAAGCAACTTTTAACTATCAGCTCTTCCTTAAACATACTCAATTGGCTCAGCGTATCATGGATGATATCGTTGATCTGGAAATGGAAAAGATTGATCTGATTCTGAATAAGATTGGCAATGATCCTCAGAATGAGGAGGTAAAGGGAACTGAACGTCATCTTTGGGAGAAGATTAAACAGAAGAGTGGACTGGGGCGTCGTACCGGTGTCGGTATTACGGCTGAAGGGGATATGATTGCTGCAATGGGATTGCGCTATGGTACTCAGAAAGCTACTGATTTTGCTGTATCTGTTCATAAGACATTGGCTTTGAATGCATATAGAAGCTCTGTTACGATGGCTAAAGAGCGTGGAGCCTTCAAAATTTATGATTCCAAGCGTGAGGAGAAGAACCCGTTCGTTCTCCGTATTAAAGAAGCTGATCCCCAACTTTATGAGGATATGACAAAATATGGTCGTAGAAATATTGCCTGTCTTACGATTGCCCCTACCGGGACAACATCTTTGATGACGCAGACTACCAGTGGTATTGAACCGGTCTTTATGCCGGTCTATAAGCGTCGTCGCAAAGTAAATCCTAATGATAAGGATGTTCATATTGATTTTGTAGATGAAGTGGGTGACAGTTACGAAGAGTATATCGTATACCATCGTAAATTTCTGGAATGGATGAATATTAACGGCTATGATACAACAAAGCGTTATACACAGGAGGAAATCGATGAGCTGGTTGCCAAGTCTCCTTATTATAAGGCTACTGCGAATGATGTAGACTGGCTGATGAAGGTGAAGATGCAGGGTGCTATTCAGAAGTGGGTAGATCATTCTATATCTGTTACTGTCAATCTGCCGAATGACGTTGACGAGTCTCTTGTTAATCGTCTGTATGTCGAAGCTTGGAAATGTGGCTGCAAAGGCTGTACTATCTATCGTGACGGTTCGCGTTCAGGGGTCATGATCTCCGCTTCTAAGTCTGAAAAGAAAGAGGCAAAGGAACAAGGAACAGCTGCAGAAGAGAATAAGTTTCAGATGAAGAATAATTCTCTACTTCCAGAAGTCGTCGAAGTTCGTCCTAAGGAACTTGAATGCGATGTTGTGCGTTTCCAGAATAATAAAGATAAGTGGGTCGCTTTTGTCGGCTTGCTCAATGGGTATCCTTATGAGATCTTTACAGGTCTTCAGGATGATGAGGAAGGAATTTCTCTGCCGAAAAATATTACTAAGGGTGTTATTATCAAGCAAACGAATGGGGATGGTACCCATCGTTATGATTTCCAATTTAAGAATAAGCGTGGATACAAGACTACTGTCGAGGGTTTGAGCGAGAAGTTCAATCCTGAATATTGGAATTATGCGAAGCTGATCAGTGGTGTGCTCCGTTATCGTATGCCTATTGATAATGTGCTGAAACTTGTGTCTTCTCTGCAGTTGAAGGATCAGAGTATAAATACCTGGAAAAATGGGGTAGAGAGAGCTTTGAAGAAATATATTGTAGACGGGACTAAGGCGAAAGGACAAAAGTGCCCGGTATGCGGTCATGAGACGCTTATCTATCAGGAAGGATGTCTTATCTGCACTAACTGTGGTGCCAGTCGTTGTGGATAATGCCCATGGAAGTAACAGAATGCTATATACGATTAAATAACCTGCGGTTTCACGCCTTTCATGGCGTGTTGCCGCAGGAGCGTTTAACGGGGAATGATTATCTCGTGAGTCTCTGTATCGGTTTTGATTTCTCTGAAGCTTTAAAGTCCGATGATGTTCGTGACACGCTTAATTATGCAGAGGTGTATCAGGTTGTCGCTTCAGAGATGAAAGTGCCAGGTAACTTGCTGGAAGGATTAGCTGGGAGAATCGGAAAAAAGCTTGTGGAAACCTTTCCTAAGATTATCGATATACGCCTCTGTATTACGAAAAAGAATCCTCCGATGGGTGCAGACAGTGATGGAGCGGGGATTGAAGTACACTTAATAAATGATAAAACCGGCCGATGAATTGTGGTTTTCCGCTAAAAATGCTTACTTTTGCATAATTACAATCATCGTATGGGTAGAAAATTACTGTTTTTACTGAGTTTTTTTGTAGGTTTTGCAGTTTCTGGTTTTGCTGCAAACAAAATTTTCACGCTTGTTATTGATGCCGGTCATGGTGGCCATGATACTGGTGCCATGGGTGCTATTTCCAAAGAAAAGGATATTAATCTGAAGGTTGCCTTGGCTTTCGGAAAATATGTGGAAGAAAATTGTCCAGGGGTGAGAGTTATCTATACCCGCAAGACAGATGTTTTCATACCATTGATGGAGCGTGCTAATATCGCTAATAGAAATAATGCAGATCTTTTTATTTCTGTCCATACCAATGCTCTTCCTGAAGGGAAAATAGCGCGTGGATTTGAAACTTATACCTTGGGTATGCACCGGGCTAAGGATAATCTGGATGTCGCTATGCGGGAGAACTCTGTGATCTCAATGGAACCGGGATATAAACAGACTTATCAGGGGTTTGACCCGAAATCGTCAGAGAGTTATATTATGTTTGAGTTCATTCAGGACAAGAATATGAGCAAGAGTGTCGAGCTTGCCGAGGATGTGCAAAACAGCGTTTGCTCTTCGGTTGGCGTTCCGGATAAGGGTGTTCATCAGGCTGGATTCCTTGTGCTGCGGGAAACATCTATGCCCAGTTGTCTGATTGAGTTAGGGTTTATCACCACACCTGATGAGGAGCAGGCTCTTAACAATAATGCGCATGTTGATGCTATTGCCCGGGCTATTTACCAAGGTTTTGTGCAATATAAGAATAAGTTCAGTAATCAGCTGGTAATACCTTATAAGGTACAGGGTGACAGTAATAAGGTGGATGTTCCTCCGATCGTCCGGCAGCCTTATAGGCCGGTGCGTAAGAGTACTGCTGCAGCAAGTATACAGAAGGTTAAAACCGTGACAAAAAAGGAAATGTCACCTAAAAAGGAAGTGTCACCTAAGAAAGACGTGTTATCTAAGAAAGAGGTCGTGCCTTTTGATGCTCCGGTCTTTAAGGTGCAGATCTTTACCAGCAATCGTGTGTTGCGTGAAGATGATTCGCATTTTAAGGGTCTCACTGGTATCTCTTGTCTGAAGGACGGAAATGTATTGAGGTATATGGTTGGTTCCTCGACGAATTATAATGAGATATATCGCTTGAGGAAGTCAATATTGGAAAAGTTCCCGGATGCTTATATCATTGCTGTAAAAGGGAATAAGGCTGTCAATGTTAATGACGCCATACAAGAATTTTTGAAAAATAAGAAAAAATAAGAGAATATGAAGTTTTTTACAAGAGAAGTAAAGATAGCTCTCGTAGCCATTGTAGGCATCATACTCCTGTTCTTTGGAGTTAATTTTCTGAAAGGAATGAATCTCTTCAAGTCTGATGATGTTTATTATATTACCTTTGATAATATTCAGGGATTGGCTAAATCAACTCCTGTCTATGCTGATGGTTATAAAATAGGTACCGTAAGTGATATACAATACAATTATGGAAGAAACAGCCTTATAAAAGTTGGAGTGAGCGTGAGTAAGGACATGAGGATACCGAAAGGCAGTACTGCAGAGATCGAAAAAGATCTCATGGGGAACATGCAGGTAGATATTCTTATGGCTAATAATCCTCGTGAACGTGTTAAGCCGGGAAGCATTATTCCCGGAAATCTCGCGACAGGTATCATGAGCCAGGTTTCGGATGTCATACCTCAGGTGAAGCAGATGATTCCTAAACTTGATTCTATTATGGATAATCTCAACAGAATCCTGGCCAATCCGGCTATTGCAGCTTCTTTGGGTAATATTCAGCAGACTACGGCAAACCTTACAGTATCTACAAGAGAACTTAATACACTCTTGACGGGTCTAAATAAAAGTGTGCCAGGAATGATAGATAAGGCTGATGGAGTCTTGGATAATACTCACCGTCTGACAGGGAAACTTGCTGATATTGATATTGCGGGGACTATGGCTCAGGTCAATGCTACGCTGGTTAATGCAAAAGAATTTACAGAAAAGTTGAATCATAATGAAGGGACATTGAGCAAGTTGATGAATGATGATGATCTTTACAACAACTTAAATGCGACGATGAAAGATGCTGATTCTCTTGTCGTCAATCTGAAGCAGCATCCCAAGCGCTATGTACATTTCTCACTCTTCGGCAAGAAGGATAAATAGAATAATTTAAATTTAATCTAAATAATAAGTTGCGATGTTTCACGGATACCGGAAAACATCGCAACTCTCATTTTCAGAGTATGTTTATTCATATAAATCAATTGTTTCACTGAGTTGTTGAAAAACTGTAATTTATTAACTTATCTTATTTGATATCAGTGTTTTAACATCGTTTTTTGTCGTGAAACGGTTTTTCCCCTTATTCAAAAAAGCAATATGCTGATATATAGATGATTACATTTACGTTTTTAAAAAATACAAAAAGGAACATTTGCGTTTTTCTAAAAACTTTCGTATTTTTGCAAATGCAATAGTAGTAATCGTGCCATAAGGCACCAAAACATAAGTAAATTTAGTTAATGACGGTAAATCCTAAAGTTCTTTGGGATCAGAGCCTTGTGCTCATTGCACAAAATGTGACCAAAGAACAATATAATACATGGTTTAAGCCCATTGTCTTCGAATTATATGACGAAGAAAAGAAGACGTTGCTGGTTCAGATTCCGAGTACTTTTTTTTATGAGTATCTGGAAGCTAACTATGTAGATTTACTTACAAAGGTGTTGAGCCATACTTTTGGTTCTGGTGTAAAACTGACTTATCGTATTGTTGTAGTCAAAAAGCCGCCGGTACTTTCAAATGTGGAGGCTGATCCTGCTGATGCAGCTCCGAAACCAGAATCTGAAACCAGAGCCAACCGGGCTCCTTCTATTCTTGATGCAGCTCAGCCTCAGGACATACCTTCTCATCTGAATCCAAAACTGACTTTCGAAAATTATATCGAAGGTGACAGTAATAAGATGACGCGTTCTATTGGTTGCTCTATAGCAGAGCATCCTTTTAATGCTCAGTTTAATCCATTCTTTATCTATGGACCTTCCGGTTGCGGTAAGACTCATCTGGTGAACGCTATAGGATTGATGATAAAGAAACTGTACCCGGAAAAGCGTATACTTTATATCAGTGCAAAACTTTTTTCTGTACAGTATACACAGGCTGTTTTGGAAAATCATACGAATGACTTTATTGCTTTCTATCAGACAGTTGATGTCGTGATTATCGATGATGTGCAGGAATGGATCGGAAAAACCAAAACTCTGGAAACATTCTTTCATATCTTTAATCATTTATTTCGTAACAATAAGCGTATCATTTTGGCTTGCGATCGTCCTCCGGTAGCATTGACAGGACTGCCAGACCGTATGCTGACCCGTTTTGTTTGTGGCCTTATCGGTGAGATGGAACGCCCTAATGTACAGTTGTGTGTTGATATAATGAGGCATAAAATACGTCGTGACGGACTTGATATCCCTAATGATGTGCTATTGTATATTGCAGAGAATGCTAATTGCAGCGTAAGAGACTTGCAGGGGACTATCAACCAGTTACTTGCCTATAGTATCGTCTATAACAGTAAGTTGGATATTAAATTGGCAAAACGTTGTATAGAACGTGCTGTGAAAATTGATGACCACCCACTTACTGTGGATGATATTCTTGACAAGGTGTGCAATCATTATAAAGTGACGAATACGAATATAAACAGTAAAAGTCGAAAGAAAGAATATGTTATTGCCCGGCAGGTATCAATGTATCTTTGTCAGAAATATACGAAGATGCCGTCTTCACGTATAGGAAAATTGGTTGGAGGCAGAGATCATTCTACTGTAGTACATAGTTGCAAGCAAGTGGAGCAGCGACTGAAATTGGACCGGGATTTTCATGATGAGCTCTTGAGCATAGAGAATTCTTTTAGATTGAAAACTGTCCAGCGATAAGGAATTTTATTATAAAAAGGTTCTGTTTTTAAGAGTAAACAATGGATGTAAGGCTTTCCGTGATAAGGAAAGCCCTTTTTTATGTTAAATGCTCTAATGATAATAACATAATTCGGAAGAATAGTGTATATTTGTCACTAATTATTACTAACCTATTTGTTAATGAAAACAAAGATTCTTTCAATGGTCGCTTTAATGGCTTTTTCTATGGCCATAAATGCGCAAGTAAGTATTAACTTGGATCCTGCTCTGCGGGATGTTAAGGTATCACCGGATTTGTATGGTATTTTCTTTGAGGATATTAATCATGCAGCTGATGGCGGTCTTTATGCTGAACTTATTCGTAACCGTTCTTTTGAAGACAGTAAAAAAAATCCTGATTTTTGGAATACAGAAGGTAAAGCCTCTGCCGTGCTTATTCATAAAGGCCTTTTGAATAACATCCAGCAAACAGCTCTTGAAGTAACTTTTAGGGGAGATGGAGGTATTGTCAATGAAGGTTTCTGGGGTATTGATGCCGTTCAAGGCCGTACTTATAAACTTTCTTTTTGGGCTAAGGGCAAACTGGCTAAAGGAGGGCTTACTGCTGTTTTGACAAATAAGGATGGCTCCAGGATTTATAGTAAAGTTTCCATAGAAGGTAAATTGACCCGTAAGTGGCAAAAGTATACTGCTGAACTGACTTCAAATGCAAACGATTCTCTTGCTCAATTACGGTTGCTGGCCCATAGTAAAGGTGTCGTTGACTTTGATGTCGTCAGTCTTTTTCCTCCAACGTTTAAGAATAGGCCAAACGGCATGCGCCCGGATTTGGCACAGATGCTTTATAATTTGCATCCTAAATTTATGCGTTTCCCCGGTGGATGCTTCGTAGAAGGGCAGGACAGTCCGGAAAATGCGTTCCATTGGGAGAGAACGGTAGGACCGATTGAAGATCGTCCCGGACATCAGAATGTGAATTGGCACTATCGTACCAGCGATGGTATGGGATTCCATGAATACTTGCAGCTGGCTGAAGATTTGGGAGCAAAACCTCTTTATGTCGTTAATGTGGGACTATGGCATGGTGGCAAGACTCCAGTAGATTCTATTCAGCCCTGGATAGATGAATGTATGAATGCTCTTGAGTATGCTAATGGTCCCGTTACTTCCAAATATGGCGCTCTTCGTGCCAAGAATGGTCACCCAAGTCCTTTTAATATTCAATATCTTGAAATAGGAAACGAAAATAATCAGCCGAATCCTGCACAGCAGAGTGATCATTATTATGATAGATTTAAGAAATTCAAAGCTGCTATTCTCGCAAAGTATCCGAATATGCACCTTATAGGTAATGTCGCAGCTTGGGGTACGGACAGTCCAAGATGGGGATCAGAAGAGAGAGCTGATCTCCTTGATGAACATTATTATCGCAGTCCTGCATGGTTTGCTGATGAATTTCATAAGTACGACCGTTATTCTCGTGAAGGTTCACATATCTATGTAGGTGAATATGCTGTAACGCAAGGTTTTGGAAAGGATGGCAATTTAAATGCTGCCTTGGGTGAAGCTGTTTATATGATGGGTATAGAGAACAATTCTGATATTGTCTCTATGGCTTCTTATGCCCCTATCTTTGCTAATGTTAATAATCGTATGTGGTCTCCGGATATGATTCAGTTTGACGGAAACTCTGCTTTTGGCACTCCTTCTTATTATGTACAGGAGATGATGGCAAATAACATCGGAACACGAGTACTCAAAGTTGAAATGAATAATCCGTATAAGGTCTCTGAGTCAGAGAAGGTCTCGCCGGAAATATCTCAGATGGGAGTAGCTACATGGAACACTCAGGCTTCTTTTCAGTTTGCCGGTCTTGAGGAGCAGGGAAAGAATGCCGTCGGTATCCTTCCTGGAGTAATGAACTTTTCTGCCAGTGACTGGAAAGAGAATAATAATATTCTTTCTCAGACTTCAGAAAAAGAGGGGTGCATGGCCATTGACAGTTATAAAGTGACATCTTGCAACTATACTCTTCATCTGAAAGCTCGTAAAGATGGAGGTCGTGAAGGTTTTATTATTGTGTTCAATTATGTTGATCCTGATAATTACTGCTGGTTGAATTTGGGAGGATGGGGAAATACTCAACATGCCATCGAACAGGTGGTGAATGGTACCAAGTCACAAATTGCTTTAACTTCGGGGAGTGTAGAGCAGGGCAAGTGGTATAATGTAGATCTCACTATCCATGGTGACAGCATTTATGCTTCATTGGGAGGGCAACAGATTTTTGCTACTCGATTGAAACCTAATACCACCCCGTTTGTATTTTCTTCCGCTACTTATGATGAAAAGACGGGAGAAGTGATCTTGAAAGTTGCCAATACAGGTAAAGAAGCTACTACAGCAGATGCAGATGTAAAAAATATGAATATGACTTCTGCAAGGGTAATCCGTCTGGCATCTGCGAAGGGCACTAATGAAAACGACTTGACTGATCCTACTCATATCGTGCCGACAGAAGAGGAATTGAGTCCGGAGAAAAACAAGTTGGTCTTTACTGTTCCAGCTTATTCGCTGAATATTGTAAGAATGAAATAAAGTGGTCTAATATAAAAATGAAGCGGCATACAATATATATCGTATGCCGCTTCATTTTTATTCCATGTGAAAAAGTTCTTCCAGAGGGATGCTGACAGGACTGTTATCTTTATTGGTATCCATGATATCTGCCATCATATCCCACCATTTCTGAGTGATCGGATCTATATGCGAAGTATCTTGACTGTTGGTCTCTTTGCTACATTCTTGATAAGCGAAAAGCAGATTCGTGCTCTTATCCCAAAAAATACTGTAGTTGCTGACACCGGAATCTTTTATCATTTTTTTTAGTTCAGGCCATATAGCGGCATGACGCCTGGCATATTCCTTTTCGTAACCAGGTTTTAAATACATTTTGAATGCAAATCGTTTCATAGTTTTTTCTTTAATATTATTAGGTTTGATACAAAGATAGGATATTCATGTAGAGCTGACCTTTGTTTTTTGATATTTAAGACTGTTATTTTTGAGAAAGAGAAAATGCCACTGTCTCTCGACAATGGCATTTTCATATTATACTTCTAAAATAAATTAACTCAAGTCTGATATGCTCTCGCGAGTCCTCACGACTACCAAAATGACTTCACTCAGAAAAGAGTGAAAAATATATGCGAAAATTATTTTTTTTATTACAATACAAATACTGTTAGTTATTTGTATAAGTCGATTAACTGATATATATTATTGATTCACTTAAATCTTACGCAAAAATACTTTTAATTTAGGAAATAGACAAATAAAAATGAATTTATTTTTTAATAATTGCTAATTTTGCATTAAAAGTTCTGAAGATTAAATAGTCACCATCTCCTATCATCCTTACGGAATTACCTGTAGACTCATTTAATGTTCCTTGCCAAAGTGATTGATAAGCATAAGTTTTCCAGCGAAATCCATTCCCTTGAAGATTAGTACAATTAATATTGAAAATACTGATCTGTTGCCCTACAAAAGTATCGAAAGTACAATCACCTTCAACAGGAACAAAGTAACCATAATCAGTAACCATAGTGACCAGAAGATTAAAGTCTTTACGGTAACGTGTCAGAAGGGATATGTTTCCAAGTGTGTGGTCTTCTCGTTTGCCTGTAGATCCAAGATAGCAAATGTTCTTATAACCTTGTGCCATGCAATAACGTGTTGCTTTGGTCTGGTCATTATCCTCTTGTTCTTCGACAGGATGGAAAATATCTTTGTACTTAGTCTTAAAAGACTCCGGCAGGGAATCCCCATCGCCGACAATGGCATTAGGTATATTGCCGTGATCAATGAACTTCATTCCGGCTCCATCACAGCAACAAATAAACCTTGCATGTGCAAGGATGGCTTTGGCAACAGGGTGAGTAGGATAATCTCCATTGCAAAGAATAATGGCATCAGGAAGAAAATTCTCGTCTATAAGAGGATAGTTCATTTGAATATTGTCTTTTACAGTAACAACGGAGTATATCTATTATTGTTGTGCCTTTTTCGTATCGGCCTTCATCATTTTCTTCCATTTGGATATCGCTGCAATGGAAATAATGACGTATAGACCATAGAGTATAGCAGTGAAAGGCAAACCTTTATAGATGTATAGGACAGATAATTCAGCATCAACGACGATCCATATCCACCATTGTTCAATATATTTTTTTGCTAAGGCCCAGAGGCCGATAATACTTAGTGCATTCCCCCAGCTGTCAAGTACAGGAACAGTTGAATTAGTGAAATGAACAAGAAGAAGATACATAGCTCCCCAGAGCAGGATAAAGGCGATAATAGAAGGTATTATATATTTATGTGGATAATGTGATATTGGGCGTTCTTCTTTCCTGTTCTCTTTGTCCTTGAAAAAATTCCATGAGGCGAAACCATAAATGGCAGCCAGGGTATAATAGATACTCATTCCAAAGTCGGCATAAAGACCTGCTTTATAATAAACAAAAAGATAGATCACTGGCATAATTATGCCGGTGATCCATAAAAATATGCTTGCTCTGTATTCCTGGTAGATATAGATAAGACCGGTAAGGGTGCCCAGTATATCCAACCAGTGATCAGCTAGAAATGCGTTCATATTGCAATATTAGAAATTGATACTAAGGTGTGCCATGCAGTTGAAGGGAGCTGAAGGGGCAACCCCTGCTTCATAGAGATCGTCGCTGCAGTAAGCTTCTACTTTGCCATTAGTGTCTTTACGGAAAGACGGGCTGGCCCATCCGTTATTGTCAAATTTAGTAGAAAAAAGATTGTATAGTGAGATTCCTATAGTAGCATCTTTAATACCAAACTTCTTCATTGAGAAGTTATAGGCCAGGTCTATATTGGTCGTGAAATGACTGTCAAGCATCATGCTTACAGCCCTATCGAATGCACCGTCGGCATCGTAGTTGCTATAATTCTTAAAACTAGTATTAGTAAGATATTGTTTGCCAATATATTGACTCTGGATGCTGCCTGTAAATCCTTTATAGGTAAAGGTGAAAATATTATTGAATATAGCATCAGGAGAAAAACTCAGATGAGTCTTTCCAAGATCGTAGGTACTCCCGTCATTGAGGGTTACTGTCCAGTCTTTTGCCTTGTTGTCACTGAAAGTGGCATTAATATCCCAGCGAAACCAGTTGGCAGGATGCCAGGCTGCTTCTAGTTCAATGCCGGAACGATAGCTGCGTCCTGAATTGTTATTGCTGGCTATTGCTTCGCCAATGTCATTCAGAGCACCTGTAAGCACGTACTGATGGTCATAGTACATGTAATAGAAGTTAGCTCCTGCAGAAAAAAGACGACTCTGATATTTATATCCCAGTTCATAGTCTTGTAATTTTTCTGCTTTTAATGTACGGACACTGTTGTCCTGATAGTCATTTCTCGTTGGTTCCTTATGGCTAATGGCATAAGAGAAATAAATCTGATGATGTGCGTCAAGTTGATAGTTAAGTCCGGCTTTAGGATTAAAGAAATCAAAAACATCATGGATGATATATTTTCCACTGTGATCAGCATAAACATCGTCCTCTGGATCCTGCATGCGATAGCCTACATGGCGGTATTGCAGATCGATATAGGCATTCAGTTTTTTCCATAAGTTCCATTCAGCCTTGCCATAGACATTAAAATCATTTTTCAAGGCATTGTTGCGATAATATTCATAGTTTGGATAAAAAGTCTTAGCCGGAGACTTTACCCAGTTGACGATGCCAAAGTGATCACCGTCATATCTGTTCCAGCCACTGCCGAGAGTTGCTTTGAAATTTTTATTATTATTGTAATTAATAGAGGCAATCGCACCATAGAAGTCATTGTTCATTTTCTTCATTCGGGTGAGATCACTTTCATATTTTACATCACTCAACCCATAATCTTGTAGATTCTTGTTTTTTTTGTATTCATCGTAATAGCCATTTCCATTAGTATAGTGGAGAGTTATATTGAAATTCCACATCTTGGAAAGTATCTGGTTCCAAATTAATTGATAGTTTTGCTGGTAGTAATTATCTGTTTGATCTTTATAATAATGCATGATTCCGTCTACATCTGTATACATCAGTCCACAAGAATTATAGCGACGGCCATATAGGCTTTGTTCATATTTAGAAGCATAGTTCCATGCATGGTAAGTTTGTTCTTTACCGCCGAAAGTAATGAGTTTTACCATAGTGTTGTCGCCAAAATATCCTCCTTGCAGAAAGTAATTGTTTAATTTAGTATGGGCACGCTCCAGATAACCATGTGAACCTATGTTGGAAAGGCGTCCCTGTACACCCCAGTGCCCTCCAAGCAGACCGGTACCGAAGCGAAGAGTTTCCTTATGGCTGTAGTAACTGCCGCCAGACAGATCAAGACTGAGGAATGGAACTGTCCCGATGTTTTCGGTTTGCATATTGATCGTAGCACCAAAGGCTCCGGATCCATTCGTTGAAGTACCTACACCCCTTTGAACCTGAAGATTTTGGACTGATGATACGATATCGCCCATATTAATCCAATAGGCTTGGTCATCTTCTGCGTCGTTCAGTGGAATTCCATTGGCCGTAACGTTGATACGGCTTGGGTCGATACCACGGATACGTAGAGTAGTGTATCCTATACCATTACCGGCATCACTTGTTGTAGTGACAGAAGGAGTAAAAGAAAGGACATAAGGTAGGTCTTGACCGAAATTCACTTTTTTGATTTGTGCCTGGTTGAGATTTTTAAACGCCATTGGCGTGTTTTTAGAGGCTCTGGTGGATGTAACTTGTACATTTTGCAGTTCATACGTACGCAAGGTGTCAATTCGCTCCGGATTTGTTGCGTACATTTCCATTGTTGCTGATAGTGCAGCCAACAATATACATTTTTTTTTCATAATACCTATTAATATATTTATTAAACTTAATAGGGTACAGCTTAGAACTATTTTGATGATGGTAAGCAATAAGAGATTCAATTCTCCTATTGCTGCTAAACTTTAAAAGTTTCCTTTTCCCTTCGCCCGCATTATCGGGATCAGGTGCGAGGGTCTATTCTCAGCATCCGCAATTGCGGTAGCACCCCTGTGACATTTTTCCTGTCGAATGAAAAAATATAAAAAAAAAGAGAAACTTCCAAAAGTTTCTCTTTTTTTTATTAGTTTTTGCTAAAAAGTCTTATTTCTTGTAATTGCAGGATGTCCATGGCTTAAGCTCTTTGAAAAAATCATGTCCCTTGTCGTCTACAAGGATAAATGCAGGAAAGTCACTTACAGTGATCTTCCAGATTGCTTCCATTCCAAGTTCTGGATATTCTATACATTCAATGCTCTTTATAGAATCCTGAGAAAGGACGGCAGCAACACCACCAATGGTGCCAAGATAAAAACCGCCATGTTTCTTACAGGCATCGGTAACAACTTGTGTACGGTTGCCTTTACCAATCATGATCATCGAACCTCCGTGATCCTGGAATTCATCAACGTATGGATCCATACGGTTAGAGGTTGTCGGCCCCATACTTCCACAAGGATAACCTTCCGGTGTCTTGGCTGGACCAGCATAGAGTACAGGATGATTCTTGAAGTATTCCGGAAGATCTTCACCTGCATCAAGGCGAGCCTTCAGTTTGGCGTGTGCAATGTCACGTGCAACAATAATGGTTCCTGTAAGAGATACACGGGTTGATACTGGATATTTGGTGAGAATGGCACGAGCCTTGTCAATACCTTCGTCAAGATTGATCGCTATACCACCAGCTTCGCCTGGCTTCTGTATTGCTGCAGGGATAAGAGAGGCAGGATTAGTATCCATCTTTTCCAGCCAAATACCATCCTTATTGATCTTGCCTTTAATATTACGGTCAGCAGAGCAAGATACTCCAAGACCGATAGGGCAGGATGCTCCATGGCGCGGAAGACGAATAATACGAACGTCATTGGCAAAGGCTTTGCCACCAAACTGAGCACCAAATCCTATCTTGTGGGCCTCTTCCAGTAATTTTGCTTCAAGGTCAAGATCACGGAAAGCACGGCCGGTTTCATCTCCTGATGTCGGCAAAGTATCATAATACTTAATGCTGCCAAGCTTGACTGTCAGCAAGTTCTTTTCTGCAGAGGTGCCACCGATGACAAAACAGATATGGTAAGGCGGACAAGCTGCTGTACCCAGACTTTTCATTTTCTCAACGAGGAATGGAAGTAAGGTGCTTTCATTCTGGATCGTAGCTTTTGTCATCGGATAGAAATAGGTTTTGTTGGCGGATCCTCCACCTTTTGCAACCATGATGAAATGATATTCTGCACCCTCACTAGCCTCTATATCTACTTGGGCGGGAAGGTTACATCTTGTATTAACTTCATCGTACATTGTCAGAGGTGCATTCTGGGAGTAACGCAAGTTATCATTAGTGAAAGTATTGTATACACCTTTACTCAGAGCTTCTGCATCATCAAATCCTGTCCATACCTGTTGCCCTTTTTCTCCATGGATAATAGCGGTACCGGTATCCTGGCAGAAGGGCAGTACTCCCTTTGCCGAAGTCTCTGCATTACGGAGTAGGGTCAGAGCAACATATTTATCATTATCGCTGGCCTCCGGGTCGCTTAATATGGCAGCAACCTGTTCGTTATGCTTTCTGCGCAGCATAAATTCTGCATCGTGGAATGCTTGTTGTGACAGCAAGGTAAGAGCTTCCGGGCTTACCTTTAAAATTTCTTTTCCTTCAAATTCACTAACAGAAACCCCTTCTTTAGATAGAAGTCTGTATTCTGTATCGTCCTTGCCTAATTGGAACATAGGGGCGTACTTGAAATCTGGTGTTTTTGCCATAATGTTTTTATATATAAGTTGTTTTATTATTAATATCCGAAAATATCCTCAGAAGTAAGTCGTTTTATAGGAGCTATTTTCTCCAGACTCTTCATGTCCAAGCTCTTTTCATCACCGAGTATGATGTATTTGTAAGGCTTGTTTGCAATGCGGTTTTGGGCAAAGTCGACTAGGTCCTTTAGTTTCAGACTTGGTATATTTTCATAAATCTTTTTATTGATATCATAGTCTATTCCACGATCTTGTGCTTTCATGTAGGCATCAAGAATATAAAAATCTGTAGTTCGATTTGTTGCAAGCGATTTTTGTAAATTTTGTTCTGCAAGATCAAAACTGGTCTGTCGGGCTGGCATGCTGTGAAGGAGTTTGTTGAATTCATTGATACCATCCATCATCTTGTCATTCTGGGTTATAATGAAAGTATAGAAGAATTCCTTTTCACCCTTATAGGATGGTGAATGGTAGCTGGCATCGGCAGAGTAGGCTAGTCCTCGTGCCTCACGTAATTCTTGGAAGACAACTGTATTCATACCTCCGCCGAAATATTCATTGAAAAGTGCATTAATAGGTGCATTGGCCGGTGACCAGTCTCGGTTCTCGTTGTGAAACTGTATCATATAGATGTTTTTGGCATCGTAAGGTGCTATGAGTACTTCATTGGCGGATGTTGTTCCCAGAGTGTATTTCTTGTCAGAGAGGTTGTTTGCTGTAGTAAAGTTTTTAGCCTTATAATCTTTATTAACCAGAGTGATAATTTCTTTTTCTTTTGATGGACCAAAATACATTACGGTCATCGGATATTGCTGGCGGAGATTATGAAGTTCTGTGAGCAGTTGATTACCATTGGCAGTTTGAAGCTCTTCTTTGCTCATAATATTACGATGTGAATTGAAGGCTCCATATTCACCATATTCCTTTAGGGCATAGAAATTCTCTATTTGATCTTTTTTGTTGTCATCACGGTTCTTAAGAATCAAACTGACTACTTTCTGGTAATCGTTCTTGCTGATCTTTCCATTGTTGATTACTTCAAGGAAAAGTCGTAAGGCTTTAGGCATATTTTCGTTGAGGCCGGAAAGGCTGAAGCGGGTATGCTTAATACTGGTGTTAACATTAAAATCGCAGGCTAGGTTGTAGAATTCTTTTTTTATAGCGGTTGCGTCCATGTCTTTTAGTCCCGCATAGTTCAGCAAACTACCGGCTACCTCTAATTTTTTGTTAGCTTCATTTCCTATAGGAAAGTCAAAATCCAATTGAAAGAGATCGTTGTCAGTATTCTGTTTATAGAGAATATGGGTATGTTTATTGATATCAGTTTTTGTCAGATCGGTTTTGAAATTAATAAATCTAGGCTGGATGGGAGTAACTTTAGTATTGACAACTTCTTTTAAGAAATTGCTCTGCTTATCGTTATTGGTAGGAATAGGAGTAATGATAGGTTTGTCGATTTTATGAATGGTAGTATCATTTCCCTGGCGTTTGTATACGCAGACATAGTTATCATCAAGATATTTGTT
>RRZU010546767.1_pt1 | contig 16486 bp, 19 predicted proteins | sample 2165561 | NCBI WGS metagenome assembly RRZU01 (sample SAMN10456909, study PRJNA506462) | wastewater metagenome | isolation source: wastewater sludge | place: USA: Moscow, Idaho
GCCGTTAAAATCGGTTTTCGGCGCCACATAAGCATTCAGAGAAAACTCCGACGGGAAAAACGCGTTGTATTCCGCACGGTCGGGCACGGGTTTTTTGCTTAATTCAGTCATTTTCTGTTTCCTTTATGGTTGGGGTGCATCAACAAAAGAAAAGTTTTCAGACGGCCTTGTTTTTTAGACGGCCTTGTTTAAAGATTATTCAACATCCAATGCACATAGCGGCTCACGCCCTCGTTTACATCAAAAAAGCGGCCCTCATAACCGGCGGCGCGCAGGCTCGAAATATCGGCTTCGGTAAAGCTTTGGTATTTGCCTTTGAGCGCATCGGGGAAGGGGGTGTAACGGATGTATTCTTCTTTCACCAGTTCGGCCAGGCTCAGGGCGGGTTGGCCTTCGGCCACGCGGCAGGCGTTTACGGTGGCGGCGGCGAGGTCGTTAAAGGGTTGGCTCTGGCCTGTGCCAAGATTGAATATGCCGGATTTTTCGGAGTGGTCGAGGAAGTGTAAATTCACTTTGACGACGTCTTCCACGCTGACGAAATCGCGGCTTTGCTGGCCGTCGCCGTAGCCGTCGTGGCCGCCGAACAGGGTGACGTAGCCGTTGTCGCGGTATTGGTGGAAGTGGTGATAGGCCACGGAAGCCATGCGGCCTTTGTGTTGTTCGTGCGGGCCGTATACGTTGAAGTAACGGAAGCCGGCTACTTGGGCGCTCAGGCCTTCGGCCATGTAGCGACGGACTACTTGGTCGAACAGGAATTTGGAATAGCCGTAGACGTTGAGCGGTTTTTCCAGCTCACGCTCTTCACGGAAAATTTCACCTTTGCCGTATACGGCAGCGCTGGAGGCGTAGATAAACGGGATGCGTTCGTCTTGGCACCAGTCAAGCAAATCTAGGCTGTATTGATAGTTGTTGTCCATCATATACAGGCCGTCGTGGTTCATGGTGTCGGAGCAGGCGCCGTCGTGAAATACGGCGCGGATGTCGTCATAAGGAAATTGGTGTTCGCGTACTTGGCGGATGAATTCGTGCTTGTCGAGATAATGGGCGATTTCGCATTCGGCCAGGTTTTTGAATTTTTCGCCGCGCGAGAGATTGTCGACGGCAACGATGTTGGTTAGGCCGCGTTGGTTGAGGGCTTTGACGATGTTGCTGCCGATGAAGCCGGCGGCTCCGGTTACGATGATGGTCATGGACTTTCCTTGGTGAGGCTGCCTGAAAAAGCCTGCGGGAAAGCAGGTTTCAGGTAGCCTGAAAATCAGGGTGGTTTATTCTAACGCATTTTAACGACGGTGGCAGTAGCAGAGGCTGCCTGAAAATGTTTGATGCAGCGGCGGCGGGCAGGGTTAAACTTCTTCGATGGCCGATTCGCCGGATTCTTGTGCGCCGTCAAGCCAACGCCAGTGTTCGTCTAGGTGCAGTTTGCCGTGTGGCAAGGTGGTGATGATACTTTCGCAAAAGCCGATGCGGCTTTGCCGCTCGGTATTGATGTGCTGGTACGTAAACGAAATGCTGTTATCACCGGTGGTTTTGCCGATAAGAAAGCCTTTGATAATGTGGCCGCCGCCGTATTCGCCCCAGATGAGTTCGCCTTCCTGATAATAATAAAAGCGCGTGTCTTTGCCTGCTTCTCCCGTGCCGGTATTGCGGACGCTGAGGAATGTTTTACGGTCGAGGTTAAAGCGGTGCATGGTGAGCCTTGGTTTGTTCAGGTAGCCTTTGGTGGGTGGCTTTACACGGCAGGCGGCTGCCGGTGTTTACAGCGTGGCGGCCAGTTCTTCAAATGAGCAAACGGCGGTACCGAGTTTGGCCACCACCACGCCGGCGGCGGTGTTGGCCAGATACATGGCTTCAGGCAATGAGTAGCCTGCGGCCATGGCCAGCCCCATGCCGCCGATAACGGTGTCGCCGGCGCCGGATACGTCAAACACTTCTTGCGCGCGCGTGGGCTGGTGATGCGGTTCGCCGTCGCGGTAGAGTGTCATCCCTTCTTCGCTGCGGGTCACCAGCAGGGCGCTTAGGCCGAGATGACGGCGCAGGCTTTGTGCTTTGGTACACAATTCCTGTTCGCTTTTCCAGCCGCCGGCCACTTCTTTCAGCTCGGCGCGGTTGGGCGTGAGCAGGGTGGCGCCGGCGTATTTTTCGTAATCGTCGCCTTTGGGGTCGACCAACACCGGTTTGCCGGCTTCGCGCGCCCAATCTATCATTTCGGCCACATGGCTGAGGCCGCCTTTGCCGTAGTCGGAGAGAATCACCACATCATAATCGGCCAGCATATGCCGGAACTGGTTTTTCACCCGTGCCAGAATTTCATGATGGGGCGCGTCTTCAAAATCCAGGCGGATAAGTTGTTGGTTGCGGGCAACCACGCGCAGCTTCACGGTGGTGGCGATTTCAGGGTCGCGCAGCAGGTGTGAGGCCACGCCGTCTTCGCGCATCAGGCTGTCGAGCGCATCGGCGGCTTCGTCGTCGCCCGTTACCGACAACAGCGCCGCCTGCCCGCCCAATGCAGCAATGTTGCGCGCCACGTTGGCCGCGCCACCGGCGCGTTGGTCGATTTTGCCGATTTTCGCCACCGGCACAGGTGCTTCGGGCGAAATGCGCGATACGTCGCCAAACCAGTAGCGGTCGAGCATCACGTCGCCCACTACTAATACGCGGGCTTGGTTGAAACGTTGTTTGAGGGCGTTAGGTTGGGTGTTGAAAAGCATAGGGGCATTCCGTGCGTGTTTATGGCTGAAAGGCTGGCTGAAAAGCTCAGGCGGCGGGGTTGGCAACGGCATTGACGTCGCGCAATACTGCAATCGGATCGGCGGCTTGTGTGATCGGGCGCCCCATCACCAGATAGCTCGAGCCGGCTGCCAGCGCCTGTGCCGGCGTCATGATGCGGCGTTGGTCGTCGTTATTGCCGGCTACATCAAGGCGGATGCCGGGGGTGACCAGCACGAATTCGTCGCCCAATTGCGCGCGCAGGGGGGCGGCTTCGTGGGCGGAACACACCACGCCGTTCAGCCCGCTCTCTTGCGCCAGCACGGCCAGCGCCGACACTTGTGCCTCAATGCTGCGCCCTACGCCGGTTTCGGCGAAATCCTGATCATCCATGCTGGTAAGCACGGTAACGCCGATAAGTAAAGGCTTGTGTGTATGATTAGCCACGGCTTCGGCAGCGGCTTCCATCATGCGGCGGCCGCCTGAGGCGTGCATATCGACCATCCACACGCCCATGTCGGCGGCCACTTTGCAGGCTTGCGCTACGGTGTGCGGGATGTCGTGGTATTTCAAATCTAGAAAAAGCTTAAAGCCTTGGTTGATCAGGCTTTCGGCTAAGTGACGGCCGGTGGCGGTAAACAGTTCTTTGCCGATTTTGAGTTGACACAAGCCCGGATCGAGCGTGCGTACGAAGTTGAGCGTGCTTTGGGCGTCGGCGAAATCCAGCGCCACAATCACGGGTGTGCGCTGTGCTTCTTGGGAGAAGTTTGCGATTAGGGGGTTCATGTTTTTTCCGGTTGGGCGTTTCAGGTAGCCTGACTGTTGGCAGAGGCTACCTGAAAAATAAATAATAATGTTGTTTATTTTAGCAGTTTCGAGGGCGTTTTGGGCGTGCCTGCCGCAGAGGAAAGGCTACCTGAAATACATTATTTTACTTCAATAAATTTCGTTAAATGTTCTTGTACATATGCGGTGGCGGCGGCCATGTCGGTTTCGGCAGCGTCGTAGTAATCGCCGTCGAGTTCTTCAAAAGCGGGAAATTGGGCGCGGATGGTGTCGAGCGGGGTTTCGGTTTCTGCCAGTGTTTCAATTTCGGCTCCGTGCTTTTCGTAGAGCGTGCGGGCTTGGTCGATGATTTTCGGCGTGGGCTTGATGCGCCAACGGCGCAGGCTGTCGGCCAGCGGGTTGGCAAAAATGTAGTCGCCGTATCCGGCGGTGATAAGCTGGATAAAGCCGCCTTCTTGCACCTGGCTGTCGAGGTAGCAATAGGCCAGTAGCGTGTGTTGTTCGTCGTTGAGGCGTTCCATAGCGCTATCGCCGTTTTGCTCGATGAAATTGAGGTAGGCGTCCATCAGCGCATACAGGTAATCTTCGGGGCTGGCGGCGCCGGCCAATTCGGTGGGGTTGATCAGTTGCATGGGGCGTCCTTTGGCGGAGGGGATAAACGCATATCGCAGTGTGGTATGCCGTCTTCGAGGTATTCGGCCGAACAGGTTTCAAAGCCGAGCGAGCGGTAGAATTTGCTGAGGTAGGATTGTGCTTGGATGTCGATGATGAGCTGGGCGCCGAAACATTGGTACAGATGGGCAATGGCGGTGTGCATCAGGTGGTGGGCGAGGTTTTGGCCGCGGTATTCTGGGGCTACTACCACGCGGCCGATATGGGCGTGCGGGTCTTTTTCGGTAGGTGGCAGGGCGCGGGCGTAGGCGGCGAGTTTGTTGCTGTCGGGGTGGATAAGCAGAATATGTTTGGCGTGGAGATCTTGGTTGTCGACGTCTTGGTAGGCGCATTGTTGCTCTACCACGAATACGGCGCTGCGCAGTTGTAAAACGGCGTAGAGTTCGTGCGGCGTCAGTTCGGCAAACGGTTTGATGTGGATGTTCATGGCGCGTTTTCGTGTTCGGTAGGGTGAAACAAAATGTTTTTCAGGTAGCCTTGCTTGGGAAGGCTACCTGAAAATACCGTCATACTTCAATGCGGTTGGGGGTGAAGGTTTCCCATTTGTTGCAGGCGGGGCAATGCCAGAAAAAAACCTGCGATTTAAAATGGCAGTTGCGGCAGCGGTACATCACGGCTTTTTGCATCTGGCGGCCGATTACGGCGCGCATCATGTCGGCATCGGCTTTCCAGGTGGGGTTCATGCCGCTGATTTGCAGGCCGAGCAGGCGGTAGACGCCGCCCAAATCGGGCTTTTGCCGCACCAGCTCGACGGCGGTTTGCGCGGCTTGTGTTTCGCCGTAGAGCAGCAGCGATTTGTCGTAAACCACATTAATCAGATCAAGCTGGGGAAAGGTTTTCAGGTAGCCTGTTAAGACATTAAGCCCTTCTTGCGGCTTGCCCAGTGCATCGTAGGCATCGTAAATCCGTTCGCCCACCATGCTTAAATAAGCGTGGTTTTGCTTTTCAATGGATGCGTAGGCGTCGATAGCGGCCTGATAATGCTCCTGTTTTTGTTCGATGTCGCCCAAAATCATGTTGGCGCGGGTGCATTTTTTGTTGGCGTTGAGTGCGCTTTGCACATGGCCGCGGGCGGTGTCGAAATCGGATTTAAACAGGGCGGCTTGTGCCAGCTCACAATAAAATTGTGCGATTTCAAATTGATAGGTTTGCTCATCGTGGCTCAATAACAGCGCCATTTCAATGGCTTTTTCCCAGTCGCGGTCTTGCTGGTAAATGCTCAACAGAACTTGGCGCGCTTCTTTGGCCATATTGCCGTTTTGCAGACCGAGAAAAATCTGTTCGGCGCGGTCGACCAAACCGGCGCTTTGGTAGTTTTGCCCCAGCTCATACAGCACGCGCTGGCGTCTGTCGCCCACGGTATCGGGCGAATCGAGCAGCGCCTGGTGCATGTGGATGGCGCGGTCGTTTTCACCGCGTTGGCGGTAGAGCTTGCCCAGCGTGAGGTTCAGGTCGTAAGAGTCGGGACGCTGATCGGTGACTTCCGCCAACAGGCGCGCAGCTTTGCCGGTGTTGCGATCTACCAGCGCATCCAGGCTTTTATAAAAACCTACCGGCACCGATTTGGCATGTTTCAATACCGCCTTCATGTCTACCCGCGCGGCAAACCAGCCCATGGCAAAAAACACCGGTAATAGGATAATCGGTAGCAGCCACATCCAGATTTCGTTTTCCATCAACTGTTTATTCCTTGTGGGCAGAGGCGGTGGGCGGCGTGGAAAGATTGGCGGGCGCAGCCATCGGCGCGGGCGCGGCCAAATCCTGGTTGCTGAGACGGGCGTTTTTCTTTACTTCGGCGCGCAGGCGGTTGTTTTCGTTACGCAGGCGCAGCAGGCGGCCAAACATGGCAAAAATGCCGAAGACAGTGCCAATCAGAAATGCGCCAAACAACACCACAATCAGCGGCAAGGCCAGCTCTTGGCCCGGTAGATAGAAAAAAGGCACGGTTTGGGTGTTGCTGACGGCCAGTAATAAAAACACCAGCAAAACCAGAATCTTGATTAAGTTGTAAATCAGTTTCATTCGATGCTCCAGAGCAGAGTGGGGAGAGCGGCAGCGGCCTTGCCGGCTGCGGTTTGGTGCGGAAAACCAGACATATCGGCGTTAGTTTAAACGATTTGTGCGTTTTGCGGTATGGAAGACAACCGCCTTGCCGATAAAAAAGCGCCCGTTACGGGCGCAATACAGGCTGAAAGAATACTGAAAAACCGGGATTTAACGGCCACCGGAAAGTGGGAAAACAGCTTTCAGCCACACGGCGTTGCCTTCGGGGCGGTTTTCGGCCACGATTTCTTTTTGCCATTTGGCGGTGGCAAACCAGCCTTTGCCGCTGTCATACTTTACCGAAGGGCCGATGGCAAAGGCTTTGGCTTTGCTGTTGGCCAGATGGCTGCCGTTTTGTTTGTCTTTACGGGTTTGCTGCAAGGCATAACCGCCTACGCCCGCCGTCCAGCCGTTGCCGAAAGCCCAGCCGGCGGAATAATCAAAATGAAATTCATCGCCGCTGCGGTAATCGGTGTCTTTGTTGCGCTGGTTGATGATATAGCCGATTTTAGCGTCGGCATTGAAGCCTTGCGGCTGCACGTAGCTGACGGCATATACCGGCTCGATGGCAGAATGGTTGGTGCCGATATTGGCAAGATCATTTTTATCATAGCGGCCGGTGGGCAGATAGGCATCCAGTGCCACAATGCTGTGCAGCTTGTCGCTGTGGTGGTAGCCCAACGCCGCGCCGACTGTGATGTCGCCCACGCCGGTTTTGCTCTGGCTGCGGCTGCCTGCAGACACTTCAAGGTTCACCAGCGGCACGATGGTGTGCAGCGCCAAATCGCCGCCGAGCACTTTTTTCGGGGTGACCCAAATCAGACGCGGGGCGATGACGTTGGCGTTGATTTCAAAATTGGGCACGTGCAAATTGTTGCCGTCGCCATCGTTCAAACGGTTTGCATGGTAGTGTTGGCCGTAAACCATGCCGTATACGCCTGGCGGCGGCAAGGCGCCGGCCATGAAGTTTTCGACGCCGTGCGGATAAATGGATGCGCCGCCTTCAGTGGCGTAGGTATGGGCAGATAGTGCGGCGAGGCTCGCCGCCAGCAGGCAGCGCCGGGTGGTGTTCATGTGATTCTCCTTTGTTTTTGCAGGCTGCCTAAAAGGCTTTCAGGTAGCCTTGTTTTGGTTTTGATTGTGAACGGTTTGGTTTTAGGCAGCGGTGCTCAGGTGAAGCGCACTGAGGCGGTGCCCAGGCCGCCGATGGAAACCGACATAAAATCACCCGCGTTAACCCATTCCAGCGGCACGAGTGCGCCGGAAAGAATCACTTCGCCGGCCTTGAGGCCGATGTTGAAATTGCCGAGGGTGTTGGCCAGCCAGGCTACACAGTTTACTGGGCTGCCGAGCGCGGCGGCACCTGCGCCGGTGCTGATGATTTGGCCGTTTTTTTCGACAACCATGCCGCAGGTGCTCAAGTCGATCTGGCGCGGGCTGAGGGCATTGTCGCCCAGCAGCACGCCGCAAGAGGCATTGTCGGCCACAGTGTCTTGAATGCTGATTTTCCAATCTTGGATGCGTGAGTCGACAATTTCAAAGCAGGGCATCACGCATTCGGTGGCGGCAAGCACATCGGCGGCGGTAATGCCGGGGCCGGTGAGGTCTTTTTTCAGAATAAAGGCGATTTCGCCTTCGGCGCGCGGCTGCATCAGCATTTCGCTAATGGGAATATCCTGCCCTTGGCTGAATACCATTTTATCGGTGAGATAACCGAAATCGGGCTGGTTGACGCCGAGCATGTTTTGCACGGCATGAGAGGTGAGGCCGATTTTTTTGCCGACGATGCGTTCGCCGGCATCCAAACGGTGTTGCAAAAAGGCAAGCGAAATATGGTAGGCGTCTTCCACGCTGATGTTGTCGAAACGTTCGGTGAGCGGGCGCACGGCTTTGCGTTGCAGCATGGCCTGATACAGCTCCTGGCCGCAGGCGGCGATTTGTTGTTGGTTCATGGCAGTTCCTTTCTCTGAGGCTACCTGAACGGTTTTCAGGTAGCCTTTGGCGGATTTATAGCTTGATGCAGATATTTTTCAGTTCGGTGTAAAACTCTAAACCGTGTACACCGCCTTCGCGGCCGATGCCCGACTGTTTGGCGCCGCCAAACGCGGTGCGCAGATCGCGTAAAAACCAACTGTTTACCCAAACAATGCCGGCTTCCATCTGTTCGGCCACACGCACGGCGCGGCTGCTGTTTTCCGTCCAGATGGCGGCGGCCAAACCGTAGCGGGTGTCGTTGGCCAGCGCGATGGCTTCTTCTTCGCTGTCAAACGGGCGGATGTGGCAGCAGGGGCCGAAGATTTCTTCGCGCACAACGCGGGCATGGTCGTCAAGGCCGGTCCAGATGGTCGGCTCAATCCATGCGCCGGCATTGAGGGCGCCCATTTCGGGCACCCCGCCGCCGATTTCTACGGTGGCACCTTCCGCTTCTGCTAGGCGGTAGTAAGAGAGCACTTTTTCGCGGTGTTGATGGCTTACCAACGGACCGAAGTTGGCTTCAGGGTCGTCGGGTGTGCCGCATTTGAGTTTGGCGGTTTCTTCTTTCATGCGCGCCAGAAAGGCGGGGAATAAGGCACGCTCTACGTAAACGCGCTCAGTGCCGGGGCAGACCTGGCCGCAGTTGACAAATGCCGAGCGCATGGTGCCTTCCACGGCTTTTTCCAGATCGCAGTCGGCAAAGATGATGGCCGGGTTTTTGCCGCCGCATTCGAGCGAAATATTGCGCAAGCCCACAGCGGCGGCCTGCATGATGATTTCGCCGGTGCGGGTTTCGCCGGTGAAGGTAATGGCGTCGATGTCGGGGTGGGCGCTGAGGAATGCGCCGGCCGAATCCGGGCCGAAGCCGTGCACCACGTTGAACACGCCGGGCGGTATGCCGCATTCATTCATCACTTCGCCCAATAGGGTGGCGGTGGCGGGGGTTTCTTCGGAAGGTTTGACCACCACGGTGTTGCCGCAGGCCAGCGCCGGGCCGACTTTCCAAGTCATCAGTAGCAGGGGCAGGTTCCACGGAGAAATCACGGCGATGACGCCTTTGGGCGTGCGGTGGCCGATGTTGAGGGCGCCCTGGCCGTCGGGGGTGTCGAGGCGGAAGCTTTCGGTGGGGTGGTTGGCCAGTGTTTCGGAAAAGGCTTTAAAGTTGGCCGCACCGCGTGGAATGTCGATATGAGCCGCCATTTTGCGCGGTTTGCCGGTGTCGCGGCATTCGGCTTCGAGAAATTCGTCGAAGCGCTCGTTGATGCGGTCGGCCACTTTGTTGAGCAGCTCGATGCGTTTGGCTTGTGTGAGTTTGCCCCATGGGCCGCCCAGAGCAGCACGGGCGGCAGCAACGGCAGCATCCACTTCTGTTTTGCCTGCTTCATGCACCATGCCGATCAGGCTGTTGTCGACGGGGTTGCGGTTTTCAAAGGCGCGACCATCGGCAGAGCCAACGTATTGGCCGTTAATGAAATGTTTAAATTCTTTCATGATGTGCTTCCTGAAAAAAAAGGATGGTTTCAGGTAGCTTGATAAGGCTACCTGAAAGCTTTCGGGCTAGCGATATGGATTGCTTGCGCTCAGGTTAAAACGCTCAGAAAGCGTTCGTTGAGTACGCGGTCGTGGTAGAAAATCGCTTTGCCCAATTCTTGGGCGTCCCAAGTGATAACGGGGTGGTCGGGGTAGTGGTAGCTGCCGCCGGCAAACACTTCGTTGCGGTTGCCCGAAGGGTCGAAAAAGTAAATGGTTTGACCCTGGGTGAGGCCGTGGCGGGTGGGGCCGATGTCGAGCGGGGTGTCGGTCATGGAAATCAAATCCGCCGCCATCAACACATCGTGCCAGGTGTCAAGGTAAAACGAAGCATGATGGAATTTGCCTTTTTCGGCGTGTTTGATAAAGGCCACGTCGTGTGCTTTCATCGACACGGTGAGGAATTGGGCGACGCGTTCGCCGTCGGGAGTCATCACTTGCTCTGCCAGCTTGAAGCCCAATACCTCTTGAAACAGCTTGAGCGTACCGTCGAGATCATCGCCGTAGAGCAGGCAGTGGTCGAAACGGGTGGCTTTCATGCCTTTGAGGTCGCGCGGCCAAGCTTCGGGGTTGTGTTCGCCGATGCCGTAGCGGCCGGTTTGTTCTTTGTCGGCATAGAGTTCGAAATCGTGTCCGGTCGGTGCGGTGAAGCGGATGCGGCGGCCGCAGCCTGCCAGCTCGCCGGCAGCGATTTCCTGCACGTTCAGGCCGCCGAAATCGATGAGCGCCTGCTTCAGCGTGTCGAGCGTGGCGTTGTCGGTGACTTTAAAGCCCATAAAATCCATGCCGGCACTGTCGGCTTCGTGCAGCACAACCGAGAATTTGTCTACTTCTGTCCAGCCTTTCAAATAGGCGCGGCCTTGTTCGTCGCGGCCGGTTTCAATCAGGCCGAGCAGGTCGCGATAGTGGGTCAGAGCTTCTTCTAGGTTTAAGACGCGGATTTGAACGTGACCGGGTCTGATAACACCTTTTTCCATGATATTTCTCCTCAATATTGTTGTTTATGCGGTGATGTTTGTTACAAAAGGGTTGCGGGTAACGGGCGGTTCGGCGGTGATTTCCATGTCGCTTTCGGGGAATACGCGGCAGGCCAGCATCACGCCGCTGCGCAGATCGTCTTCATTGATATGGGTTTTGCTCATGGCTTTGCGGCGGAATGTGCCGGATAAAACCCGCACCCTGCACACGCCGCAGCCGCCGCCGCGGCAGCCGACTTGCACGTTGCAGTTGATGCGGCTCCGTTCCAGCGCCGCCAGCAACGATTGACCTTCTTTAAGGTGGAAACAGGCGGGATTGCCGGTTTCTTCTTTGATGCAGACGCTGTAACACATATTGTTCTCCTTTGTTTCAGGTAGCCTTTTTGCTGACTGTTCAGGTTGGCTGAAAGCTGGCGCCGCGTTTACCGCCCGCGTGCTTTGGCCGATTCGCCGGCGATACCGAAATGCTGTTTGGGCATTTCGTTCAGTAGTACGCGAATGCTTTCGCGCGGGGCATCGCAGGCGCGAACGAGGGCTTCGGTTACTTCGCGGATAATGGCTTCTTTTTGTTCGTCGTTACGGCCTTCCATCATGTGGATTTGTACAATAGGCATGGGTTGCTCCTTGTTGGAATAATCAAGCTCAAATCAGTCGAAACGGCCGCTCAAGGCGCCTAAGCCTTGATAGCGCACCACAAATGAATCACCTTTGTTTACCTGCACGGCGGCGGTAATCGCGCCAATCATGACAAAGCTTCCTGCCGGCAGATATTCGCCGCGTTCGGCCAGCATGTTGGCCAGCATGGCCACTGAGGCGGCAGGGTGGCCAAGCACGGCGGCACCGGCGCCGGTTTGCACCACCTGGCCGTTGATTTCCATCACCACGCCGAGGGTTTTCAAGTCGAGATCGGCCACATCGGCCATTTGCCCGCCGGTGAAAAATCGGCTGGAAGAAGAGTTGTCGGCAATCACCGATTTCAGGTCGAACTTGAAATCTTTGTAGCGCGAGTCGATCACTTCCACCGCAGGCATTACAAAATCGGTGGCGCGCAATACGTCGCCGATGTGGCAGCCGGGGCCGTGCAGGTCGGCTTTGGTTACAAAGGCCAGTTCGGCTTCGATTTTCGGGTGGATTAATTCATCGTGGCGGACGCTGCCGCCTTCGGGCACGCTGAAATAATCGGCCAGAAAGCCGTAACACGGGTGTTCCACACCCATCTGGCTCATTTTTGCCCATGAAGTCAGCCCCATTTTCATCCCCACGGTTTTGTGGCCGCGGGCTTCTTTGCGGCGGCGGATTTCCCACTGAATGTCAAACGCATCTTGATAATCCATATCGGGGAAATCGTCGGTGATTTTGGTGACTTCATAGGCTTGCAATTCGGCGTTTTCCAGATGTTCGGCCAGTTGCTCGATTTGTTGGCGGCTTAATGTGCTCATGCTGTGGCTCCTTTTTGTTTGGACATGGTTAATGCCAGGTCTTCAATCATGTCTTCTTGCCCGCCCACGGTACCGCGCCGCCCCAGTTCCACCAAAATATCGCGCGCGGGCACGCCGTATTTGGCTTCGGCGCGTTTGGCAAACAGTAGAAAAGAGGAATACACGCCGGCGTAGCCGAGGGTGAGGGCGTTGCGATCAATGCGGATGGGGTGATCCATCATTGGCACCACCAAATCTTCGGCAACGTCCATGATTTTGTATAAATCAATGCCGTGTTGCGCACCCATGCGCTCGAGAACGGCCACAAACACTTCCAGCGGCGTGTTGCCCGCGCCTGCGCCCAAACCGGCCACAGAGCCGTCAATACGCGCGGCACCGGCTTCTATGGCGGCCAGAGAGTTGGCTATGCCCATGCCCAGATTGTGGTGGCCGTGGAAGCCGATTTCGGTTTCGGGGCGCAAGGCTGCGCGCAAAGCGCCGATTTTCAGGCTCACTTCTTCGGGGAGCATATAGCCGGCCGAATCGGTGCAGTAAATGCAGTTGGCGCCATAGCTTTCCATCAGCCTGGCTTGTTCGATAAGGGTTTCGGGCGCAGCCATGTGCGCCATCATCAAAAAGCCTACGGTATCGAGGCCGAGTTTGGCCGACATGCCGATGTGTTGTTGTGAAACGTCGGCTTCGGTGCAGTGTGTGGCCACGCGGATGGTGGAAACGCCTAAATCTTTGGCCAGTAATAAATGGTCTACGGTGCCAATGCCGGGCAGCAGCAGGGCGGAGATTTTGGCGTGTTTCATTTTCGGCACCACTGCGCTCAGATATTCTTCGTCGCTGTGGGCGGGGAAGCCGTAGTTGAGTGAAGCGCCGCCGAGGCCGTCGCCGTGGGAAACTTCGATTAAGGGCATACCGGCTTCATCGAGGCCAGTGGCGATGTCTACCATTTGTTGCAGTGAAATCTGGTGGCGTTTGGCGTGCATACCGTCGCGCAGGCTCATGTCGTGCAACACGACTTTTTTAGCAGTTAAATCCATGTTGTTCTCCCAATGTTTAGCGGGCGGGTAGGCGGATGCGGCCGGAAGCGGCTTCTTCGGCAAACATTTCTGCGGTGCGCAGGCCGGCGGCGGTCATGATGTCGAGGTTGCCGGCATATTCGGGCAGGAAGTCACCCAAACCCTGCACTTCCATAAACACCGATACTTTGTTGCCGTCGAACACCGGGCCGTTAACCAGCTTGTAGCCGGGCACGTAGCGTTGCACGTCGGCCACCATTTGCTGTACCGATGCGGTGATGGCTGCCTGATCCGGCTCGGTTTCGGTGAGGCAGTGGATGGTGTCGCGCATCATCAGCGGCGGCTCGGCGGGGTTGATGATGATGATGGCCTTGCCCTGTTTGGCGCCGCCCACCAGTTCAACGGCGCGCGACGTGGTGCGGGTGAATTCGTCGATGTTTTGGCGGGTGCCGGGGCCGACTGAGCGCGAGGAGACGGTAGCCACAATTTCGCCGTAGGCCACGGGCTGCAGGCGCGATACCGCAGCCACCACCGGCACTGTGGCCTGGCCGCCGCAAGTCACCATATTCACGTTCATTTCCAGCTTTTCTGCGTGCTCTTTCAGATTCACGGGCGGCACGCAGAAGGGGCCGACGGCAGCGGGGGTGAGGTCGATCATAATCACGCCCAGCTCATTGAGCTTGCGGCTGTTTTCGGCGTGGGCATAGGCGGAAGTGGCGTCGAAGGCAATGCGGATGTCGTCGGCCAGCACATGTTCAAGCAAGCCGTCTACGCCGGTGTGGCAGGTTTTGATGCCCATTTCGCGTGCCCGTTTCAAGCCTTCGGATTCGGGGTCGATGCCTACCATCCACACCGGCTCTATCCAGTCGGAGCGTTGCATTTTCATCAGCAGGTCGGTGCCGATGTTGCCGGGGCCGATGATGACGGCTTTGAGTTTGGGGTTCACGATATTCTCCTTTATTTGGAATAGCGGCTTCAGGTAGCCTTTAGCAACTTTGCCAGCAAGGTTTGAGGCTACCTGAAAGCAGGTTAAATCTTTTTAAACAAGGCTGAGCGGCTGGTGCCGTCGGCGCCGTCGGCGGCGGTGAGAAAGCGCTCCATATGGATGTCGCGCTCAAACAGGCGGCTTTGCATCAGTGTGGAAATAGCGGCGTCTATCATGGGCGGCGGCCCGCACAAATAGGCTTTGTGACCGCTGCAGCGCTGCTGGAAATAATCGGCCACGGCTTCGTGCACAAAACCGCTGAAGCCTTGCCATTGCTCTTCCGGCAGGGCGGCATTGAGCGCGGGAATATAGTGGAAATTTGCGTGTTTGCCGGCCAGCGCTTCAAAACGGTCGCGGTGATACAGCTCGGCCACGTTGCGCGCGCCTTGAAACAGGTAAATCTGACGTGTATCGCCTTGCTCCAGTAAATCCAAAATCATGGATTCGGGGCTGGACAAGCCTGATCCGCCGGCGATGAAAATCACGTCTTGCATATCGGATTTGCGCACGAAAAACTGGCCGTAGGGGCCGGACAAGGGCAGGGTGTCGCCTTCTTTTAGTTGCTCGTGCAGCCAGGTGGTGGCCGCACCGCCGTCTACCTTACGCACATGCAGCTCAACGGTGCCGGCAGCGGAAGGCGGGTTGGCGATGGAAAAAGCACGCGTACCTTCTATGCCGGGTACATTCAGGTTGATGTACTGGCCGGCCTGAAAGGGCATGTCGCGGTCGAGCTTGAGGGTGATGCCCAGAATGGTGGGCGACAGCATTTCCAGTGCGCTCACGGTGGCGGTGTAGTCTTGCACGGCATAACCGGCAAAATCGGGATCGACGTCGATATCGGCCTCGATGGTCATGTCGCTTTCGGGAATACAGCAGCAGGCCAGCACTTTGCCTTCGTCACGCTCAACATCCATCAGCGCAAACGGTGAAGCGTTGCCCACATCGCCATAGCCTTCGGTAACCTGCACTTTGCACGTGCCGCAAGTGCCGTGGCCGCAGGCAAACGGCAGCCATACGCCCTGACGCAGGGCAGCGGCAAGGATGGTTTGGCCGTCTTCTACTTCAATCACATCGCCGGTGGGTTCTACGGTAACTTGGTAGCTCATATTTTGCCTCCTTGCCTACACGCCGGTGCCGCGCCAGCCGTTGAGGCCGGGTGTTTTGAAGCGCAACAGGGATTTGTGGTCGAAGCCTTGTTCGGCCAGCGTTTTGTTGTCATCGGGCTGGAAAGGCCGGCCGTTGAGCTGCCATTGCGTGGCTGTCCAGTCGATGTGTTCGAAATCGGGGTGTTGCGAAAAACCTTCCTTCAAAATATTTTCGCGCAGAGCCTGAAACGGCATGTCGGGCGGCAGTGGGAAGGTTTTGGCCGAACAAAACAGTAAGTGTTCGTCCCAGCCGATGTAAACGAGGATGTTGCCGCCGAAGTTTTCGCGGCGGTCGAGGATGTCGCCGCTGTAATGCGGGGTAATGGCTTGTACGGGCATGGTGTTCTCCTGAATTTCATTTGTTGTTTTTATTTTCAGGTAGCCTTTTGTGGCCTGAGGCTACCTGAAAATCCGGGCGACGCTTGCGGCGTTTAAGCCACGCCTTTCCATTCTTTCCAGCGTTTTTCGTCGGGCGAGCCTTTCATGTCCAGATTGTCGGCGCCGAGGTTGAGGCGGTAATATTCGCCCAATACTTTTTCCAAATCGGCGCCGCCGCAGTTGCCCTGCAAAATTTGGTGCACGGGCAGCCACGCCTGGCTGAATTTTTCCGGCTCGTTCACAAAAATGTCGTGGCAACCGTCGGAGCACATGTGGTAGCGTTCGCCTGCAAATTCGGCGCAGCGGTAGCTGATTTGCCCGGGGTCGCTGTGCATCTCGGTGAAGGCCATCGGCACTTGGCAAACTTGGCAAAGTTGCGGCAAACCGCTGGTGTAGAAGCGCTTGCCCTCGGCTTCCATTTTTTTGGCCAGCTCCCAGCGCGGGCGGTAGTATTGGTCGAACGTGTCGGGGTATTTTTCACTCAGCCAGTCCAGCTCTTCATCGGTGGGAATCCAAGTGTGGAAGCCCGCTGCATGGCCGAAGTTGTAGAAAATCCACCACGCTTGGTGCGAAATGTGTTCTTTTTCTTTTTCGATTACTTCACTGTATTTGGGCGGGCGGATGCCGTAGCGCGCCAAATCTTTAAACAGTGCGCCGCCGGCTTCTTCGAAATACACTTCCCAGGCTTCTTTCCACGACATCACTTTGTTGGGCAGCATGTAATCCATCATCATCGCCACGATGGAAAGCAGCCGCGTGCCGCGCCAAAACCATTTGTCTATCCACATTTGCACGATGGGCAGGTTGTCTTCGTGCTGCTCGAGCAGGAATTTGATGATTTCGA